>Ga0302274_10004479_pt1 | contig 12152 bp, 10 predicted proteins | sample III_Bog_N2_1_FD_198755 | JGI IMG/M metagenome (GOLD analysis project Ga0302274, IMG submission 198755) | Peat permafrost microbial communities from Stordalen Mire near Abisko, Sweden - III_Bog_N2_1 | ecosystem: Environmental > Terrestrial > Soil > Wetlands > Peat | place: Sweden: Abisko...
TATCTGCACTCGCCTTTTAAGCGAAGAGACGTGAGTTCAAATCTCACCGGACCCACCATGTCATCCCATCGACGAAGACCTGTCGATGGGAACCCTGACCATGAGCCTATCGTCTAACGCACAAGACTGCGTTCTTCTAAAACGCGAATCCCGGTTGGATTCCGGGTAAGCTCTCCATCAACCTGCGGTGAAACTGGACTTCACGATGCTCTCCTAAAGCCCTTCGGCGCTCGGCAAGAGTGGGTTCTTCCGCACTTTTGGTGAAGTTGTTGCGGGTCATTGTATTTGTTCGAACTGGTGCAGTTTCAGGCTGCATGCATGACGCGTATGCGCAGCAGATCGAATTTCGCGCGTACGTACATGGAGCGTTTGATGAGCTTCAGTCGATGGATGTTCCCCTCCACTGGGCCGTTGCTCCAGGGTTGTTGCAGTGCAGCCAACAACGCAGCTTCGTCGCGACAAAGATACTTTGCAAAGGTTGCCAATAGACTGGTTTTGGTGTCCTCGCACCACTTCGGCCATGCGGCAGTATCCCGTTCCTTGACGATGCGGCAGAACTCCCGAGCCAGAGTTGCAGCGGATGCGATTTCAGGGGATGTGCGACGTAGTTCATCGAGATAGGGCTGAGCATCTTCGGGGTCTTTCAGCAATAACCAGGCTGTTTGTCGCGGAGAAGCACGTGACAACGTAGAGGAGGATGATTGCTGCCCTTCGTTGGAACTTCGCGAATTGTAGTGCTTGTGAATCCATGTGCGAACGATTGGGGCCTGTCCTTTGAATCCCCGATCTCGTAATTCGCGCCATAGCTGGGCTGCATTGTGGCAACCTTGTTGCCAGCGCTGCTCCAGATACAAACGATGTCGATCGACCATCGTTGGGCGGTACGGGTGCTTGCGCTCTGGGAACCCAGCGGCGCTGACCCAGCGTCGTACTGTTCGCCGGCCAAGACCGCAGTTGCGAGCTGCGTCGCTCTTGGACACACCTTGGCGAATTTGTTCCATCACGGCTTGATAACGTACCAGCCGCCGTTCTCGCTTTTGCTGTTGCGCACACTGCATTCCAGAAAGCGGCCCGGCAGCGTCGTGCGGCGGAGCAACGGGGGCAGTGGCCGCCTCAGGCTTCTTGCTCGCGGCCCGCGCCGCCTCCGTCAGCAAACGATGGTATGGCACCAGAGTGCTGACGAGAGCCTCGCTCAGGTTGTGAAGCAGGTGCCAACGGTCAGCGACTTGTATCGCCTGTGGCGCGGCCTTTGTTGCGGCTGCGGCATACAGGCTGGCTCGATCACGACTTACAATCTCTGTTCCGGGATGGTCGCGCAGCCATTGTTCCGTGCTCTTCTCGCTTCGATCCGGCAATAAGTCAATGACCTTGCCACGCTCCAGATCGCAAAGGATCGTGCCATAACGTTGCCGCTTGCGCCATGCCCAGTCGTCGATCCCCAGCACGCGTGGACCTTTCACGGGGACAACCAATGCCTTGCGTCGCAACTGGCGAAGAAAGGCGGAAGCACTGGCCAGAATGCCAAGTTGCTGGGCCAAACGCGACCCCGCGCTTCCGCCCAATGCCAAGACGATCTGTCCTATAGCGGCGCTCAACCGGCAAGTACGGCGAGCATAGCGGCGCACGGTGTTTGGCAGGCGCTCGGTGAAGATTCGCTGTCCGCATCCTTCGGTGTCGCAAAAGAAGCGCCGCACATGCAACTGAATCCGGACCGGTATCCCTTCCCAGGGAAGGTCTCGCAGCTTTCATTGATAGTGGCTATGCACACAAGTCGATGATCGATGGCACTGAGGACAGAAGTTCTGCTCCCCGGAGGCACGCAACATCACCAGAAGCAGGCCGCGCCCTTCGGCCTTCACGCTTTCCAGTACTACTTCTCCGGCATCTGGAACCAACGTCTTCTGTTCCATCGGACTCAACCGGAGAACGCCAGAGCTGTTCTTCTTTTACCCCCGAATATCCTGTCAGCAAAGTGCCTTCCTTGGTTCACCAAATGTGCGGAAGAACCCAGTTCTCGAAAGTGCCGAAGCTAGGCTCACGAAACTCATGGTCGCCAAGCAAACATGAATGGAGCATAAAACCGAAAGGTTCCGACTGGGCTGTTTACTCCCATTGTTCTACTGCGGCGTCAACAGGAGCAGGTGTATCGGTCTACCCCTGGTGCGAGCGGCACAAACGATTTGCCCTCGATCATTGATACTGAACGCATCCGACAAAACCCAAGGTGATCCCTTCGGCTTGAGTGCGTTAAGGTCGGTCATTCGACCGTCCCGCCACAAGAAAGCATGCCGTGTGGTCATTGAAATACTCGATGCGCCGACCACGTCGCCACGGTTGTTTATCCCGGACGCCTCACTCGGATCATTTCCTAACGTGCCGAGATCCTGCATCATGCCGTCGGAATATAGAAATGCGTGCACACCGTCGGGAGTATCACCGAAGCCCGCAACCTGTCCGCGGTCATTAATTGTCCGTGCGCTACTTGTGGCTCCTTGGGGTAAAGTTCCAAGATCCTTGATCTTTCCATGATTCCATAAAACTGCATGATTGGATCGTCCATCGATGTCAGCCGCGCCTACGACCACACCGACATTGTTGATGGCGTAGGCCGAACTCGATTTGCCGGAAGGGAGTGTACCCAAGTCGGATATTTTGGAACCCGAAATCACAAACGCGTGGCGTGCGCCGTCGGCAGCAATTGCAGCGCCGACTAGCGTGCCTCTGTCGTTCAAACCAAAAACGCGACTGTCGCGTCCACCCAATCCAGGAGTTTTTTGAATGTGTCCACCACGCCGGACGAATCCTTGCGTGGTCGAAAGGCTGTCAACAGGATTGGTGCTTGTGTTCATCCAACCGGCAATGTCAGCGCGGCGATTGATGGCATGGGCGATGGTGTTCGGATAGCCCGGTACGTCTTCGACTGTCGCGGTTTGGCCGTTGCGCCAAAGCGACGCATGCACGGTGCCATCCGTCCTCCTGGTCCAATATGCGACCGTGCCATCGCCATTCAAAGAGACATCCACGTCGTCCGCGACTCGGTAAAATTCGCCGAGATCGTCGATTTTCAAGCTATTGCTGACTGAGGGTGCGGCCGTATCCGATTTGTCCTCTGACTTTGCCAGAGCGGTGGTGGCCCGAGCGACAGCCAGGGCAAAGCAAATTCCAAGAATTACAGAAATGCGAGAACGGAGACGACGCCCCGCGCGTGCCGTAAAGTGAGAAATGAAGGGCGGAAAGGGCGGGGGGATGCACATGTAGAAGATGATACGACAATACTCTTATACTAACGCATATCTGCCACGGAAAGCGGAGTGGAAGCAGTTAAGTCATTTAGTATCAACGTAATCTGTGTTGATTTGTAAAAAGTGTAGTGCCAACATATTTTAGTAACGTGTACAAGTAATCATTGATTATGCGAACATAATGCGAAGCCGCTGCTTTCCGGGGGGAAAATGGGCGGAGTTATCGTAAAGTACAGATTGTGTGATCGATCGATTTATGCGCCGTCGGGAACGGTTTGCAATTGCTTTGACGAAGGCACTCGTTGGCGTGGGCCTGCAGGCGAGCAACTATGCGGAATGAACGCTGGCCGGACCGTCTTTGCGCAGTTGATTGGGCATCTGCCCACAAGGAATTTCAAAAAAGCGTGGGCCGCTACGGCAAGGGCTTTTCTGCTGCGATCAGTATCTGGCCATGGCCTTTGCGCAGTTGACCTACCGTGATAGCCTGCGCGACATTGAGGCCTGCCCTAAGGCAGTCGCAGGCAAGCTCTATCACATGGGCTTTCGGGCAGCATGGCTCGTTCCACGTTGGCCGACGCCAATGAGACACGGGACTGGCTCATCCATGCCGACTTTGCGCTGCCGCTGATCGCGACCGCGCGAAACCTGTATGCTGCCGATCCAATCGGCGTCGATCTGGAACAGAGCCTTTATGCGCCGGATTCGACCACCATCGATCTGTGCCTGTCGGTATTTTCGTGGGCCAGGTTTCGCAAGCATAAAGGCGCCGTCAAAATGCACACGCTGCTGGACCTGCACGGCAACATCCCTTCGTTTATCCGCATCGCCGACGGCAAGATGCATGACCTCTTCATTCATCTCCTTAATTTGCGGTGCAAACGATGTTTACAGTCCCGCCGCTGGCCGAATTTGCCATATGAGTAATAGTCACCGAATTAGTGCCTACCGCCGAGATATAGCCCGCTACGGTTGCAGCCGCGGCCTTGGAGTCAGTCGGACTGAATACACAGTGCGAGGACGAGGTCGCTCCCTTCACAGTGAAGGTATCCGAAGTCGCCGCGGTGTAGGTGCCGGTGCCGGCGGCAGGTAGCTGATTGGTCAGCGCAATTACACCGCCCGCCGACCCAGTTGGAAGCTCGAAGCGTACGTTGGCAGTCGAAGTCTGAGACTGAATGATACTGTTTCCCGTTCCTCCTGCCGTTATGATCGACAATTCATTTGGTATCGACACACCCTGGTTCACGTTTGGAGCTTGCGAGTTGACCGGACTCAAATTGAGAATATCGTAGGATGGCACTCCGCTTTGCGGACCGGTTGGATATATGTGCCACTGCGAGTCTATTGAGGCGGTGCCGCCCCAAACATGGCTGTCAATGAGCAACCCTTGATGGTAGTGGTTATTGGAAGATGTTGCGGCAGGAGCGCCGCTCAGAAAAAGATATTCACCATTGCTGGGTTCAATCTCTACCGCTCCGTTAGAGTCTTCCCGAACGGCGGCAAATTCAGCACCGCTCCCGTTGTTTGCCACGAAGGTCAAGCTCTGAGATGTCGTAGTTGTTTTCCCTTGGAGAAGCTGACCGGCAACGAAAGCGCGACCTGTGCTGGTCTGTCCGTCGTTGATCAGAACGCCGCTCCCAAACAGCCTGTTCACTTCAATAGCATTGGAACTCTTCGGTACAGTACCTGTCGTGAAGCCATTTATCTGGATTCCAGCCAAGAACTTTGGCGCACCCTTAACGGCGATGTCGATTTCAGAACCTATAAGGAACGTGTTCGACGTACCCTGAGCGTCTCCCACCAAAGGATTTATCGCCCAACAATACGAACCTGAGACGTTGCAAGTAATATTCGTGTAGAGCCCGACAGCGCCGCCCACACCATTCCCAAGGCTGGACGAGTTGTTAAGAAGATAGGCTGTGAGCCCATTTGCACTTTGCGCAGTTGCTCCACTCGGTATTGAAGTGCAGGTACTAAACGCATCGGTTGTACGCCCATGCTGCCAGCGGTCCCATTCAGTCACAGGATCGCAACCATTCAAGATGACTTTCGAGCCCCAGTTGTATTGGGTGTTTGTGAAGACGCCCGGGCTTTCGACGTCCGCAGTGTTTGCCGGTTTGTTTTGCGCCAAAGCGGCTAACGAACAAGCCAAAAACAATGCTGCGAGTGACTTCATTTTCTCTCCTTACGGCCCCATTGGGGAGTCGGGGTCTATGCATGCCTCGAAACATTGTGCCTTTTGCACTCTCGAATGGTGGCATACGGGGTAGATTTTGTTGCCTGAGGCATAGGGATATTCGCAGACTGTTTCAATCTGCGGTTCACGCGCATAGAACAATAGCAGTCTAGCACGCTACCCCGGCGATATCCGATTGTCCCCCCAGGGCAATCGCATGAAGGAAGCGCCTCAAGCGAGGCCGAAGAGTTCGGCGCGGTAGTTGTCGCTGGTAGCGGCAATCAGCCGTCTTGCTTTTATTCCTCCCTTCCGTTTTACCGGGCCCATGCGGATCAGGTGGGTGAAGCGGTCTTGCCGGGGCTCACGCAAGGAGTGAATACCAGTGCCAGCTTTGCTCCGTTGCGGTAGGCGTCCGCGTGTGTGGCCCTGGCCAAGTGGTACCGCAGGAACCCGGCCCACTGTGACATTCATACCAGTCTCATGGGGGGCGCCGAGCAGATGCGTACGGCACTGGGCGATTCATCCGAGATCGACTCGGCCCCGAAGCGCCTGCATGGATGAATGAATGCTTCGATCAGTATCTTGGGCTGTTGGACGGAGTGTTTCGTTAGACTCGACCCAATTTGTAGGTCGAAGGCCCGGCGGCGGATTTTGCGTCTGTCACTCGGGCAGCACTCTGTTATGAAGGGATGTGGAGTGGGCTACACGCAGTGCAACCGCAGGAGCCGCGAGGTTGCCGAGACATTTACCCAAAGAATTCCGGCGCCATCACGCGCAACGTGGCCTGGATTTGCTCCTCGCTGCGGCCCATCTTCGCGAGCAGGATAGCATAGTTATTGATGGCGGCCTGCAGATTCGGATGTGGGTGCTGGGTGGCGCGTGTGAACTTGAAGAGTATCTCCAGATGCCGTCTCATGAGGGGCTCGGCCTCGGCCATCCGATTGGTCACGGTCAACAATGTGGCGAGGCCACCGAGGCGAATGGCTACATTGGGATGTTCTGGCCCGAGGCCTTTCTCATCAATTGCGAGCGCGCGGCGCAACAGCGGCTCAGCTTCGGACATCCGATTTGTCGCATACAACACACTTGCGATGTTGTTGAGCAGGACGGCGACATCTGGATGCTCCTTCCCGAGGCTCCGCTCGAAGCTAGCCAGCGCGCAGCGCATCAGCGGCTCGGCCTCGGTCAAACGGTTCTGCGCCTGGAGCACCTGCGCCAAGTTGCTAAGGTGGTGGGCGACGTTGGGATGGTCCGGCGCAAACTTTCTCTCGTCAATTGCGAGGGCGCGGCGCATGAGCGGCTCGGCCTCGGCCAGCCGGTTCTCCGCCTGGAGCAGTTGTGCGAGGTTGTTGAGTTGCACAGCGACATTGGGGTGTTCCGGGCCCAGGCTCCGCTCGAAAATGGTCAGCGCGCGGCGATAAAGTGGCTCGGCCTCGGACAAACGGCTCGTGCCTTGGAGCAATGCTGCGAGGTTATTCAGGTCTCTGGCGACTTCCAGGTGGTCCCGTCCGAAATACCGCGTGTCGATTTCCAGGGCTCGTCTATGCAATTTCTCGGCCTCAGCCAAGCGGTTCGAAGTCGCGAGCAAATCGGCGAGGTTGTTGAGAACGATAGCGACTTGCGGGTGGCCCGGTCCGAGATTTCGCTCGTCAATTTCCAGGGCACGGCGAAACAACCGCTCGGCTTCGGCCAGACGATTTGTGCGCTTAAGCAATCCCCCCAGGTTGTTGAGGTCTCCGGCAACCATCGAGTGTTCAGGCCCAAGATTTCGTTCGTCGATCTCCAGTGCACGCCGGAACAACGGCTCGGCCTCGGCCAGGCGGTTCGTGTCTTCGAGCAAGCCCGCGAGGTTCTTGAGAGGGGGAGCCACATTGGGGTGGTCTGGGCCAAAGTTCCGTTCACCGATCTCCAACGCGCGGCGAAAGAGCGGTTCGGCTGCTTTGAAAAGTGCTGCGCCGCGAAGGAAACTAGCCAGGTTGTTTGCGGCAAGCGAGAGCTTCTTGTCCCCAAGCCCCGGCCGCGTTGCCCACTCTTCGAAGGAAGCAAGATAGGAATCTTCCATCGCGCGCTCCCCGCCCAGATCGACCCAGTAGCGCCGTAGTTCCTCCTCGTCACGCGCTTCGATTTCAAAAAAGCGGTCCACATCCAGCAGGCATGCGCGGAGGCGGTGATTCTGCCTGGTCTGCGATAGCAGCCACGGCAACTCATCGCAACTCCGGGCCGTGATGGGTTGTTGCTCGAATTCGTCGGCCAATTGCAGGCGGAGTTCGTCCCGGCGGTCTTCGTGCTCCACGAAGGTGGCCTCAACGGCCGAGCGGAGGAAGTCGTGGGCGAAATTCAGGATTCCGCCGCGATCTACCAGTTTTTCTTCCAACGCGGCGCGCAGCGGCGACCAGGTGGCCAGCGGCAACTGCGGCAGGCTAGGCGTCTTGAGCAGGTGGAGCAGTTCGGTTTCGGTCAGTCCGCGCCGCGCGGCCCAGATCAAGCCCAGCGATTCGCTCACCAGGCCGTGCCGGTCGCGTTCGTAATCGCGCTGGTAACGCGCCAGCACTTGCTGGAGCAGAGCCGGAATGTCCGGCGCGGAAAGGTAGTCGTTGAGGCGCGCATCGAGCCCGTCGTGGGTGCCGGTGACGCGCAGTTCGTCAAGCAATATCTTCAAGAACAGAGGATTGGCAGCGGCGGCCGCCCTGGCGAGCCGGCCGAGGTGCGTTGGGTCGAGCTTCTTGCCGAAGCGCGCCAGATAATGCTCGACGATCCGGCGACGTTCGTCGGGCGTGAGCGGCTCCACGCGGAGCGATTCCCAACCGCGCTGCGCAATCGCTTCCATCGACTCGCCCGGCAGCGTGGAAACGATGAGTCTCAGCCCACCTGCAAAGAGATGGTGCGGCAGCCAGCCGAGAAGCCGCGCGTGGTCGCGGTCTTCAAGCTGGTTAAGCGCGTCGAGCAGAAGAATGCAGCGCACACCGTCGTGCTCGGCCTTGATGCGGGCCCTGGAAAGCCAGAGCGGAAACTCGCGCAGCAGGTCGTCGTGCGAGTGCGGTGCGTCTTCCGCATCATTGGTCCAGCGCTTGATCTCGGCGATGAGCCGCGCCATCAGCCGCCAGTGGTCCGCGCTGTCGGGGGTGACACCGATGTAGTGCTCGAAGAGGAAGTCGTTGGGGTGCTGGGCGCGCCAGTGCTCAAGCCAGTTGGCCACCAGCGCCGACTTGCCGCGGCCGGATTCACCAACGATGACCAGCGGACCGCCGTCGCCTGCGGCGTGAATGTCGAGCCGGGCAAAGTAGTCCGGCCTACCTATATAGGTGCGGCGGCGAGTCTCGGCGAAGGCCTCGTGGTCGCGCGCATGTCGGGTGATCGGGTCAGGGATGTCCTCGATGGGGAACTGCGCCTCAATGGCGACCTTGAGGTCTTCCAGGACGAGCTTGGCAAGTGCGCGCGGATCGGGGTAGTTCTCGCGCAGCGGAAGGGGTTTGAGATTGGACTTCTTGCTTGTCAATCCCGCAATGATGCCCTTGAAACCGCTGACAGTTGGATGGCCGCCCGTTTTGCAAGCCCGGCGAATGGTCTCCTTGAGCGCTGCCTGCTTGCCCGCGGCTTCGGCATTCTCAGACAAAAAATCGGTCCCGCGCCCCTGAGCATAGGCCGGGTCGCGGAAGTAGAAGAACGAGCGCCCGGCCATCTCCGGGTTGTTGAGCACTCCATGAAGGATTTCGAGTTCCGTGACGCTCTTGCCGGCAAGACCGCGGAGCCACGGTTGCTCTTCCTCAAGGTCGGCGGTATAGGCGTCGGGGCCCGGCGTCCAGCCGTAGCGCTCGCCCAGCAGACCGATGAAGAATGGGCGGCAGGAGCGGATTTCGTCCAGGCAGAGCTTGAGGGTCTCCTTGCGCGTGCTCTGCTCCTCGGCAATGCCCCAGCGCAGGTCCACCTCGACCAACTCGACCTGCCGCTCGCGGCAGAAGCGCCGCAGTTCGGGCCAGGTCTGGGTCATCAGTTCGTTGCGATCCTCCACCATGTCGCGAAAAGTGGACGAGACAAACACGCGGATGCGGCGGTTATCGCTCATGGGCGCTTCCTTGCGGCCGGAATTGATCATCACGGCCAAGCATATCCGGGGGAACGGCCCATATTATCACCGGCCAGCAGTGCCGGGAGGACACGCCGCGCTGCATCCCGGTCCTGTGACTACCGGTGTCCGGAGTTGACGCTTTTCCCGCTTATCTCTCGGAATATCAGCTTCTTGGCTGGATGGGTCGGAGGGAAGTAGGGGGTGATTATCCGCTGAGAATGCACATTCGAAAGAATGGCCTTCGAGGCAGAGAATCCCAAATGGCTCATCTGTGGAACCAGGGCGAAGACGGATGGGGTGCACAGAGGCTGGATGGCGCAGAGTTTGACCTTGCTGGATTTGCATTCTGGCATGCGCCGGCGGGCGAGCCGGGCACGACGCACGGAGAGGTCGCCCGTTTGGTCCGGGCTAACGCCGCGGGATCGCAAGTCTGGGCATTGATCGCCTCGCGAGACGCGAGTGTGCGCGTGAACAGCCGTGTTGTGCCTGCGGGTTTGTGTGTTCTGGCTGATCGCGACGAGATTCGGATTGGCGGCAATGTGCAATACTTTTCCACCGAGACGCTGGCAGCCGTGGAAGAGTTCGCGGCTTCGGACCGGCAGGTGTTCTGTGGCCGATGCCGCCAACAGATCGAACCCGGCGCGCCGGCTGTATGCTGCCCGAGTTGCGGCGTCTGGTACAACCAGTCCGCCGACCTTCCCTGCTGGACTTACTCCGACAAATGCACGTTTTGCGGCCATCCCACTGCGCTGGACTCAGGCTTCGCCTGGACTCCGGAGGAGGACTGATGGAGATGGAGAATCGATCCATTGTGGTGGCTGGCGCCGGAGGCAACACGGGTTCTCATCTGTTACCCCACTTGGCGCGTATGCAAGGGATCGCGCGCATCACCCTCGTCGATCCTGAGTTTTATGAGACCGGGAATTTAGCGGTCCAGAACATCGACCAGCTTGACATTGACCGACCCAAGGCTCTCGCACAGGCTGAAAAGCTGCGTCGCATCAGGCCGGGTTTCGGGAATGCGGGTCTCGATGTGATTGCCTTGCAGCAGCGGATCGAAGACGTGCCCCGTGGGCTCCTCAAGTGCGACCTGATCGTGAGTTGCCTCGACAGCAAGGCCGCGCGCCAGCATGTGAACGAAATCGCCTGGAGGCTGAACACGCCGTGGATCGATTGCGGTGTCTTGGGCAGCCAAAGCCTGGTGCGCGTGAATGCCTATGTTCCTGCGCAAGACGCACCCTGCCTGGAGTGTTCGTGGGGCCATGATGAGTATTCGGTTCTGGAACAGGAGTATCTGTGCGGCGCGGGCCGTGGTGCCGCCTATCCAACGATGGCCTCCTCGGCGCTGGGTGCGCTGGCAGCTTCGCTGATGGCTATCGAAATCGCCAAGTTCCTGCGCGGAAAACCGGAGGAGTCGCTTGCCGGCCGACAGGTAATGCTGGACGCCGAGCACCATGTCACGCAAGTGACCTCTGGACGGCGCAACCCCTGGTGCCGCTTCAATCATCGCAGCTGGGTGATTGAGCCATGGCGATGCCGGCCTGACTCCACGACTGTCGCCGCGGCCTTAAGCGCTCTCGGCAGCCTGCAGGTAGAAGGGCATCACTTTACCTGCGAATTGACATGCCCTGGTTGCGGCCATCGGGAGGCGACGCTGCGACTGAACAGGCCTTTGGCGCGATGCCCAATATGTGACCGCAGGATGGTGTCTTCCGGCTTTGGTTCTCTGGATCGCATCGACTCCGCACTGGCTGGAGTGTACTCGAACCTCACACTTGCGCAGATTGGGCTGCGCGCTGGAGATATCGTGAGCGGAAACCGCCACCACCGGATCCTGGAGGTAGCATGAGCGAACACGAGTTCACCGGAGACGATCCCATCTACAAGCGGTTCATGCAGCGCCAACTGGCAGAAGGTATTTTCAGTGGCCAATGCGCCCACCGCAAACACGGTAGGCGAGTTGGTGCACGAGATGATCGGCAAGATGAACCTCCCCCGCAACGACTCGAGCGGCGCTCCACTAACCTACCAGGCGAGGTCAGAGAGAGAAGGCCGCCACCTCAATGCTTCCGAGCGCATTGGAGACGCGCTGCAACGCGGCGACCGGCTGACGCTGCAGCCCAACATCGATGCTGGATCGGGTTGCTGATCGGAGCGCAACGAGGACACAGTTATGACCTTGGCCTTTCCATATCGTTTTGCGCTCGACATATTCGGTGAAGACGGGACCAACCTTGGCACCGTCGCGGCAAAGCGCGACTGGGAACCGGCGCACGAGTGGACGCGGTTTTACTTTCAGCGAAGAGGTCAGCTCAGCCTCGACAGCAATGGAAGCGCGTCCACGGTTCTTCCGCTCTGGGAGCACACGCTGGGAGAGCCGTACTGCCGCGGGTATCGCGTCCAGATTGAGACGCCAAACGGGCGCTCCGTTGAGTCGGATTTCCCCAACACGCACTTTCGCGACTTCGCGGCCGCTATTGCTTCCCGCTTCGTCGCGCAGAAAAAACTCCGCGAGGGCGAGTTCTACACCTACATGGTGGTCGCGCACCCGGCGCCGCCAGTGACACAAACAATCGGCGGTCTCTCGGTTGCAGACGCATCGCCGCGCGTGCCCGCCAAAGACGCTTCGATCAGAGACTTTCTTGCGCGCGCGACTCCGAGCGGCGTCATC
>Ga0302274_10004485_pt1 | contig 12146 bp, 8 predicted proteins | sample III_Bog_N2_1_FD_198755 | JGI IMG/M metagenome (GOLD analysis project Ga0302274, IMG submission 198755) | Peat permafrost microbial communities from Stordalen Mire near Abisko, Sweden - III_Bog_N2_1 | ecosystem: Environmental > Terrestrial > Soil > Wetlands > Peat | place: Sweden: Abisko...
ATTCGTCATTGATTTTAACCGATGCACTTCTGGGGGGAAGGCAAAACGTTAAGGTGCGAGCATCGTATGACAAAAGTATTTTAACCGATGCACTTCTGGGGGAAGGCAAAACATAATGTCTGCTCCTAAGCGCAGTCATTTTAGCCTAAAATCGGTTTCCATTGAGAGGCTTGGAGACACTTAGCGCGAAGTGGTGCGATTGGGGCTCGGGTGATGGTGGCGCGGTGACAGTGTGGGAAGATTTTGTGGATTCTTCATTACCGTGTATTTTGCCGTCTATTTCAGAATGTCTTTCTTTAGCGAAATGGCGATTTTGGCCCCTGCTACCGTCGGCGCGTGAAGTCACTTAAACCTGTCAAATGGGAGCCATGGCTCGCAAACTGGCGAGTTATTGGCTCCCTTTAAAGTGGGAACAATTGTTCCCTTGTGACCACCCTTGGAAGTGAGAACCGAGGTTCTTCCCTACTGTGGCCACCCTACGAGGGTGGGCCATACCATTCTGAAACCGGATGCTGGGAAAGGGTATTTCCGTTGTGAAATTGGGTGTCAATCAGGATACTCGGCCAGGCTGGGGGCTGCCGGTGTGGTGGTGCGGTGACGGTCTGGCGGCAAAAAAAGGGATTCCTTCAAACAAAAATCCACCGGTAAATTCTCCGGTATCACAGGCCTTACAAGGTTATGAATACTCGTAATCTAAAAATTGAGGCCGCCGGAGACTTCTGGCGGAAAAAAGTATCACCCAAAATCCGACTCTCTGGCAGGTGGCTTGAGCAAGCCGGATTCAAACCTGGGCATCGTGTGACGGTCGAAATCAGTCAACCTGGGACACTGACATTGCGGTTCTTGGATCAACTCAACGCTGATCACTGAGACAACTGCAACGCTCTGCGATAATATTGAGACTTGACGATTTGTTATGACTGGACGTTATGACTCGTCGTTTTGTTAAACTCAAAAACTGATAAAACCATTGATTCTATTGAAGATGGTGCGCGATACAGGGTTCGAACCTGTGACCCCTACCGTGTCAAGGTAATGCTCTACCACTGAGCTAACCGCGCACAACGAAGCGGATGAATATTTTCTCCATTCGGCGGCAAATGGCAAGTCAAAAGGCAGGCCTTAAATGAATTGGTAAATTCAAATTCAAGAAGCAGGATTTTGGGGTGCTCCTGCTTTTTCGGGTCAAAAAACTGCAGTCGTGGATACTTTAACAAATAATTTATAATTTACTACGCTGTAATCTTTTATAAATAATTCGCCAAATGGAATGGGGTGCACGGTACATTTAGAACTTGCGGGCAGTGGTTTCAAGGGTCTGTCAGGGTGCGGTAAAAGCGAGGATTCGCGGAAACGGGATTCGTGTCCGTAAAGGTGAAGAGGTTATTGGTGGCCAGCACGTTTCCAATATTCAGCCAATTCAAAAGGTCGGTCGAGGAGAGGATGTCATAATGCCAATCAGTTTGGCCCTGCACGGCAAGTTGAATCTCGCCCGCCAACAATGATGTCAACCCGGTCACTTGTGCTGGAAGCGGCGGGCCCAAGGGAACAAATTCGAACTGCGAGAGGATGACCTCCACCGGCTGGCCATTAACGGGGGCATTGCCTTGATTGAGCCACAAATTAATATGGATTTGCTCGCCGCCCGCTGGAGGAATTCCCACCGCGCAGTTCCAGGTCTGGAGGAGTTTGGGATCGGCTGGCGTGGAAGCAAAGTTGCCGTTTAAAGTTTGGAAAGCCACATTGCTCGATTGCCAGATAAGGCTGTGGGTGGAGTTGGTTAGGTCGGGAGGCAGGGAAAATCTTAATACCTGTCCGGTATTGTAGGGGGAAATGGCAAAGTCTTCAACATCGGTAGTGCCAAAAGCATAATTCCAGCGGGACAGTTCCATATCAATCTCCCGGTCATTATAAGCAGTATCATAACTCCAGGTGAACATTCCCAGCACGGCACTTGGATCGAGGCTGTCAACCGGCGCACTGACGGTGAAGCGATATTGGCCATAGCCAAAGCTGCGGTCGGTGATTATTTCGACGCACTGCCAGGTATTGTTGGTGTGGGTGATCTGCAGGTGCACACAGCCTTGGGCATCCACCCACGCATTGTTGGTGCTGTCGGAAAAATAATTCGGGCCGGGGCCGCTGAGGTTGCCGCTGCTCGTCCTGACCCACCAGCCGTAGCCGGAAAAACTCAATTGCCGCGCACCGGGATTGCCGCGCACGGCATAGGCGGTGGCCTCCACCGTTGGGGTATTCGTCAAACCGGGCACACCGTCCAAACAGGGCAGATTGTAGTTGGTGGGGACGAGAAACACGGCGATTTCAGTGGCAGTTACATCGTTGGCGTTTGGGGAGATGTTCGCGGTCCAGGAGCCGTCGGGCTGAATGGGAACCAGTTGATCGGCACACCCCGGCTTGGAGTACCAATCGCCGGCGACATAGATAAACACGACGAGGCAGTTGGTGGTGACATCGGCATTGGTCACATATCCGCTGAGATAACCCTTGGCACCGTACGCGGGCAAGTTGGTGATCACTACGGTTTGAGCAGCGATGCGGGAGGTTGCAACTGAGAGGCCAAAGGCAACCCCGAGCAGGGCAATCAGCCAATGGTGAAGAGACAGCTTAAACATCTCCATAACTGGGAAAAGTAATCCGGTTTCCGCCGAATCATACCCCCCTAAATAGGCTATGGCGCAATCTGAGGCTCAATGTTATCTTGAACCAATAGAGAATTAAGGGCTCTATATAAATAAAACAGCAAGACAAGCAGAATACCACTCAACTATTAATATTTTCATGAAAAACCAGCAATTATCCAATGATTCACAGGACCGCCTCCTCGCCTACACGACCGCCGCCGGGTTGGGAGCGTTTTTTGCCGGCCAGAATGTGGGCGCCCAAGTGATTGAGTCGGCGGCCTTTGCCCCTTACCCTCATACTATCATTCCGGGCGTTGGCATCGGGCCCTATGGCGCATACCATTACTTCAGCATTGATGGGGGTAAAACCAATTTTAACCTGGCGATCACCGGAGCCCCCATCACGACTCATCCGACCGTGCAATTCCCCAGTCAAGCCGTTGATATTTATGGTTTTGGCACCGTTGGTTTTGGCACGAACACGACCATTCTGGCGAATGCGGCTGCGGGAGCGATTCTCACCCCGACATTCAGCCCGCCCGACGCAGGAGGTCACACCAATAATGCCTACGCGGTTTGTTTTCTGGGTGGCACCGCGATAAATGCCGCCACGGCGAGTGCGCCATGGTATGAGCCCCGTTTGGCCCTCTGCTATTTCGGCGCGCCCAATCCCTATGGCCCTCCCGGCGGTTTTTACGCTTATTTGGACAGCAAGTATATCACGAGTGGGTCGCTGGCGTTTGAGTTTACTGGCAGCGTGGATGGCCAGACGCATTTTGGCTACATGGATGTCCAGGTCAACACCTCAAAAACCAACGGTATTCCGCAAATTGACTCGGTGGTGATCAAAGACGTCTATTACAACGCAACGGCCAACGCAGGTATCTCCGTGCCGACCTCGGTGATTGTCTCGAGTATTCAACTTGGGGCAGGCGGGGCGGTAACGATCAACTTCACCTCGAATGACAACTCTCAGGCGGGTACTTTTACGCTCCAATCCAGTCCGACCCTTGGTGCATCGGCCGTATGGACGCCCGATCCGGCGGCCACGATCAACCTCATTACCGCGGCCAACCCCGCTGGCGGCATTGACCAAGCATCCTATCAGGCCGTCACCACCACGACCGGCGGCGGATCCAAGTTCTATCGACTTGTGGAAAGCAGCGGGTCCTGAGGAGTTGAAGAATGGGCAAAAACCTTGGCAGTCAGAGCAGTGGGGTTGAAAATGTCCGGAGGGCGGCCGGCTTGCAGCAGGTTATATTTGCCCAGACAACGAACCCGGGCATAACGATTGGGGTTGTATGCCAGGCGGAGCCATCCTCGCTGTCATTACTCGCGGCAGGTGTTTCTGGGATGGCGGCGCGTCAGGCCCGTCGCAACGAGCGGGTTAAATTCCTCAAGCAGCTTAAATCCGGAACTTAATTGAGTTCACGTGCTACCTTCAAAGTTCTGACGAGCCGGCTCCAAAAACCCAGGCGATGACTCAATTTTTACTGAACCCGACACCGGCTTTTGAATTCGTGGTTATAAACGGTTTGATGTTTTACATATGACGCAGGCCGCGCGCAAAAAAATCCTTTTGATCGGCTGGGATGCAGCGGATTGGGAGATGATCGATCCGCTGTTGCAGACGGGGCAGATGCCCGCGCTGGCTCAGCTAATTCAAGGCGGTCTCCGGGGAAACCTCGCCACGCTGCAGCCGGTATTATCCCCGATGTTGTGGACGTCCATCGCCACGGGCAAACGTGCCAACAAGCACGGAATTTGCGGTTTCACGGAGCCGCTGACGGAGGCCGTGGGGATCGGGCCGGTCCGCAGCACTTCCCGCAATTGCAAAGCCATTTGGAACATTCTCAGCCAAAACGATCTCAAAGCAAATTTTGTAGGCTGGTTTGCGAGCAATCCGGCCGAGCCGATCAACGGAGTCATGATTGCGGACCAGTTTCTCAACCCGCCAATGCCTGGAACATTGGACTCTCCCAGGCCCGATTGGGAGCAGACCGTGCATCCGCCTGGATTGACCAGCGCGATGGCGGCGTTGCGGGTAACGACGGAAAGCCTGACGCCGGAGGATCTGCTGCCATTTATACCGCGGCTGGCCGAGATAGATTTGAAGGCGGACGACCGTCCGCTCAAGCTGGCACGCCGGCTGGCCAAAGCGGCGACCGTGCAGAATTTGGCCACCGCCCTGATCCAAAGTGAGCCGTGGGATGTGATGGGGGTTTATTATGACGCGATTGACCAGTTTGGTCACGAATTCATGGCCTACCATCCGCCACGGATGGAGGGTTTAAATGAGCGTGACTTTGAGTTGTACCAGGACGTCATGCGCGGTTGTTATCGCTTCCACGACATGATGCTGCACGCGTTATTGCAGTATGTCGACGCAGAGACGACGGTCATCTTAATCAGTGATCATGGTTATGAATGCGGGCGCCGCCGCCCGGCACCGGAACAGGCAAAGAAGGACCCGGAGGGTTGTCACCGTCCATTTGGAGTGGTTTGTGTCAAGGGACCCGGGCTGCGGGCGAACGACCGGCTTTATGGTGCGTCCATACTGGATGTGACGCCAACGATCCTTTCGCTGTTGGGACTGCCGGTCGGGATGGACATGGATGGCCGACCCTGGCTGGAAGCGTTCGCGGAGCCCAGGAAAGCGGAGCGAATTTTTAGCTGGGAGGCGATCGGGAATGACCGGGCAGGCCTCCACAAAGAACACTCGAGGCAGGATCCGGCTGAAGCCGCCCAAGCCATTCAGCAACTTGTGGATTTGGGCTACATTGCCGCGCCCAGCGAGGACGCCGGAAAAACGGTGCGCGATACGATCAGTATTAATAAATTCAATCTCGTTCGGGCGCTGTTGGGCACGCCGCTGGAGGCGGAAGCGATCCCCTTGCTCAAGGAACTGCTGGCGGAAAACGGTGACTATGAATGGGCGGTGCTCACGCTGGCCAATTGCCTGATTCGCCTCGGTAAATCGGCGGAAGCCCGGGTAATGCTGGAGGCAACTTCGCCCGCGACCCGGGCGCAGGGGCAAGTGCAGTTGCTTTTTGCGCAGCTGGCGCTGGGTGAGAATCGATCGGAAGTGGCCCTAAACCATTTGCAAACGGCCGTTCGATCCAAACCCCGCGACGCGGCGATGTTCAACCAGCTCGGTTGGGCCTTTCTTGGTTTGCAGCGATGGGCGGAAGCAGCGGAGGCATTCCAGAAATCCCTCGAGATCGAACCGGAGAATCCGGGGGCGCTGGATGGTTTGGCCCGCCTGCATTTGCAAAACAATGAACCGCAAAGCGCGGTGGAGCGCGCGTTGCAAGCCGTGGGGCTGATCCATTATTTTCCGGAGGCTCATTTTCACCTTGGGACCGGGCTTGATTGCCTGGGGAAAACCAGCGAAGCGATCCTGGCCTACGAGACGGCGCTCGGGATGGGTTATCATCCCGCGCTGCTGCATCGCCGGTTGGCAGAGCTTTATGGTCCAATTAATCCGCAGAAAGCCGCCGCGCACGTGAAGGCGCTTAATTCAAGTCGACGCGTCTATCAAGCGGATATCAAATCAACGCTATCTTAGCGGTAAAACCGGACGGGAAGTGAAAGCCCAGTGAGTGATGATTGATTCCCACATTACGATCGTATCGGGCCTGCCGCGATCCGGCACCAGCCTGATGATGCAGATGCTGCAGGCGGGGGGTATGCAATTGTTGACGGACGGCCTGCGCGCCGCGGACGAGAGCAATCCGCGCGGATATTTCGAATATGAACGGCTCAAGCACGGCCGGAATGATTTGTCCTGGGTAGAAGCGGCTGCGGGACAAGCGGTCAAAGTGATTCATTTATTTTTGCAACATCTGCCTGCTGGGCGAGACTATCGGATCATTTTCATGGAACGCAATCTGGAGGAGGTCATTGCCTCCCAACGCGCCATGCTCAAAAACCAAGGCCGCACTCCGGCGGCGGCAAACGACGCGGTGGTGGCGGGCATCTTCGAGAAACAACTGGTTGGCGTGCGCGAGTGGCTGGCACAACGGCCAAATTTCCAAGTCTTGTATATGAAACACAGTCAGGTGATTGCGCATCCCCTCGCATCCGCCGAAATAATCAATGACTTCCTTGGCGGTGACTTAAACGTGGCAAACATGGCGGAAAGCGTTAAACCGGACCTTTATCGCCAACGGAAAACCGTTCCCGCCGGAGCCAGATAATAAACCGGGGACTTTTCGGATGTTTGGCCGAGGGGCGAATGGTCGCTGCAGAAGAGCTGGATTATTCAAAATCCTTCGATCCGATCCAACCATCCGCGTGGTTGATCCTTGGCAGATTTGCCATCAAAACCAATCACTTGGCGGCCCAATTTATATCTTGGTAAAACTGCGGATGATGACTTCCACGGGCTGGCCATTGGCCGGGGCGTGTCCTCGATCCAACCAGAGATTAATATGCAGGGGCATGGCGTTCTGAGGAATTGCATCAAGGTAATTGGTGGGAGTGTAATCCCAAGTGGCCAGAACATTTTGAGTTTTCTCAACTGGCTGGAGGTCCGCCATCAGCCAGAAATGAATACCTTTGGAGTCCCAAGTGAAGCGAGAGGTGGTTTCAGTGCTCTCCAAGTGAAAAGCAAACTGGTGAGTGGTCATGACGGTTCCCACGTTCGGATAAATGGTGAATCCACCAGCCGTGCCGGTGGAACGTCCCCAGCGACTGTATTCGATGTCTATTTCGTTGCTGCCATCAGGTCCCAGGTCGGGAGGACCATAGGGAAACAAACCCAGGACCACCCAGGGATCAAATTCATCAACCCGGGTTTGAATCTGCCACTGGTAGGTGCCAAATCCGAGCTTGTAGGTGGTGACCAGTTCCGCGCAGTCAAAGCCATTTGGGGAGGCCGGGTCGGAGGTGATCTGAAGGTGTAAACATCCTTTGGTATCAACAAAGATGTTTTTTGGGTTCCAGTTGTTCGGGCCGGGACCTGAGGCTTGATCCGACTTTAGGGTCCAAGTATGGCCCTGCCATTGAATGATGCTGGCCTGGGTGGATGCGATGGGCAGGCTGAACCAGAGAGCGAAGGTCAACGCCGACAGGCATTTGATTTGTCCTGTGTGCAGAAACGGTGGTTTTTGATTAATCTCGCTCATTCGTTTGTTGGTTTGTTCAGGTGGCCTGGCTCGCATGCCTTTTCAAATCATGCGATTTTTTGTGCGCCATGGCCGGTGACAGGACAGTAATATTTTGCTACTTGGATATCATCCAATACCAATCCACATAACCGTTCAAACCGGCCTCAGCCGTAGCCCAATTCATCAGTTGAACGTGACCGTCGGCCCACGCGTAGTTATCTCCCTTGCCATGTCGAGTATAAGTATGCAGGGTTGATAAATGGATGCTGATCGTAGTGGGAGAGTAAGAATAGCCATAAAATTCAATGGGGGAGGCGTCTCCTGGCAAGGGATCGAGGGTATCATTGTTCATGACCGTGTCTGAGGGTTTGGTCACCTGGCCGAGTTTGACGCGGCCAAAAGTTGGATAACCGTTGTAGTAACCCAAATAGGGGTAATTGTGACCGTATCCGCCGATGCCACTGGTGTTGGTATCGTTGGCCGTTGAAGCGATTTTATAAAGTAAGGCGAGATTTGCCATGGGACAGGTGACCACTGTGCCAACAACGCTGATGGTATTATTGTTAGTCACGGCGCTGGCGATGTAGGGACTAATCTCAGCGTACCACTCGGTGGGCAGGACGACCCCGCCTCCACCGGCAACACGTTGACCCGCCACGGGCAAGTAATCGTTGTTGTCATTAGAGTATAGAATATAACCAAGCGCGATCTGCTTTTCATTGCTCGCACAGGCAATCGTTTTTGCCCGGGACTTGGCAGCGGCCAGTGCCGGCAGCAGCATCGCCGCCAGAATGGCAATAATGGCAATGACAACAAGCAATTCAATCAGGGTAAAACCTGCGCGCCGTGAAATGATCGATATTAATTTGGACTTGTTCATAACCCTTGATTAACCAGCACCAGAACCTAACAAATTAATTACACCATGGAAAAGATTGCGCCAGCCCCCTGTTTAGGGGGGTGAACGGCGGGTGTCTCTTGAGGTCTTGAGTTAAGGGGTTCGCTTGAAAACCCGTGGTTTTAAGGAGTCGGTGCCAGAGAGGATAAACTGACACCCGTCATGCCGGCCGGCAAATCCTCCTGGTACCAATAAAAGGGCGTCCCAGTGGGCTGGCCGAGGAGATCGAGCAGTTTTTCCCACTTATACGACGTGACTGAGCCGTCCGCCATGACTTCATTGGAGGTATCGGCGTGCTTGGTGCCGGGTCTTTGATGCGGGGCAACCCCGCCCCAGGAAAACCACGGTCCGCTGTAGCGGGCAACTCCGTCAGCGGCCAATACCCAGCCCGGTCTGGCATTGCCCAGCTTCACCGGGCTGCAGGAGGCGCCATTGTAGAGAGGGTTCACCCAATTGGCGAGGCCCCCCATGTAAAGATAGGAGATATTCCATTGAGACGGCGTCGTGACGTTGTCGAAATAAGGTGTGCCCGCAGCGCCCAATGATGGGCACGCCCAGATGGAATCGCCGTTCGTCTGGGTGACGTTCAGTCCAATGGTAGCCGTCTGTTCAGCATTGGAAACACTGATGGAGAGGATGCTCTCTTTGTTGACCCGAAAGACCAAATCATTGTTGTCTCCGGCATAAATGGTCATCCCAAGGCCAATTTGGCGCAAGTTGTTCACGCAGGCAATTTTCCTGGCGCGGCTTTTAGCCGCAGCCAGTGCCGGGAGCAGCATCGCCGCGAGAATGGCGATGATCGCGATGACTACAAGGAGTTCAATCAGAGTGAACCCTTTTGTCAGCACGCATGATGCCTTAAATCTCCGGAATTTCATCGCCGTTCCTTTTATCGACTGCAACTTCGCACCAGACGGGTAGTTCGGCTATACCCTGTTTAGGGGGTATGGCTGTTCGATCCTGACGGTCCTGGAGATGGGCTTTGGTCAAATGTCGACTTCCTGAGTTTTGCTTCAGTCGGTTTGCGGCTCGTCTTGCAGCGGGCAAATACTTCGCAGCGCGATCACAGATGAGGAAAACAGCAATCTCCCAAACAAGGGGGAAAGCTGACGACGCTAAAAGCTGGCTTTTGTTGATTTCTGCTTGGCCCGCATGAGTTCGCAATTGATTACTACGGCACGTTTTTTCGCTGGCGCTTTCGACACAAAGTGAGGAGCTAAAGAATTTAAAAGCGATTTTTTTTGGTTTTTGACGGTTGCTCGACCGTTGATTTCCTTTTGCTGGTCTGGTTGGTTTCCACCACGGTGCCGGAGCGAAGGGTTCAGGCTTTTTGTGACAGCGCAAGAAAGGGAACCCGGTCTGCGTGGTTTGACCAGCCTGGCGTTGGCAAGCCAAAAGCGCGGTACAAATGCCAATTTCAACTTTGAACTCACCTGTTTGACTTGTTACGTTCCGGTCATGGCGCAAAAGTCTGGAGCGGATTCGAATAAAGGCATGAGCGAGGTCGTTGGCATTATTTTGCTGGCGATTGCGTTGTTGCTGTGCGTTTCGCAGTTGTCCTTTGATCGCAACGACCTTCCGTTTGTTCGTATTCCGGCGAACCGGCATCCTCAGAACTGGATCGGGGAGGGCGGAGCTTATCTGGCTTACGCCACGTTTTGCCCGCTGGGAGTTGCCGCATACATCCTGCCATGGTTGCTGGCGGTTCTCGGGGTGTCGTATTTGCTGAGTCTTTTTGCGTATTTGCGGGAGCATTTACGCTGGACGGTTTTGTGGATGTTCCTCCTGCTGGTTTCGTTGACGGGTATGTTGCATCTTTCGGGCGGCATACTTTGGCTCAGGGACATGGCCCGGGATATTTATGCCCCGTTCGCTGGTGGCTGGCTGGGTTATTTGACTTATGGCCAAACGCAGGATCGCAATTTCGGCTTCAGCCTCCTCGGTCCGCTGGGCGCAGCCGTGATTTATGCCACCCTGGGACTCATCAGCCTGCTGTTCCTCACCAATTTCCACCTCAGCGAGTGGGTCAAGATCCTGTTTGAAAAAATCCCCGCATCGACGCCTGGTGTGGAATCGGAAAAAATGCCTGAGGAGGTCAATCTGGAGAAACGCGCGCGCGAACTGGAAAAGCAGAAGCGCAAGCTGGAGCAGGAAGTGGAGCGGTCCGACAAAGTGGAGAAGACCCAGAAAACCGGTGCCGGTTTGGGTGCCGATGGTTTGCCGGTACCGCCCCCGACGGTTCGCGATTTGAGTGTGCCCTCTGCGGATGGACCTAAGATCCGCAAATCGACTTACCCGACCCCGGCCAAGCCTGCAGCACCCGCGCCGGAACTTGAACCGGTCAGCGAAGAGGTGGTTCCCGCCGAAGAAATCCGTGCCGCCACCACGGAAGAAATCCTGGGCAAAAAGCCGGATGAAAAGCCGCCCGGAAAGTCCGGGGACAAGGAACCGGAAGGAAAGGTTACGGAGCCGGAGGAAGCGGAAAAGGCGGCGTTGGAAAATCCTGGAGCCCCGAAGGTGGACCCGGTCATCACGATTGCCGACGGCACCGTTCCGGCACCCAAACCCAAGCTGGTGCCGAGGAAGCCCAAGCCCATCACCGTCGCCTCCACGCCGCTCATCGGCAATTATCAATTACCACCGATGGATTTCCTGCAGCACCCGGATATGACGGCCAAGCCGACCGAGTCCAAGGAAGAATTGATGGCCAACGCGCGCCTGATGCAACAGACACTGGCGCAATTCGGCATTGAAGTCTCCTTGGGCGACATCACCAAAGGCCCCACGATCACGCGCTACGAATTGCATCCAGCCCCCGGCGTGAAGCTGGAAAAAATCCAGAGCCTGAGCAACAATCTTGCGGCCTCGCTCAAGGCGGAGCGCATTCATATCCTCGTGCCGGTTCCGGGCAAAAGCTCGGTGGGTGTGGAAGTGCCAAACACCATCAAGACGAAGGTCATTATGCGCGACCTCTTCGAATCGGATGAATGGCGACATACCAAGGCCAGAATTCCGATTGCGCTCGGCAAGGACGTTTATGGTCACCCGATTGTGGCAGATCTGGCAGAAATGCCGCACTTGCTGATCGCCGGCAGCACCGGCTCGGGCAAATCGGTTTGTATCAATTCCATCATTGCGTCGCTGCTGTACCGCTTCTCGCCGGACCAGCTCCGGTTCGTGATGATCGATCCCAAGGTCGTCGAAATGCAGCAATACAATGCATTACCGCACTTGGTCGTTCCGGTCGTGACCGATCCCAAGAAAGTGTTGCTGGCCCTGCGCTGGGTGGTGAACGAAATGGAGAAGCGTTACCAGATTTTTGCCCGGGTGGGCGTCCGGAACATCAAATCCTTCAACGACCGGCCCAAGGACAAACCCTTGCCGCCGGCCGAACTCGAACTGCCGCTCGCTTCTAAAAAGGAAAAAGTCGAACCCGGTGCGGACGGGTTTGCCGTGGAGGTGGACGAACAGATTGTAGTACCGCGCGAGGAAGAC
>Ga0302274_10004487_pt1 | contig 12140 bp, 5 predicted proteins | sample III_Bog_N2_1_FD_198755 | JGI IMG/M metagenome (GOLD analysis project Ga0302274, IMG submission 198755) | Peat permafrost microbial communities from Stordalen Mire near Abisko, Sweden - III_Bog_N2_1 | ecosystem: Environmental > Terrestrial > Soil > Wetlands > Peat | place: Sweden: Abisko...
AATACAACACCTGTTATGGCAAAAATTGTCATGACTTTTTCGAAACCAACCGTTTTATCACCTGCGCCAAAAATTAAAACCAGTGGCAATAACAGCGCCTGTATAATAAACTGAGCAATCATCACGGCAATAAACCTGTAAGATGATATGCTGTTTCGTTCTGACATATCCCCTGTCATGACACCACTTAGGGCCGAATAGGGGAGATTATTGGCTGAATAAATAATGACCAGTAATACGTATGTTACAAATGCATAAATGAGCTTCCCGTGAGGACTAAAATTGGGTGTACTAAATGTCAATAATGCAATGATTCCGAAAGGAACTGATGTCCATAAAATCCATGGACGGAACTTACCCCAGCGGGTAACTGTCCGGTCGGCAATGGCACCCATAATCGGGTTAAAAGATGCACCTATCATACCTCCAACAAAAATAATAACTGATGCCGATGCGGGTGGGATTTTAAAAACATCGGTATAGAAAAATGCAATAAATGTCATTAAGGTTTGAAAAATAAGATTCGCTGCCAGGTCACCCAAACTATAGCCGATTTTTTCAATAACTGAGACTTTTTGTGTTGTTGATTTCATTTGTAACTATTATTACTTTATAAATTTTTGCATATTAATCTTTCAATTGATGACACTTTTCATTCAAACTTTCCAAAATTAGAAGCTATAATATACCCATTTCCGTTATCATCCCAAAGTAGGCAGTTGTCATCCCAACCGAAATCATTTAGTGCATTTCCCTCTTTATCTTTCATCTGCAAATCTTTTCAGAATCCTTCTGCACGATCAGCTGTTGTAACATACCAAACACTATTTCTGGTTGTAAAATGACCCTAAAATTCATTATAGTGAAATCGTAAACTTCCGGCGTAGACACCATGATTAAATGCTCTCATATTATCCTGGTTTAGATATCTCCCTAAGGTTCAAATGTCTGCTATTACATGTCCTGTTATTTCCCAGCTTACAAAATCTAATAAATGGAATACAACCATTCCCGGTGATTCCTGAAATGGTGATGATATGCTATAATAATCCTTTCCTACTCTAATGATAACCGGGTCTGATAATCAGCAGGAAGAACGGAATTGCAAAACATTCCGTCACCCTGATTTCCCAATTTAGATGATTGTTTGGCAATTGACAATTGGAATTCAATAACATAATGTTGAATTACTAAAATGATAAAAAGTTTTTTCACTATAAAAAAGGGAATATTTAAGGAATTTAGTACCGGAAAATTATAGGATAATTGATTCGGTGAATCAATTCTTTAAATTTTCCAAATACCAGCATATTAATTAATTCTACTTTGACAGATTCTATTTTATAGACAGGATTTACAGGATTAACATGTAATTGTGGCCTAAAAGAATGATAGATTCCCGTAAAGCTACTAAATTTATATTGTTTAAAATGGCTATCGGCTTTTGTACCCAATGTGTGTTTTTTACTTTATTGTATTGTGATTATCTGTAAAAGCCCCATAGCTTTAAATAATATATTCCGGTACTCTGTATTGTTTATTAGATTATTCTGGTCTACAAATAGGATTATACTCCGTACCTAATGCAAAGGATCTGTAGCTTACTAATAATCAATTTATATTAAATTCATTCTTTCAAATCTTATAGTATAAACCTTTCCGATAAACCGGAATGTACCATATTTTTCTCCTTTTTTTCGCTTAGTAGAAAACCTAAAACCCTACGAATCTGCCCTTATCTCCCTGATTAATCTATAATCGATTCTTTAGTGATAGATTTTGTTGTTTCAAATTAAAATCTAACTGACTATACAAAAGGTGAATTTACGAATATTTGAATGTTGGGTGCAAAAGCCGATAGTCATTTTATTTAAAATCTTTTTGAATAATATGAAACCTGTTAATCCTGTTAATCCTGTTAATCCTGTTAATCCTGTCTCATTTTTTTATTATTTTTAATCTGTCAAAGTAGAATTAATAATTATAACTAACATCCTGCTGATTTATAATAAAAACTTCATTATTTGTTTCATTTTTATCAGTTAGTTGAATTGACTCAAAAGTATGGTTCCTTTTTTATCTTTTAGATATGAGTAATTTTAATAGGATTTTTCTCAAGTTTACATATAAGACACCCCCCCAAAAAAAAAAAGACTAAAAGTACAATACAATTTTAACTATGGATTATCCTATTGATTGTAAATATAAGACATACAAAACTAATATTAATATACCAAATTTGTTTACTCATACATTTCATCTTCTTGTTGACTTGTTACATTTTCAAATCATTTTAATCCGATTATTTTTATTGATATAGTTGAATAACAGCAGGATTCTTCAACTCATCCACTTAAATTATAATAATTAACAGACAAAAAACAATTAAAACCGGTTATTTGCTTTTATGATTATCCGCGATGATCCCTTTAATAAAGCAATCTTCTAATTCCGTAGAAATTAGAAAAATGAAGTAACAGTATTAATTATTTTGATATTTTAAAAACTTTTACAGATAATCATTTTTAACACAATTTGATTTGGATTTATCAAATTTTGTTCTAAATTTGTCAGTTCAATTCTTCGACAAAATCTTTTTTTGATGAGTGAATGTCACTTCAAAATTTAGAAAAACCCTGCAAAGATCATTTTCCCTGATTTTCAATTTCACTAAAAACCTCATTGAATTTAAATCTATCCTTCCAGGGTAAGTCCTACCTTGTTTGAGCCTTGCTTCAACCTCCCGGAACTCTTTAAGTTCTTACTATAGTTATAAGTATTCCCTACCAGGGATGTATCATATCATTAATTAATATGATACATCTATGATAGAGGGTTGAAACATCTATGATAGAGACTTAATACATCTCCGGAGGATGAAGCAAGATTGGGAAAGGATTGAAGCAGGTTAAAACAAATAAATGGAAGAAAAGGATTGAATAATTGGTGGTTCAGAACAAACGTTCCACGTTCCACGTTCCGTGTTCTGAGTTTGAAGAGTTTGAAAGGATCGAAAAAGAGTCTGACTCTTTGAACTTCATTAAGTACAAAGAGTTTTAGGAATTGATTGCAAAGATAAAACTTTTAGACGAAATCAACAAAAACCATTTGAAAAATTAAACTAAAACCATTTGAAGAATTCAACTAAAACCTGAGAATGTAGAAAGAAATTCAATGAGTATCTACCAATAGATATTTATATGATTATCCGCAACGCATCCTGTTTTATAGCTTATTACTTCAATTTTCATGTTGGTGATTCTTGTCTGATGTAAACAATTGAATCATTTCTTTGAAGCTTAAGGAGCTTTTGCGGATAATCATATTTCTTTTTTTATTCAAATATTAACTCATCATCATTATTCAATTAGTTCAGTTGCATCTGTTTTTGCCTGTTGTGCATATTCTTTTGGCGATACACCATAAAACTCTTTGAACGAATTAGAAAAATGTGAAAGGTTAGAAAACCCGAGTGCATAGGCAACTTCAGAAATATTCTGCTTATGTTGAATCAACATTTCTGCAGCTTGTTTTAATCGGATTGATTTAATAAAATCACGTGCTGATTGATTAGTTAATTCCTTTAGTTTTCTATGCATATGTACCCTGCTCATACCTACACCACCTGCCAGTACTTCAACATTCAAATCAGTATCTGCAATGTTGTCATTTATAATCTTCATTATTTTTTCCAACAGAATCTGGTCGGATGAACGAAGTACAACCTGTTTAATTATTGATTTATTTTCTTCTAAATCAGATGGTTTTGGTTCAAGTCTTTGTCTGTTTTCAAGTAAATTATTTATTCGTTTTTTCAATAAATCGATACTAAAAGGTTTAACAACATAACCATCTGCACCAATATCAAATCCTATCGCTTTATCCTCATCATTCGATTTGGCGGTAAGTAAAATTATGGGAATGTGATTTATATTCACGTTCGATTTTATCTTTTTACAAAGTGTAATTCCATCCATTTCGGGCATCATTACATCGCTTACAACCAAATTGGGTTTCTCTTTTAAAATAAAATCCAACGCTTCTTTTCCATTACTGCATTCACTTATTCTATAAGTATCAGATAATTCATTCCGAATATATTGTCGTATTTCATCCTCATCATCAACCACCAATATACGGTAATTTGTTTTTGATTTAACTTTATTCACTTGCTTGATAACTGTTTCATCATAAAGTTCAACTTCAATGTTGTTTAATTCGCTTATTGTGTTGAGTTGTAAAATTGTTTTTTCCAGTTCAAGATCACTTAAGTGTTTATTTCCCAAAGGTAAACGTATGATAAATTCACTTCCATGACCATCAATTTTATTACGGGCAAACAAAATGCCGTGTTGAAGTTCAACCAACGAACGGGCCAAATGAAGCCCGATACCGGTTCCAAAATTCGATTTGGTCTGGTCATTATCTATTTGATAGAAACGTTCAAATATTTTTTCAATTTTTTCCTTTTCTATACCTATTCCTGTATCAGAAACATTAATTTCAAAATAATGTTGTAATGCACCTTTCTCATTTTCATCTTCTCCCACTACGAGGGTTATTTTAATTTCTCCGTTTTCAGGTGTAAATTTAAACGCATTTGAAAGTATATTCAGTAATACTTTATCGAAATTATTCATATCAATCCACACATTTAACGGAGAAGGAGGTGAAATAAAACTAAAACGAATATTCCGCTTTTTTGCCTGGTATTCAAATGTCTGAATTAAATCTTCAATAAATCCGATAATATCGGTTTTACTGAATTTGACAATCATCAATCCTTTATCAATCTTACGGATATCCATCAATTGATTTATCAACCTTAGTATCCGATTTGCATTTCGATACATCATTTGATATACTTTTTGGTTTTCAGCATCAATATTCTCCGATATAAGTTTTTGTATAGGGCTTATAATAAGTGTCAGAGGGGTTCTTATTTCATGAGAGATATTGATAAAGAACTGAAGTTTGGCTTCGTTAATCTGTTCTGCATGTTCCCTGCGCATCAAGTCCTGTTTACGTTTAATTTGTAGTGATGTATATTTCACTGCACCCCAAACACTTAATACTAATAATATAAAATAAATTATTTTTGCCCACCACGACAAATACCATGGTGGTGAGATCACTATGTATATTTCACGTTCCTGTGATATATTGTCCTGTACACAGGCTGCGACCTTTAATTTATAATTTCCGTAATTCAGATTTGTAAAACTGATACGATTAACACCTAACTCGGTATTCATCCATTGAGAATTCAATCCCTCCAGTTTATAGCGGTAATAAACGCGTTCAGGACTTCCGAAATCAAAAGTTGAAAATTCCAGACTGAACATATTGTCTTTGTAACTAAGATGAATCGTATTAATATCTGAAATAAAACCGTCTATTATTTCATTTCCACTCGATTTTTGTCCTTTAATTACAGGTTTATCCATAATATTTAATCCAGTCAAATAGACTTTGAAAGGTCTACGTTGATCATAAATTTTTGAAGGATAAAAAGTTGAAACACCGTTAATTCCGCCAAAAATCATTTCTCCATCCGTAGATTTGAACGCAGCACCCTTTGAGAATTCATTTCCTTGCAACCCATCAAAAGCATAATAATTTACAAATCTATTTTCACTGATTATCAATTTTGAAATTCCCATATGGGTGCTTAACCAAATGTTCCCATTTTCATCTTCCTGTATACCGCAAATCACATTACTTGGCAATCCATCTGCCATAGTATATATTTTCGACTTTTTAGTTTTCTTATCAAAACAAACCAGTCCTTCAGTTGTACCTATCCACAAATTACCTTTATGATCTTCATTTATAGCAAAAATAATATTCCCGGGTAATATTCCATTTTCGCTGGTGTAACTTATTGTTTTACCGGTTCGGGTATTGATGCTACAAATTCCGTTATAAGAACCTAACCATACTATTCCTTCCCGATCATACAAAATACAATTAATCCAGTCATTAAGCAATTGGTATTTACCTTTCCCTACCTGGGAATAATGCTCAGTATAAATCTTTTTACTGATGTCAAATACAAAAGCTCCCGCACCGTTTGTTCCTACCCATAGAATGTTATTATTATCTTTTCCCAAACAGATAATTTTATTGGCTGAAGGATTATTTTCCGTATTACTCGTTTTAGCATTATAATAAGTGCATTTGCCGGAGTTTTTGTCAAAACTTGCCAATCCGTCAATATACGATCCTAGCCAGATATTACCATTGTTGCCTTCAATAATCGACATTACTGTGCTCGAAACCGAATTTGCAGCATTTGTATGGACATAATGAGTCCTTTTACCATTCATATCCATACGGTATAATCCATCGTTGTCTGTTCCAACCCAAAGAGTTTTATTTTTATCTTTTAAAACAGACATAACACAACTTGATCCGATAACATTCCGGTTATACGATTTATATCCAAAATAATTAAATTTATTCGGGTTATTGGGCGATAAGAATACACCTTTCTGGAATAAACCTACCCAGAGATTCCCCGATTTATCGTACAAAAGTGCATGTACTTTAGTTTTGGAAATATCAAAAGGTGCCATCGGCATTTGAAAATCTTCAAGCCGATTAGTTTTCGCATTGTAAATTTTAATTCCATTGCCATCAGTTCCTACAAGTAAGCGATTTTGCTTATCGAATAGTAAACTTTTTACCGATAAGAATTGATTAGAGTTTATGGATAGAATTTGCTCAAATTTCCAACTAAGTGTATTTAGTTTAAACAGACCACCGGTTAATGTTCCGACGAATATATTTCCTTTATTATCTTCGCAGATGGAAGAAATCTGATTACTCCCGATACTTTGTGGTGCACTAAATACTTTCAATTTACCGGTTTTAACCGAATACATATTAAGACCCTGATTTTCAGAGCCAATCCAGATGTTTTGTTTACTATCCTGAAAAATTGTTGTCAGAAAATTACTACACAGTTTTCTTGATAACTTACTTTCAACTTCATAAACTTTTGAATCTTTTTTTATCCTTATTAAGCCCTCACCCGAAGTCGTAATCCATATTTCACCCTCTTTGCTCTCAATAATCGAAGTAATATGAGGGTGAATTTTTGTTTTTTCGTTGTATAAATCAACTTCGGAGAATGAATCTTCCGCCCTTTTATACAGAAGTAAACCATTGATACATCCTACCCAAAAATGCCCGTGAGAATCTTCAAATAAAGATCTCACATAATTATTTTTAATGGTTTTTGTATCTCCTGACTTGTTTTTATAAATTGTAAATTTGAATCCATCGAATTTATTCAATCCATCTTCGGTAGCAATCCAGATATAATTTCTCTTATCCTGATAAATTGAATTGATGAGACTATTTGAAAGCTCTTTATCCGTTGAATAAAATGTGCCTGTTTGTGAAAGTATTTGAACGAATGAGCCTAATAAAATTAAAAAAGTAAATGTAAATATATATTTTTTCATGAAGTCTTTTAATAACATCTAAGGTTAACAATACAATTACAAAAATACATAGAAAAAATTCACTTTGAGGTTTTAAATTGTGTAAATTAAAATAATCTGATTAATTATTAACCTTTTGTTACGTACTAAAAAACATATGTAACTAAAATAATTTCCCTGTTACACTCACTAAACCTTTTGAAACAATGGAGCAATTGTTTACAATTGATTTGTTTTACATTTGTAATTGAAAAAAATCATAAAAGTCAACATGCAAAAAAAAATAATTTTAAGTTTCGCTTTTCTACTAATCGGAATAGTGAATATAGTTGCTCAATCTTCAGCAAGTTTTAGCTTTTTCGAATATAAAGGAAAGGATCAATTTTTTGACCGGAAAATAAATCAAAAAAATGAATATCGTAATCCAATTCTAAGTGGATTCTATCCTGATCCAAGCATTTGTAGAAAAGGTGAAGACTATTATATGGTAAATTCGAGTTTTTCTTTTTACCCTGGAATACCAATTTTCACAAGTAAAAATTTAGTAAACTGGAAACAAATAGGGAATGTACTTGATCGTCCTTCTCAACTTAATCTTGATAGCATTCGTATCTCCGGTGGCATTTATGCACCTACCATCCGATATAACAAATTTAACGATACATTTTATCTGATTACTACCTGTGTTGATGGAATTGGTAATTTTATAGTCAAGACAAAAGATCCGTACATAGGATGGTCAGAACCTGTTTTACTTCCGGAAGTCGGAGGAATTGATCCTTCTCTGTTTTTTGATGATAATGGCAAAGCCTACATTGTAAATAACGATGCACCAATTGGAACTCCAAAATGGGAAGGTCATCGGGCAATCTGGATTCATGAATTTGATACGATTACCGATAAAACAGTTGGAATTGCAAAAATAATAGTGGATGGAGGTGCAGATATATCTAAAAAGCCTGTATGGATTGAAGGACCTCATTTATTTAAAAAGAATGGGAAATATGTTTTAATAGCTGCCGAAGGTGGTACCGGTACAAATCATTCACAGGTAGCATTTTTGAGCGGTTCCATTTTTGGGCCTTATATACCTTATTCAAACAATCCGATTCTTAGCCAACGGGATATGCCCGAAAACCGCACGAATAAAATTACAAGTGTAGGACATGCTGACTTAACAGATGATAAACAAGGGAATACCTGGGCTGTTTTCCTGGGTTGTCGTCCTTATGAAAAAAATTATTACAATACCGGACGTGAAACATTTTTACTCCCTATTACCTGGAAAAATGACATCCCAATTATTCTTTCAAAAGGTAAAGCCGTGCCAACTACCATGAAAAAGAAAAATTCAGGGAAAGATTCTGTTGCACTTACCGGTAATTTTATCTGGCGGGATAAGTTTGAATCCAGCACCTTGAACAGTAGCTGGCTAATGATTCGAACACCACATTCAAATTGGTATGATTTAAGAAACAATAAACTTATCCTTAAAGCTATTCCTATTAATATTTATGATATTTCTCAACCTGCTTTTTTAGGCCACAGACAACAAAACAGTACTTTTGAAGCTACTACAGAGTTGAATTTCCTTCCAAAGTCTTCACAGGAAATTGCCGGAATTGTCTGTTTCCAAAATGAGAAATACAATATTGTGTTTGGGAAAACAAAGATAAAAGAGAATGATGCAATTGTATTGGATTGGTCGGCTGATGGAATAAAACGAATCGCAACATATCTGATACCTCAGGAATTTAGAAATTCAACTGTTCAACTAAAAATTGAAGGAGAAGGTGAATATTACAATTTTTATGCAAAATTTCCTAATGGAAATTGGATATCAGTTGCAAAGAAAGTTGATGCACGAAACCTCAGTTCAGAAAATGCAGGTGGATTTACCGGCAATATAATCGGTCTATATGCTTCTTCGGAAGTTAAACCTAAAATATTAAAGAAAGTTTATTCTAATTATTTTCCAATTGGAGTTGCGGTATCAGGAAATCATTTAATTGGGAAAAACAAAGACTTACTTTTAAAACATTTCAGTAGTTTAACAGCTGAGAATGCAATGAAGCCTGAAAATCTGATGCGCAAAGATGGAACTTATAACTGGTCAAATGCTGACAATATTGTGAAATTTGCACATGAAAACAAACTGCTTGTAAGAGGTCACACTCTGGTATGGCATAATCAGACCCCTGATTGGTTCTTCAAAAATGAGAAAGGAATGTATGTTGACAGCACGATCATGTATAAACGTCTGGAAAAATATATGACCGACGTGATGACACACTTCAAAAAGGATGTTTATTGCTGGGATGTTGTGAATGAAGCAATATCCGATGGTGCATCTGAAACATACCGGACTGATTCGCCCTGGTACAAAACCTGCGGAACAGGATATATTGAAAAAGCTTTCAGGCTGGCACATAAAATTGATCCCAATGTAAAACTGTACTACAACGATTACAATCTTGTAAATCCTGAAAAAAGAATGAAAGTGTACAATATGCTCCGCAATTTGATTAAAAAAGGAGTTCCTATATATGGAATCGGTCTGCAGGGACACTGGAGCACACAAGACCTCGATCCCGAAGAAATACAAAAAACAATTGATTTGTTTTCTTCCTTGGGATTGGATATTCAAATTACAGAACTGGATATGACGGTTTATGGAACTTATCACGGGGCAGGGGCAAAAATTCAATCAAGGGAAACGCATTTATTCAATCCTTATCTTGAAAAAATGCAGGCGGATAAATACAAACAGGTTTTTGAAATATTGCGTAAGAATAAAGAAAAAATAAGCGGTGTTACTTTTTGGGGATTAGCCGATAATTATACCTGGCTTGATTCTTTTCCTGTATCCGGCAGAAAAGATTTTCCATTACTTTTCAATCAACAGTTTCAACCAAAAATGGCATTTTATGCCATTACTGATTTTTAAATAAATTTGAATGACCTTCATTTAAATGCTGCCCAATGGATTTTATAAATCTATTGGGCTGTATTCTGTTTAGCCCGGACACTAAAGATCAGAGTCAGGAATTATTTGCACACATCATATGAACTATCCGGGTACTTTCCTTGTTAAATGAATAACCATTTATTTAATACAATCCTATGAGACCAAAAGATGATGAAAAAGTAAACCGGATTTACCGTGCTGCTGTCAAGGTAATCAACCTGAAAGGTTTTCAGGGTTGTTCAATGACTAAAATTGCAACGGAAGCAGATTTATCACCTGCCACAATTTATCTTTATTTCGAGAATAAAGACGACATGCTTGCCAAACTGTTTATTCATGTTAAAGCGAAGATGGGGAACTCCTATTTCGGTTCAGAATCGGATTTATCGCCTTCTAAAAGTTCATTCAGAGTCATTTGGCTTAATCATTACCAGTATATTACCAACAACCAGGATGAGTACGACTTTCTGGAAAACTTTTCAAATTGTCCGTTGATTGACCATATCGGAAATGAATATAAGCATGATTATTGTCCTGTTTTTGAAACTATGTTTGAACAATCCAAAGTAGCAAAACTTATTCAACCGTTGAATAATGATATCATTTACAGCCTGCTTTTTGCCCCGATAAGCCAACTGGTAAAGAAGTCCAATTCATCGGGGAAAAGCTTATCAACGAATGATTTGATTCAGATTTTTGAAGCATCATGGAAAGCAGTCTCTCAATAATTAAAAAATTATTTATTATAAATGAACAATCATTCATTTATAATTGTTATAACAAGATATAAATCAAAAAACATTTTCTAAAAAATAAATTATGACTTTAATAGACAAACTCAACTGGCGCTATGCCACTAAAAGAATGAACGGGACAAAAGTTCCACAGGAAAAAATAGATAGAATTCTGGAAGCAATACGCCTGTCACCCACCTCTTTCGGATTACAGCCTTTTAAAGTAATTGTAGTGGAAGATTCTGCCTTACGGGAGAGAATTTTCAATGAAGCCTGTCAGCAACCGCAGATTAAAGAAGCATCCCACATACTAGTCTTTGCAGCCAATAAAAACGTGAGTGCCGCTCAGGTGGATGATTACATGCATCTGATTGCTACAACAAGAAATATACCGGTTGAAACATTGTCGGGTTTTCGTGCTGCATTTGATAGTATTGTTGCAGGAACAGCCGAACAAAATTTCGTATGGACTTCCCGCCAGGCCTATATAGCATTTGGTGTAGGAATCGTTGCCGCCACAAATGAAGATGTAGATGCTACCCCGATGGAAGGATTTAGCACTGAAGCGTTGGATAAAATACTCGGATTAGCCGAACAAAATTTAAGCTCAACCACAATTCTGACGCTGGGTTACCGGGATGAAAAGACGGATAGTTTAATTCATGCTGCTAAGGTGAGAAAGAGTAAAAGCGCCATGTTCGAGTTTATCTAATTCATTACCGGCAGATTTCATTTCTGCCCTTTTAAGGACTCTTCAAAAAACGACAAACGTGAAACAGTTACAATTTATTCAATTACAATTTACAATTGATCTGTAACCGTTTCGTTTTATATTGATTCTATCAATTAACTAAATAATCAACCAGAAACGCGGAACACGGAACACGGAACTTTTCAAACTTTTCAAACTTCAATTAACCAACGGAACGAAGTGACGTCCCGTTTACTGGATTAACCAATTTGTTTCTTATCGTTTTTAGTTCCGCC
>Ga0302274_10004490_pt1 | contig 12136 bp, 17 predicted proteins | sample III_Bog_N2_1_FD_198755 | JGI IMG/M metagenome (GOLD analysis project Ga0302274, IMG submission 198755) | Peat permafrost microbial communities from Stordalen Mire near Abisko, Sweden - III_Bog_N2_1 | ecosystem: Environmental > Terrestrial > Soil > Wetlands > Peat | place: Sweden: Abisko...
GTTGCAAATGGTGGAAAATCGTCGTGAGGTCAGCCATGAAAGACAGACGCCTCGCACGCCTTTTCGTTCAAACAAACCAGAAATAATCCCCAACAAACCCGGGTTTTGAAAGAGCCTCTCATAATATATTTTTTCTGTTTGCCTTGGTTACCAAGGGTATTTCAAACGGTTTTAGAGGCAAAGAAAAAGTGGTTCCGGACTGACCGACAGATAAAAGAAAGCCGACCCGGAGGCCGGCTTCTCGTTTCCCAATCCCCGACCTCACTCATCGCCGGCGCGGTTGGGGTTGCAAGGTTCAGAGCCGGGGCGCGCCTGCCGGCAGGCCAGAAGTTTTGGTGCCGGCCTGGAAGAACAGGACGCCGGCGTCGTTGCCTTCGTCATCGGCCATAGGCCACAGCAGCGCCCCGTCATCGAGTTGGAGGCAGACGGGCTGGTGGGCGATGCCGAGCAGGCTGGCTTCGCCGGTGTCGAGATGGCGGACGCCGACGATGGTGCGGCCGACGAGCGGTTTTAGTTTTTCAGCCCATTGGGCTGACAGGGTGGATTGAGACATGATTGGTGTGTTGGTTAAAATAAAAATGCGCCTCCGGTTAAGAAGGCGCATTTCAGGTTGGGGTTGAAAGTCAGCCTTTCTGGCTGACCTGTTTGATGAGCCGGGCGAGCTGATCAATGCCGGGCGGGAGTTGTGATTGCCCGGCGAGTTCAAGCGCTTCAAAGTTGGGGTAATCGGCGATGGGCATTTCGACCCCACCACCGAGCACGTCCTTGAGCCTGCCGCCGAACGCCGCGATCATCTCATTCCAGGAGCCGATCTCCTTGACCAGCGCCTCGACATTGCGCTGTTCCCAGAAACCGCCTTCATCGCTCACCGAGCCGAGACAGCCAAGCTGTTTGGCTCGGTCGAGCATGGCGATGACGGTGAGATGGCAGCGCAGGAAGTTCTGCGCGCCACCGCACTGGGGATCCGAGGAATATTGCGTTTTGCAAAACGCGGAAAAATTCCAGCCTGACAGTTTGGTTTTCAATTTGCCGTGGCGCGGATCAACGATCTCGGTGGGATACTGGCAGAGGCCGAAGTTGGATTCCTCGCAGCCTTCGCCCGGCTAGGCCGTAAACGCGATCATCCGGGTCGGCGAGACCCGGCGGGAACTGTATTTCGATTCGCCGGGGAGATGACTGAGGCTGACTGATCCCTGTGACTGGATGAGCAGCCAGCGCAGCGGGTCATCTTTATCACGTTTGTCGTAGTGACATTCATCACCGGCCAGATCCACAAGATCGCCGACTTCCTTGAATGGCAGATCGTGGGCTTGCTGGTGCAGGGCTTCGACGAGCTTGCGGGCGGCGGCGGCCGCGCCCTTGGCTTTCAGTTTGTAATGGATGATGAGACCCATATTGTGTCCTTTGGTTTGAGGTTAAGGTTTGCAGGGTTGGTTTCAAAGTTAAGATCCGTAGTGATTCCGCCACACCCGATAAACCTGTGCGGCACCGACGACGGCCAGAAAGCCGACGAGGTAGGGCCAGATTTCGTAGAGGACGAAGATGACGACCAGGGCGAGAATGCCCAGGCCGATCAGTTGGTTGGTGCTTTTGTTCTGCATGGGCAGCCTTTTGGTTGAGGGTTGAAATGAAGCCGCCAGCCACTGGGTGACCGGCGGTTTTTGTCTCCAGAAGGAGACCGGGGGTCATTTTGGGTTCAGTAAAATAAAAGTGGCCGGACACATGCCACCAAGTATCCGGCCAGTGGTTGATTACGGTTAGAAGCCGGACTCGTAGCCCGATTCGTAGCCTTGGACTTCGCCGAGGAGTTCCTCCGGCGTCACCTGATGTTTTACACAGGCCTCGACGATGAGGCTGGCGGCCGGGTTTTCGGCGAGGGCTTGCAGCGCGACCACGAAGTCCTCGTCGGTGAGCGAACTGGCGCCGCACCGGTCGGAGATCTCCCGCGCCGCGCGTCCCGTCCGGATCCACACCGGCTGGTCAAGCTGGCGCGGATTCGGCCACTCGTCGTCTGGCCAGCGTTGAAGTAGGCTGCCCAGTTGGCGGCCGTCCGTCTGGCGGCCGTTTGCCTGCACTTCGATGACGTGCTTGCGCCAGGCGTCTGGGAAGTCCACGACGACCTTCTCGCCCATCTGGAACCGCGCCAGCTCATCCAGCATCGTCGGTGGCACCTGTTCCGCCAAGGCCGGATCCACCGGCCAGAACCGGCTCAGGTCGGGCGCGAAACAGTTTCCGTTCAGGTAGAACCGGGCATGCAGGTCATGCCGTTCGGCATCCATCCGGCCCACCGTGAGGTGCAGCCCGTCCTGGTTCCGCTCGTTCGCCTCATCCGTGCCCGACTGGAAGGCGCTGGCCGAACAGTGATGATGCACGGTTGCGAAGTAGAGCCAGTCGCCCGAGGGCTCCGACCCCCACGAGGCGAACCGCGCAATCGCCTGTTCCGGGGTCTCCGGCGTGGCGATCTCACGGGCGCTCATGCCCGTCCTGGCTTCCTGCGGAAACGCCCAGGCGCCCCAGCGACCGAGCTTGATGTTCACATACAGGCGCACCTGGCTTTCGCTGTCCATCTCCTTGTGCGTCCAGCGGAAGAACGACAACACCTGATGCCACATCTCCGGATCAAACTTCGGCCCGGTGTAATCAATCTGCCCTTTGCCCGACTTGAGCTCGTAGTCAATGCGGCAGGCCAGCAACCCGGCCACCGCCTTCTCCTGGCTCAACGCGGTTTTGGCGAGCTTGGTCAGTTTCATGTGAGTTCCTCCAGCAGGCCGGGATGACGTTCGCGCAGGAAGCCGAGCAGCCGGTCACGCACCTGCGTCCGCGAGAACTCCACGTCCGCGTTGCCCGAGTCATTGGAATCGTGGTCGTCATACTCGTAATCCCCGTAGTCATCCAGGCTCGGATCGCACCGGTTCCAGGCCTCGTCATCAATCAGGGTGGCGATGTCTTCAACCACCCGCTCCAGACCGCCCCCGGCGTCGATCGCTTTCTGAACCATTTCAACCAGCTCGTCCGCGTCGAGGGCGAACTCATCGCTGCCCGAACGCGGCACCGAGTAGTGCGCGCGGCCATGTTCGGTCTCCGAGAACTCGACCTTAATGGCAAACCCATCCCCGGCCTGGGAACGAGGGGCGTTCGGTGGCCGGATCTTTTTGTCGCAGGTGGTCTCCACCCATTCCTTGATCTGCTCGAACGTCACCCGTTCCGGTTCCGGCAGCCGGCCGGTCTGGGACAGGATCAGCCCGCGCACCACCGGGTTCCGGGGTGCCAGCCCGATCAGCTCGATGAAGGGGCTGGCAAACACCTCATCAATCTTGCAGCGGTTGACGACAACCGGTTCAGCGATTACGCCATTCATTTGGTTTCCTTTGGTTATTTGATTATTTGTAGGTTTCGAGTTTGCTCAGGTTGGCCACGAACTTGTAGGGCAGCACGGCCACCGTCTCCGCCTCCATGCGCGGTGCTTTGAGGTTCCAGAGCACAAACAGGTGCTCGGCCAGGGCCGCCGCCATCAGGTTGGCCGAGACCAGCTGCCGGTTGGCGGCCTGTGCCTCCCCGGTGCAACCGATGGCGGTGGCGCGCGGATCGCCACTGGGGTCACTATTGATCTCCGGGTAATAAACCCGGGGATCACGCTGTGTTCCTTTCCATGTCCGCCGGTAGTAGTAGGCTTCCGACGAATGCGTTTCGTTGGCGGCGACAATGGCCTGGCAGCCGGCTTCGTCGCAGACCTCCAGCGCCTCCAGCCGGGTCCGATGGTTGTCCACCAGGCATATGAGCCAGTCGTTGCGCTGGTGCCGGATCTTCCCCCGCGCAAACCATTCCGGGATGAACCGGCAGCGGTATTTCGTGGCCAGAGCCTCCGCCTTGTTCATCCCAACCTGCCGGGCGTCGAACATCTGCCGGTTCAGGTTTTTGGTCTCGATGGTGTCGCCGTCGATCAAGGTGATCTCCGCCGGCGGTTTTAACAGACAGAACGAGGGGACGATGGCCGAGCCAACGCCTCCACAGCCGATGATGTAATACATGTTGATTATTCCTTTATCAGCCCGGTGATGAGTTTACCGAGCTTGTTGGGTGGGTTGGTTTGTTGTTCATAACGGTCCAGCGCCAGCTGGACGAGCGACTTTAATTTCAACTGCTCAGCTTCGTTCAGCAGTTGTGTGAACCGGTCGTCATGGAGCAACAGCGCCGCCATGACCGGGACGGTCGGCTTGATGAACGGTGTCACATCCTCACGTTGCAGTTCCGCCCAGCCTTCGATGAACCGTTCGCGGGAGACGCTGGCGTGATGTGTCGGACAGGCTTTCAACGTGGCCATGATGGCCGGTGATTTGATGTTTAATTTGGCGTTCATAAAAGCACCCGATCCATGATGGCGGTTGACACCTTGTCGCAGAGGGTCGTCCAGTCCGAGGCCGTGATGGGCAGCGTCTCAAACGTCTCGTTGGTGGGATGGAACCGGAAGAACTGCTGCGACTGCGCCACCGTCCGCATCAGGTCCGCATTCCACTTCGACCGGTTGAACTGCTCCAGGCTCGCAACCAGCGCTTGCCCGGCCGTGTCGTAGCTGTCTTCGAACTGGCCGGTGCAGATGGTGCATTCGTCGTGCAGGTTCGGCAGCGGCAGCCGGTAGCCATTGTGATCCTTGTTGTAGGCGAACAGCCAGTTGCCACCCACCATCACGCAGTCGTCCTCGACGGTGGTTCGCACCACAAACACCAGCCGGACTTCCGGCGGCGCCGTCCAGACCATCGGCATCTCGAGGTCGGTCATGGAGGCGAACATCGGCACCAGCACGCTGTTGACCAGCTTGAACCGGGCCTTGAGCGGGATCCGGTTGATGGCCACCGACCAGATGGTGTCTTCCAAGCCGACATTCGCGTGCGCCACGCCCCAGCCGGGGATGGCCAGCACGTTGCGCTGTGAGCGAGTGACATCGGCCGTCAGCTCGTCGAGCACCTCGCCCTCGGCCTTGAGATCGCGTTCCCGGATGGTGCGCTCGGTCAGCGTGCCGTTGTCACGGATGATGATTTCGATTTTTTCCATAAATAAAAAAGCCCGCCCCCCTTTGGACAGGGGCGGGCTTCGATGTGGTGGTGGCGGTGATTACGCCTTGGTGTTGGCCGCCGTCTCGATGCGCACGGTCGCCCCGTCCGGGATCACCGTGCCCCGGTTCTGCTCGATGCCGTTGACCAGCGCCTTGGTATTGTCGCCGAAGCCCAGCGCCGCCTTGAACGAGTCGCATTCCTGCAAGTCGCCGAAGGTGAACCCGCTCTCGACCTGTTTCGTGATGCTATCCACGCCGTATTCAACTGTGATCTTTTTCATTTTGTTTTTCTTTTTTGGTTTGTTGTTAATTGCTGGGAGGTTTTGGTCTCGTCAGTGTGCGCGACACGCACAGACGCCCATAAGGGCGTTTCGACCTGGGTGTAAAAAAGGCCGGGCATCCGTGAAGATGTCCGGCCGGTGTTGTGGATTTGATCAGTGGCCGCTCAGTAGCTGATTTCGCAGTGCTCCAGTTCGCCGGCCTTGGCTTTGGCCAGCCCCTTGACCCGTGGTTTCGCCAGTTCAAAGTCCAGCAGCAGCACCAGTCCCGGATGCGACCGGGACAGACGTTGCAGCCGCTTCAGGTCGTGGCCGACGGTTTCGAACTGGCCGGCGAACCGGCACCGCGCCAACTCCAACGGATCGTAATAACGCGCCCGCAGGATTTTCTCCCACGCGCTGTTCTGGAACCGGCGCACGTCGCGCTTCGTGCCGAGCACCGTCAACCGGCATTCGCATCGGATTTGGCGGCGGTTACTCATGGCGGCCTCCGTCGTATTTTTTGCACTCATGGAGGAACTCACAGCCCATGCACCCAAAGCCGGGTGCCGGTATGAAGTCCCCGCGATCCAGGCCGTCCACGTAGTCCTCCATCAGCCGGAACAGCCGGGTGCGCCGGTATTCCAGCATCGGTTCCGCCGGTGTGATCACCAGCTTCGGCACCTTCGTCTTCACCAGATGATGCAGCTCCCGGCCGGATTCCCGCTTGCCGGTCGCCTCCCGATACAGCACCGAGTAGCAGTCGAGCTGAACGCCGTTCTGGTGCAGTGCCATGTCGGCGTCCGGCGTCTTGGCCGCCGTCTTGAAGTCCACGATGCGACCGCCAGCCCGAACCAGATCCAGCACGCCGATCAACACCGGCAGGCCGTGTGATGACAGGTCGGCCTCCACCGGCACCTCGACGGCTTCCGGCAGCTCGTCTGCCTTGATTGGTGTCTCGGTGAAGTATTTCTCCAACACATTCCACGCCGAGATTTTCTGTTCCGGTTCTTCGCCGTCCCAGTCAATCGCGCTGCCCTGATCGAGCCAGCCGGTGTCGAACACCTGCTTGAGCTTCGCGATCTCAAACGGCTGCCGGCGCCACCGCGTCATATTCCACTGCTGCAACACCAGGTGCACCACGCTGCCGTAGTGCAACGCCGCCGTCTTCGGCTTCGTGAGCTTCAGCACATACCGGAAGTAGAACTTCAGCCGGCATTGCAGCCAGCAGTTCAGCCGCGAGGCCGACACCGTCCGTTTCAGCTTCTCGATGGGCGCGGGTTCGGCGACTGGACCCGCCCCGTTTTCAATGATGGCAATCATCGCCCACCTGCCTTCGGCGGGCTGAACCGCTGATTGCGCGGCTTGCTCTGGCCGGTCTGTTCCAGCAGTTCCTCGATCAGTCCGGAGGCTTCCAGCTTGTTCAACGATTTTACGCCTTTGCCAAACCGATCCTGTGCCAGCTGTTCGACCTTGGCCTTGTCCAGCTTGTGCTCGTCCGTGATCTTGAGGATCAGGTCGCGCTGCTTGTCCGAACACTTCCAGGCGTCGGTCTCCACCGGCGGGGTGTGGCCGTTGCCATGGCCATTGCCGTTTCCATTGACATTCGGCAGGAAGCCGACTTGCTGGATGTTGTGGTCCACGCTGCTCTGCAACACGGCATACAGCCGCGCGCTTTCCGCCTGCGCCTGGGTGATGTCCGACAGTTCAGACTTCAGGGTGACGCTGAACTGGTGGCTGCTGTAACCGGGAAGCCCGATTTTCTTCGAGTAATTTGCTTCGAGGGTGATCATGATTTTTCCTTTCTTGTTTATGGTTGTGATTTGTTCGTGAGCTGTTTCGGATTTTCGTCGGCGAACCGCACCGTGATCTGCGTGATGCTTGCCGCCTGGCCTTCCCGTTCCAGCCAGAGTCGCACGAACTCCGCCACCGAGGCTCGGCACTGCGGCCGCACCAGTTCCAGATGCCGCACGTCGCCGGCAAACTGGTTCAGCGTCGGGGTCAGCGATTGCTGGAGTTCCGCCAGCAGGCCGCCGGTCGAACCCCGCGCCCAGCCCCGCACCGCCAACGTCGTCAGCCGGTCGGTGTGGATGGCCGGCGGCCGACTCGGCGTGATGACCGGGGCGTGGACGACCAGACACCGCTGTTTGAGTTCCAGCTGCCACCGCTCCCGGAGATGCAGGTGGTAGCGGTAGGTCACCGGCACCTGCACCTGCACGATGGACGTGCCGAGATCGATTAGCCCCCAGCAGGTCGTCCGGTCGCTCTGCTTGGTGAACGTCTCGTTGAACGTCGCCGTCGCCAGTTCGAGGTTGAGTTCCTGCGTCAGTTCGGGGATGGCCGAGATGAACCGCTCGGTCAGGTTTTCGTCGTTGAAGGACGGGATGGTTGATGCCTCGGTCTTGGGTTTGTTCGGCCGGGACATGAGCAGCAGCGCCGTCAACGAGGCTCCGCCGGTGATGAGGATTGGGGTGAGATGATGGTTTTCGATATGAGGCTCCTTTCGTGGAAAGCAAAAACCCCGGCGATGCCAGGGCTTTTGTCAGGGATGATTGGGATGAGTGTTGCCGGGGCTCGTGCGAGCCCCCGGCCGTTGATTTTGTTTTACGCCGCGCACGCGCGCCGGTCGTTCCGACACGCCTGCGCCTCGCGTTCGCAGTCCAGGCTGATCCGCCAGCCGGGCAGCCGACCGATGTCGGCCAGCACGTCCGCGCCCATGAACTCCAGGATCTTCTGGGCGATCTTCCGGCGATACGTCTGCATCGTGGAATCACTGACACCCACCTTGCGCGACACATCCCGCAGCGTCTTGCCCGCGCACAGAAACTCCACCACCAGCTTTTCAATCCGTGACAGCTGATCCAGGAAGGCGTCCCAGTCCAGATTGCGCGCGGCGATCGTCGCCGGATCCTCGTGCCCGTCGGCAATCACGTCCTGCAGCTCGAAGATGTCGGCACCGCCTTCGTCTTCGCCCGCCACCTCGTTGAGCGAAAGCACGGCGGTTTTTCCTCTGAGCTGGGCGGCGCTGCCCATGACGTCGACGCTGTTGGTGCCCATGGCGCGGCGGCCAGCTTTGCAATGCTGCAGCGTGTAATACGCGAAGTTGCCCGGGGTAATCTGGCCCAGCTTGCCCAGGCTTTCAGCCCGGATGATCATTTTAGCGGCGATGACGGTGGCGTCCTGGATCAGTTCCTCGGCATCCTCGGCGCCGACGCAACGGACGGCGCGCGGGATTGATGACCGGAGACGGGGGACGACTTCTTCTGTTAATATCCAACCTGCTTGTGGGGACATATTGATTCCTTTCAGTGGAGTTGTTGATGGAAACGAAAAATCCCCGGCACTGAAAAGCGCCGGGGACTGAAAGGAGACATACGTCCCTATTCAACATTTATAGCACAAAAAGAGGGGCTGTTGCCGGGAGCGCCATTTCAGGCTTCTCATACTATTACCGAGGAAAAAAAAGGCTCCATTTACACCGAAATCTTTCAAAGAGACACGCATTGGATTAGCCAGATACGAGCCGCCTTTAATTCATGTAAATCAATATAAATAGGCACTTTATGTTTTATGTTCACCTCATCTCAAGTCTCTGCCACGAGACGGTTGACCTACTGTGTTATGACAAACATATCTAACACTACCAGCAATACGAGGCCTGTGTCTGCGAAGGCACAGGAATTACTTAATGATCAATCCAATGGCCGGCCCGTTTGGATTCGTTCGCCAAAGCAAGGCGTGGAGTTCTACAGCGGCTTCTCTCGCTCTAAACTTTATGAGGGCGCAGGCAAGGGACACTTCCGCAGTGTCAGCATCCGCGAACCCGGGCAGGTGAAAGGCACACGCCTTTTTCATCTGCAATCCATTCTCGATTTCATCGAGCAATGCGAACGCGAAGCGGTGAATGGAGGGGCAACGAACTAAAAAAACGCCGCGCTCCGTGACAGGATAAACGCGGCGAAATCACAAACTATTATGAAAAAATTATATTCCAGACCCCTGGGTAAGTCAACTTTGGCAGAAGCAAAATCGCGGCTAAACATTAACGATGTTTGGCGGCATTTTGGATTTCTTGGCTCACCCAAGAAATCCTGCCACTCACCATTCCGCGATGATTTGAAGCCGAGCTTCAGTGTCAACGACGACGGAACCTTGTGGCACGACTTTGCCACCGGAGAAGGCGGCGACGTCGTGAGCTTTTTCCAGCACGCTTCCGGTCTGTCGCAGAAGGAAGCCTGCCGGAAATTCATTGAACTCGCCAACGGCCGAATCACGCACACAGCTCAAGCACCGCGAGTCGGACTCCGTCCGCCGGAAACTAAACAAGTGCCCGCCCTTCCTGCTTTCCGTCTTGGAACAGCGGCGGACATCGCGCAGCTTGCCAGCCTTCGGCAGATTTCCTGCGAAGGTTTGCAGCGGGCCGCTGAACGCGGCTTATTGTGGTTTGCTACGCTGAAGGGTTTGCCAACGTGGATCGTGACGGACTTGGCTCGGTTGAACGCTCAAGCTCGCCGGATGGACGGCCAGACGTGGGAACACATCAGCGCAAAGGCGTGGACGCTGCCCGGGTCGTGGGCGGCCTGGCCCATCGGCATCCATGAAGCGCAAGGCTTCCCGGCGATCGCACTGTGCGAGGGCGGCCCGGACTTTCTGGCTGCGCACAGCCTCGCGATTTGGGAACAGGCTTCATGTGCGCCCGTGGCGATACTGGGATCAACCCAGCGGATCCACGCGGACGCACTGCCATTGTTCACCAACAAGCGTGTCCGCATCTTTGGTCACGCGGATAATCCGGGGCGGCTTGCAGTTGAGCGCTGGGCCGCGCAATTGGCTTCAGTGGACGCCGACGTGGATGCATTCAACTTCGACGGGCTTGTGCGAGCGGATGGTCAACCGGTCAACGACTTGAACGACTCGTTTCTGATGGACAGCACGAGCTTCGCCGAGATTGGAGGAATGCTGCCATGAGACCACCAAACGTTTACATACCAGGCAGCACGGCTGCGGCGAACGTCCCGTTGAATTCTGATGATGCTGACGAGAAGATTGCTCCCTTCCCGCTTCACCATCTTCCACCGGCGGCGCGAGCTATGGCGGAAGCAATCGCCCGCATAGAGCGGACGCCGGAAACTCTGGCTGGCTGCTGCGTGTTGGGAATCATGTCCGCGTCCATCGGCGCGGGCCTTCAGGTTAAGAATGGGCCAAACCGTTTCGCGCGGGCCAATCTCTACATCATGGCCAGCGCGGAATCCGGCAGTGGCAAAAGTGAAACTTTCCGACACGCGGCCAAACCGTTTTTAGCTTACGAGCAAAAAATGTTGGAACACTGGCAGGCAGAAATCTTGCCCGAACATCTGGCCGAAGTGGAAATGCTGGAATGCGAAATCAGCAATTTGAAAAAGCAAGCCAGCAAGGGCAAGGTCGGCTTGGAACGCACAAAAATCAGGGACGAAATTCAGGCAAAGAAAAAAGCGCTGGGGGATGTGAGCAAAAAATTATATCCACCATGCTTGTCTTGCGATAACGTGACTTCGGAAAAGCTGGCCGTGATGCTTCAGGAAAATCAGGAACAGATTGCCAGCCTGTCAGCGGACGCAAAAGAGATCGTGGACAACTTGCTGGGCAAGTATTGCAAAAACGACCGCACCGACGATGGCGTTTTTGTGAAATCATGGAGTGGAGACCCTTGCCGGGTGGATCGGCTGGTGCGCGATCCGGTTTCGCTTAAGCGGCCTTGCGCTGCGGCGTTATGGTTCACGCAACCTGACAAATTGGAAACCTTGCTGGGCAAGACTGAATTGACAGACGGCGGACTAATTCCGCGCCTGCTAGTCTGCCACACGCGCGCCATGCCCGTGCCTATCGTGGACGGCGCGGAAGGCATCCCGGCGGCCACGGTGGACGCTTGGGTCGCGCTCGTGAGCAGTTTGATTGAAACCTTCCGCATGGCCGGCGAACCATTCACGATTGAACCCACGCCGGAAGCACGGCGGATGATGGACGGGCATCACAACCGGATCGTGGAACGGCGGCTGGGGGAATTGCGGGACGTGACAACCTACGCAGCGCGGTGGAACGAACAGGCGTGGCGGATTGCCGTTGTGCTACACGCCGGCCTTCACGGTGTGCAAGCTGGCGAGCGGGCAATGTCGGGCGACACGGCGGCAAGCGCCATCGCCATTGCGGACTGGTTTGCCGGCGAGCAACTCCGCATCCTAGCTCGCAGCCGGTATACGGCCCGCCGCAGCAAGTGTGACGAAGTCTTGGCGCTGCTGGCGGATCATCCCGTGAAGGGCATCACGGCGCGGGAGGTTTACCGCGCCCGAATTGTGGATACGGCGGAGCAGGCTCATGCCTTGCTCGCCCAGATGGCAGCGGATGGTGAGTTGAGCGGAAAGGATTCCAAGCCGGACGGCGGCGGACACACCACCCGGACGTTCACCAAGGCACAGAAGTTTGCGTGACAGATTAGGCTCGTGACACTCGCGCCAGTCGTGCCAGACGACGGCGAGTGTCACGACTGGCACGATTGTCACAGGGGGGTGTGGGCTCCGCGTGAAGTTTTCCCTACGAGGTCTTGAGTCATAATAAACCGCTCAACAGACGGAAAGGAACATCCTAAAACATAGCTGAAATAGGAAAATTATTTAGCACTAGACTTTAGCACTAGCACATTTTCTTGGAGCTTACAAGTCGCTATTTACTTGATTCCATTGGCTAAAGTGAAGATTGGAGCGGGTGAAGGGAATCGAACCCTCGTCTCAGCCTTGGGAAGGCCACATTCTACCATTGAACCACACCCGCTTTCGCTCCGGCGCAGCCAACCCGC
>Ga0302274_10004493_pt1 | contig 12134 bp, 10 predicted proteins | sample III_Bog_N2_1_FD_198755 | JGI IMG/M metagenome (GOLD analysis project Ga0302274, IMG submission 198755) | Peat permafrost microbial communities from Stordalen Mire near Abisko, Sweden - III_Bog_N2_1 | ecosystem: Environmental > Terrestrial > Soil > Wetlands > Peat | place: Sweden: Abisko...
CCATTCACGCTGATGCTCGAACTGGCGCCGACTGAGGTCGGCGTGTTGTTATCCGGCAGAGTGGAACTGACGCCGAGTCCAAGCGCCACCAGCGAAGCAAAGTTTCGATTTTCCGTTGCAATTTCGGTTATCTGCTGTTCGCTGACAAGCGTACTGACAACGTTCGAGTCCGTTTGCACAGTCATCGCGTCGGATTGCACAGTTACGGTTTGGTCCACGCTGCCAACTGTCAGCTTGGCGTCAACTCGGGTAGTCTCGGAGACGTTAATGACGATCCCTTTCTCCACGTAGGCGTCAAAACCCTTCGCAGTAGCCTTGAGATCGTAGGTTCCCACGTTCAACCCGTTGAACGTGAAGTTGCCGCTTTCGTTGCTGACGGCCTTGGAGGCGAATCCTGTTTCTTCCTGTGTTAGCGTTACCTCCGCCCCAGAAATCAACGCTCCTCCCTTGTCAAGAACCGTGCCAGTGATTGTCGAGTTCTGCTGGGCTTGTCCGGCCAAGCAGAGCATAACAAGAGCGAGCGAGAGCAGAAATAGTCTGTTCGTCGCACGTGTCAAAAAGCTCACTTTCATACGTGACCTCCATTGAAGTTGGTTGTGCATTGACTCAAGCGGGATGGTCGCGTTCCTTGGGAACACTAGCATCCCGCGCGGTGTTGGTCCCGCTTATTCTCCCGCTCAAAAACGGCCGCAGCTTAGTCGCCGATCTGAGCGCTAACATATTCCTGACTGCAGTTGAACCAGTGGACGAACCGTGATTCGCCCCGCATCTCAACCCCCAAATCTGTTGGAAAACAAAAGCCAGAGTGTGGGGAAACGTTCCGGATCTCAAAGAGAAGCAGGATAAGAACTGGCCTCATTTAGTGGTTACTCGGAGGAAGATTTGAGGTCAGTTCGAAGCTGGATAAAACGCTTTACTGATTCGGTCGAGAATAATACGCAGGCGCGCAATCGGTGTCAACAGAGAATTTTGGCAGGTCAAACGCGGAGTAAAACCGGGTAAAACGAGGCGATTGGGGCGAAATAAAAGTAGGTCAGTAATTGCAAGATCGGGCTGTTGGGTATGCGGGGTAGAAGGGCCTCTGGAGTGTAGCGGAAGAGTCCCTTCTACCCCGAGGCGCGTTTGGAAGGGTATCGTTCAGCGGTCGAAAAAGGTGCCCGTTTGCGGCTTTGCTTGAGGCGGTCGCTGTGGCCGTTCGTCCCCAGAAAGTGGGCATGTTGGGTGAGTCGATCGAGCAGGACGCCGGTCCGAGCGCACCTCGCACGTCGAAAGGGCCAATTTGAGCATCCGCATGGGCGTAAGGAGAAGGACCAGCTCACCAACGGTTTCAGTAAGAAATGGGCGAACATCGAGGCCGCCTATGCTCTGTGGTTCGCCTATTCAACTTCCGCCGGGTCCACCAGGCGCTGAAAGTCACAGCGGCCATGGAGGGCGGGCTTGCAACTCGCGTTTTCGAACTGAAAGACTTGATAGCGTCTTAACCGGATTGCGGGGAGCGGAGGCTCTAGGCTTCCTCATTTTCTGTCCCTTGTCGCCTCGGATACAATTCTTTCACAACTTTAGCCGGGAGGAATTGTGCCATGGATGTCGGTGAATCATCAGGTTTTCAACTCGAAGGCCATGATGTTGGAGAATACACAATTGCCAGCGGTAAGACACAGAGGGCGTTAATCAAAAAAGTCAACGCCCTAATCAGCAATCAGTGGTTTCCGATTGGCGGCGTTGTTGCATTCCAAACTGCGGATGGTTCTGCTCTGCTCCAAGCTCTGATTCGTTCGAGAGCTGAACAAGGGAAGAGAGTTGCACAAGCATAGCGGTCAGCGATTCTGCAATCGACCAAGCCGTATCAGCTTCGTACGGATTAGGGTGAGCAGCTAATGTATCCGATAGCGGCGGAAATCACATGGGTATAACCAGCATCAGCAACATTGATTTCAGGACGAGTCCAAGTCTGCGCTGCCGCTGCAACCTCCGGCATATTCGCCAGGTCCAAACACACTTCGGTGCTCTTACCGCCGCGCCGTATGAGCAGCTTTGAGGACCAGCAATGCTTCTTCCGGGTGCTTTTTTAGGTATAGGTAAGTTGGGTCGGTGGTCTTTGATCTCGCAAGAACTGCCTTGGCATCTTTCGGGGTGGCCGTTGCTAGAAGCTCCCGCAACCTATCTGGGAATTCCCGGCGCATGAAATCCGGCCAAGCTAGCTTTGCGAGTGGGAATGAGCTGGGGTTTTGTTGTGAAATGTCGAGCGAGCGCTCCCAATTCAGTTCCGGAAGTCCAGCCACGGCTCCAGCCAGGTTGCGCGGATTGCCGCTGAGCCTTCCGCTCACAAGGAATTCCCAGAGCTGCTCCGTATGTGCTTCTGGGGCACGGTAAAACGGCGCCTGCATTCCGTGGGGCACTCTCTGCTTTGCGGCGAGAATTGCCTCCAAAGCATCATCGGCGCTTTTGGCCTTGCGGAGAGCGACTGAAAGAGCGGGCCAATCCTCCTCTATCCATCTGGTCAGCATGTCGCGGCGCTTGAGTAATCCCTCTTGCTCAAGTTTCCGTTTGCGTCCCATCAGGAGTGACGGGTAGAAACGTGGGTACTGTCGTGTCGATTGGATCAGTTGTCATGAGATGAATATCCCCGCACTCCGCCGGACGCATTAGCGAACGGCGCTCTGAGGCCGCCTGTTATTCGCTTATGTCGCCTGTCTGGTCAGTATATTCTTCAGGTTTCCTTGACGCCGATCGCGCCGGAAATCGTAAGAATGCGTACGTGCAGGGAAGACGGGTGAACCGAATAGAAAGACTCTATGAATCTCCGCTTGTTGATGTTGGAGGCTCCTACAGCTACATTTTCGTCTACATCGTCGATTTTAGCAAGCCGTTTTTCGCTGTAAGTTATTGATTCTAATGGTCGGGGAGAGAGGATTTGAACCTCCGACCCCCTGGTCCCGAACCAGGTGCTCTACCAGGCTGAGCCACTCCCCGAACATGGGTTGCGGAAGCGTATCGATGGGGCGCGGCCTGGCGCGTTGTACCCCTTGAATGCGCTTCGATCAGTGTAGCAGAATCCGGCCTGCTGCATGAGGCGCCCGGCTTTGCTTTCCCGGAAAGACTGCGCCAAAAGAGAGACCGCTCCGGCATGCTGCGCCCGGAGCGGTCTTTTCAAACAAGTTGTCTGCCCAGAGGTTTTACTTCTTGTCGGCCACAGGGGCTGCTGCGCCCGGGAAGATTCCCTCGATCGGAGCGCGCTTTTTCTCTTCCAGATCAGGCTGCGGCAGCGCCTTGCGTGGCAGCATCTGATCGCGCTGCGCAGCGTTGTAAACGAAGATGGCCTCGACCGTGGCGATCTGCTTCAGGTCCGCGGGCTGCATCCGCTCCATCACGTCCTCATTCGAGTGATGCGTTCGCGCCTCGTAGTCAAGCATGTCCTGGATGAACTGGAACCCGGGGATGCCGACCGCGTCGAAGCTGAGATGGTCGGTGCCGCCCGTGTTCTGGTTGGTGATAGTGGTAACGCCCAGATCTTTCAATGGAGCGATCCACTGGGCAAAGATAGGCGCGATGGCCGCGTTGCCCTGCGTGTAGACGCCGCGGATTTTGCCGGTTCCGTTATCGACGTTGAAGTAGGCGGAGATCAGTTTCTGTTCCGGCTTCACTTCCAGCGGCCCGGCGGCGCGGCGCATGAATTCAGGCAACATCACCTGGTCGGGCGCGGTGGAGAGCTTGGCCGATCCAAAGTGGATGGTGCAATAGCCCTTGGAGCCAAAAATGCCCTGCTCCTCGCCAGTCCACAGGGCGATGCGGATGGTGCGGCGCGGCTTGACGTCGAGAGCCTTGAGAATCCGCACCGCCTCCATGGCCACAACGGTGCCCGCGCCGTTATCGGTTGCGCCGGTTCCCCCAATCCAGCTATCCAGATGCCCGCCCAGCATGACGACCTGCTCTTTCAGCTTGGGATCGGTGCCGGGAATCTCTGCCACGGTGTCATATCCGTGCTCGTGCTCGCCGCTGAACTTGGTGTCCACGTTGATCTCTACGCTGACCGGAGCATGAGCCTGGGTCAGCCGGTAAAGGCGTCCGTAGCTCTCGATTGCGGCCACCACTACGGGGATCTTCACGCGATGTTCCGCGACGTAGGGCGTGCGCCCAAGGGTCGCACCGTTGTCGTCGAACAGGGTGCCGCCTGAACCGCCGCCGTTCTTTCCATCCCGGCTGGGTTCAATGACCGCTGCCACCTTTTCGTCATAGAAGAACTGCGCAATCCTATCAATCAGCCGGAAGCGCTCCATGCGAGTGCGCATCCGCGCCTGCATCTCAGGAGAAAGTCCGCCGGCGTTGCCACTCACTTCAATCTGAGCGATGTCCTCAAGTTCCTTGTCGGTATAACGCTCGAAGAGCGGCTTGTCGACATTCGGGACGTCGCGCATTGCGCCAAAGAGAACCACTTTGCCGGCCAGCGTGCCCTTATATTTATCGAAGTCCTTTTCATCCTGGATGGTGACGAAGACCACGTCCCCAGTGACCGGGCCCGCAGTTGCCGGCGACCACGGGGTAGCCTGCACGATGAGCACCGCAGTGTCGGGAGTGACCATGTGCGCCCAGGTGTTGATTTGCTGCCAGCCGAGGCCGAACTCGCCCCAATCTTCAAGGTGTGCATTCTCAAGGCCGATTTTGGTGAGGGTATCGCGGGTCCAGGCGTTGGCTTTTGCCAGGTTCGGCGAACCAGTGAGGCGCGGTCCGATTCCGTCCATGAGCGCCGAAGCAAACTCCATCACGTGGGAATGGTTCAGGCCTTCATCGCGAATCCGCTGGTACATGTTGAGGTCCAGCGTCTCGGTGGCAGGCTGAACCTCGGCATATGGATCGGTGACCGATGGGGCCGGTGGGGCGGCCTTTGGCTTGTCGGCTGCGTGCAGAACGATTGCCGCAGCCAAAAAGGCCACAGGGAAGAGGCGAAGGGTTTTCACTGGCATCGACAAATCTCCGGTCTGAAACGGAATATGCTTGCTGTTTGCTGAAATTGTAGGTCATCGCTCAGGCTGGCAGCCTGCCAGTCCCTTGAAACAATCAGTTTTCCGCGAAACAGAAGCCGGTCCAGACTGAAGCCGGGAGGCGAAATTAGTCGCTCTTTCCTTTATCGACGCCGGCCGGCAGAGTGAGGGCTACGAGGGCAAACCGGGTTTCGCCATCTTGCGGGGTTTCGAATCCCACGATGTGCTGATGGCGTTTCGAGCCGGCCTTTAACTCCATGCTCGTGCTGTTGGTCCCGTAGTCGCTGCGATCGATTTTGACGTTGGCGCCGCTGCCGTCGTCTGAGCAGGTCAGGCCTTCAGATGTTGTGGTCGGCGTGCCCACCGGGGAATGGCCCTGGCAGACGATGACGTCGCCATAGCGGCCCAATGCCTTTTTGTAGAAGGCCGTGACCTGCTCCTGCGTGTCGTGGGTGCCGTAACTTACGGCCTGGACGTGCAACTCCCACTCGCCGAAGCCGAGATGGATGTCCGCCGACTTGTCCTTGTCCTTGTCCTCCACCTGGTGGGCGCCGGGGTAGGCGGGCAGGCCGAGGTCGGCGGCCGAGGTCTGGTTGGTATTCACGTGCACGCCGCCGAAGGGCGTATCCACCCGGACGTCTTTATCCTCGCCGTTTGCGCCTTTGTCCACATGGACCCTGAAGCACCCTGCCATTCCGGCCACCAACGCCAGGCTAGCTATCAAAACTGTCGAATTGCGCATTCTCATACCCATCATGGCAATCGCCCTCATGCCCTGTTATACGCCGATAATTCTTGAAAGGTTCCTCGATTCGCTCATAGGCCTCGAGAAGTTTTGCACCTTTTCCCGTGGACAGGTTACTATCCGCCGTAGCAAATGCCTTGCACGTGCGAGGCTGCTGAGGCCGACACTGTTTTGTTTCCCGTATTTGTATGGAGCCGCTATCGTGGAAGGCATGAGAATGAGGTTTGCGTCGGGACGAGGTTCCCTTCCCGTCGCTGTGCTTTTAAGCGTCGTTATGCTCTTTTCCCTTAGAGCGGGTCTCGCCCAGGCTGGCAATCCGGGCAACGCCGCGCCGGAGACTCAGGCAGCCGCGCCCGTCTCGATCCAGGTTCATGCCGCACAACCCACCGGCCCCTACACGCCGATCTGGAATTACTTTGGCGCCGATGAACCGAACTATGTTTATGCGCCCAACGGCAAGAAGCTGCTGGGCGAGTTGGCCGCGCTGAGCCCGGTCCCCGTGTACTATCGCCCTCACAACCTGTTCACAACGGGCAACGGCGAAGGCTCCCTGAAGTGGGGCTCTACCAACGTCTACACAGAAAAGCCGGACGGCACGCCGGTTTACGACTTCAGAATCACGGACCAGATTTTTGACGCACTTATCGAGAACCATGTGCGGCCGCTGATTGAGATTGGATTCATGCCGGAGGCGCTCTCGACCCATCCGGAGCCGTATCGCCATACCTTTCCCAAAGGCGACATCTTCACCGGCTGGACGTATCCGCCCAAAGACGAAACCAAATGGTCGAAGCTGGTTGCGGCTTACGCAGCTCACCTGCGCGATCGATACGGCAAGCAGACCGCGACCTGGCTATGGGAAGTCTGGAACGAGCCGGATATCGGCTACTGGCACGGCACCCCGGCGGAGTACGACCGTCTCTACGATCTGACCGCGGCGGCCATTCGCCAGCAGTTGCCCACCGCGAAGATCGGGGGCCCTGAGGCCACTGGCGTCAGCGATCATTCGGAGCCCTTCCTTCGTCAGTTCCTCGACCATTGCGCCCGCGGAGTGAACGCCGCCACGGGCGGCACGGGCGCGCCCCTCGACTTCATCAGTTACCACCCCAAAGGCAACCCGAAATTCGTTGACGGTCATGTAGTGATGAACGTCGGCGCACAACTGCGCGCTGTCGAGCGAGGCATGCAAGTCATCTCCAGCTATCCGGAGTGGAAGCACACGCCCATCATCCTGGGTGAGAGCGACCCCGAAGGCTGCGCTGCCTGCCATGGGAGCCAGAACGGCTACCGAAACGGACCGCTGTATGGCGTGAGCGTGGCCGAGGCCACGATGAGGATCTATGAGCTGGCCCGCAAGTACGACGTGACGGTGGAAGGCGCGGTAACGTGGGCCTTCGAGTTTGAAGATCAGCCGGCCTTCGCGGGGTTCCGAGAATTGGCTACGGACGGTATCGACAAGCCGGTGCTGAATGTCTTCCGCATGTTCGGCATGTTAGGCGGCGGCCGCGCGGAGCAAACATCTGCAGCAAATGTGTTCTCTGACGCGGCTTGGCTCGCCACAGTCAGCACCGGGGCACTCTCGCTCGATGACGTCGTGGAACACAGCGCCACCGGCCCGCCCGACGTGAATGCGGTTGCCACACGCAATGGCGAGGTCGTGGACATTCTCCTTTGGAACTACCACGACGCCGATTTCCCTGCCCCGGCTGCTCAAGTCCATCTGACCGTCGACGGACTGCGCGGCCTGACGGTGGTCTCATCCGAGTTCCGCATGGACGCAACCCACAGCAACGCTTACCAGGTCTGGAAGCAGATGGGCAGCCCTCCACAGCCCACCGAGAAACAAGTGGAGGAATTGCAAAATACCGGCATGCTCCAACAGACCGTGCCGGATCACGCTCTTGCTCTTCGTCAGGGCACGGCCGACATCGATCTGACCCTTCCACAGCAGGCAGTTGTGCTGGTTCGGCTGCGCGAGGTCACGGTTCAGGACTTCCCGCCCAAGCTGTGAGCAAACGACAAAAACACCAGCGCCGCCGGCGAATACCCTCCCGGATCAGGCTGCGTGAACTCGCCCGTCATTGGATCCATCTGTTGGCGGAATTCCCCATGCCGCATAATCGCCTCGCACCACTGCTCCATGAGGTGATCCAATTCCGCCTGCTTGCCGTAATGCCCCATCCATCGCGGCGCGCGCAGCGCCGTCAGCGCCTGGGAAGCCCCGCCCCACGAGTTGCGCGGAATCGGCCGGACGAATGCCGGGTCGTTCAGGGCAATGCTGGGCAGGGGGTAGGGCGCCCAGAAAGCGGCGGGATTGTGGAGCTGGCGGGACCAGACTGCCTCAAAGATTGCCTTGTCGCGGGGGTGGGAATGATCCAGAACGTGCTCGCCTAGCACCCGGGTGATGAGATCGCCGCGGACCCGGACGAACTGATTCTGCGCGTCGAGATCGTAAAAGGAGGCGTCTTCCGGCGAGTAAAGCTTGTCGATGATCAGCTTGCGGATAGTCTCCGCATCCTCAAGCCAGCGCGCGGCTTCGTCCGGCTTGCCGAGAGCTTTGGCCATGGCCGCGAGTGCAATGCGGCCGCCGAATACCGTTGCGGAAAGATCGGGGCAAAGGCGCGGCAGGGATGAGAGTGGCGGGCACCTGCGCGCATCACCATCCGGACAGCCATTCGGAATCCCCTTCCACCGTGGACTGTTATCGTGCCCCGTATCGTAAGTACAAAACCCCTCCACAAGGCCGGACTTGCGCGTGTCGCGATATTGGCGGAGCCACGCATCCCATCGACCGCAGGCGGTGTAAGCCGCGGTGATCAGTTCGTCGTCTCCGCTGAGCTGGGCGAGTTCCCAGGCCGTGGCGGCGATGGGTACAACCATCTGAATCTGGCCGAAGCCGTTTCCACTGGTCTTGACATTCGCCGGCAGTTGGCCGTCGGGGCGCTGCAGATCAAAGAACGCCATGTGGTTGTTGCGCGCGGCTTCAACTGGGCTGGTCTGGGATGCAATCGCTGGAATGTACCGGGAGAGGTTGGCGTAAACCAAACCTTCGTGCGGCCCGCACTCCAGCCAGATTCCCGGGTAGGTGCTGCCTTCAAGAAGGACTCGTTTCGGATTTCCCGCAAGCGTTTGGATATTGCCAGCCAGCACAGCAACGGCGGCGTCCCAGGTTTGCTTCCAGGCGGGGTTGTCCGAGGGAAAGCGCGAAGGTTGGGCCGCCGTTTCTGATTGCGGCGGGGTATGGGCTTTCTCTTGTCCGGAGGATGGCAACGTCCGCAACGCGAGGCAGGCTCCCGCAGCATTGGCAGCGCCCGCGAGGAAGCGTCTCCGGCTGTGCTGGGATGGAGCGGAAAAAATCATGATCAGGCAGGACCTCAGTGCGCGTCCGGCCGCCCGGATCAGTGCGACGAGTGTCCGTCTTCCTTGCTGCTGGTGGCCCACAGGATGCACGAAAAGAAGACAGCCGCGATCACGGGGACGACGAAGAAAGGCGTGTAAAGGTGCATTGCGAAGGCTCCCTGCAAGTAGAGTACCAAAACCTGACGGAATTCTGGAATCGCCGCGTTTTTCCCTGCGCGACGCGCAGGCTCTTTGCGGCCCTTTCTTGCTTTGCGACAAGGAGCGCGCTGCTCGCGGCGGCTGCTTCTCACGGCATTTCCTGCTCCCCGCGTATAATGAGTTGTCGAGTTTTTTATCTCTCGCGGTGGAGTATGCCCGCTCCCCGCACTGGAACGTGGATGCCCGAGCACATAAAGAAAAAGCTTCTCGAAGAGATCGGTATTCTTGAGCACGAACTTTCTCATGAACTGCCTGCGGAGATCAAGAAAGCCGTGGCCATGGGAGATTTGTCGGAGAATGCTGAATATCACATGGCGAAGCAGCGCCAAGTTTTCGTCAATGCGCGCCTGGGGCAATTGAAGAAGCGGATGGCTGAGCTCTCCCTGGTGAACCTGACCAACATCCCCAGAGACAAGGCTGGTTTTGGCTCGACCGTGGTGGTGTTCGACACCACCAAGGACGAAGAGATTGTGTACCGGCTGGTAACGAGCGAGGAATCGGACGTCTCCAAGGGGCTGATCTCGACGACTTCGCCGATTGGCCAGGGAATTGTGGGCAGGCGGGTGGGCGACGTGACCACGATTGTGACGCCGAACGGCAAGCGCGTACTTGAGATTCTGAAACTGACCACCATTCACGATGAAGCGGCCGAGGGCGAGCAGCAAAACGAATCCGCCGGCCAAAAGAGTTAAGGAAAGATTGGAATGACCTGGACCAGCGCTTTTGGCCGCAGCTGCGGCTGGCTTCTTGACCACATCGTGCATGGCCTGGCGCTCACCCGCATCTCCCCCAATGTGCTGACGTTCGTAGGCCTGGTCATCAACATCTGGGCCGCTGTTCTGTTTGGGCACGCCAATGCGGCCAATTCGGGCATCATGTTTTTCTATGCCGGCCTGGTGATTATTGGCGCCGGACTCTTCGATATGGTGGATGGACGGGTGGCCCGGCGCAACAACCAGGTCACGGTGTTCGGCTCGTTTTTCGATTCGGTAATCGACCGCTACTCGGATGTGGTGCTGTTTTTCGGACTTCTGGTCTACTACGGGCGGATCAACCGGATGCGGTACGTCGTGCTGGTGGCGTTTGTCATGGTGACGTCGCTGATGGTGAGCTATACGCGTGCGCGGGCCGAAGCGCTCATCGGCCAGTGCAAGGTGGGTTTCATGGAACGCCCGGAGCGCATCGTCCTCGTGATTCTGGGCGCGCTGTTCAACCACTGGGGCGTCATGGCGCCTGTGTTATGGGTGCTGGCATCGCTTTCCACCATCACCGTGGCGCACCGGATTATTTATACCTATTCAAAAACCAAGCACCTTGCGCCAATTGGGTGACCAGGGTTGCCTTCAATTGGCTAACCCGGTTCCAGAAAACTCGCACGAGCGCAATTCCAAACGCCTCGTACCAAGGGCACGATTTAGCAGCTTGGTGAAAAACGTTCTCGGTGCAACTAGCGTCAGGGCACGACTTTAGTCATGCCTTAAGTGGCACAAAATAAGCGCTGGGCTTTAGCCCCTGCCTCGGCCCGCTATCCTGACACGCATCACCGTCAATAGGAAGCCTCTCATGCCCTAATACCCGATTCAGCAGTTCACCATTACGGTCGAACACCCTTGCCGAACCGGCTTCCATTGCACAAGAAAGTTAGTCACGGCCGAGGACTCCATGCGGCGCATGGCTTCAAACTCGCCGGCTTTCTGGCTGTAGAGCAGTGTGCCCTTGTCGCTGAGAACAGCCAGTGCCGGGACGCCTTTGCGCAGCGGAACGTCGTATTTCTCGGCGATGTCCTGGTTCTCGTCCATGTGACCAATGTTGATGTGGACGAGGACGAAATTGGCGTCGAGCAGGGGCAGGTTGGCAGGATCGTGGAAATAGATGTCGAGCACCTGGCAATCGCCGCACCAGTTCCCGCCAAAGTCAATCAGAACGCGCTTGTGACTGGCAGATGCGGTTCTAAGAGCGGCAGCGAGGTCGGCTTTGGCCTGCGAGGGGTCAGGATAGATATCGCGTCCGGCGGAGTTGGCGGTCCCGGCGGAAACGGCGAGCAATAAAGCGAGGGCGAGCAACTTGAAGGCCTTCAACGGGGAACCCTCCACTCTTAAGTGTGCCACAAAGGTTCGCCGCCGTTCCACTTTCGCAGCGTGCTTCCGCGGCGTTAGCATGTACTCTTGAATGGGGCGGGATGATAAACCATAGCGAGTTGCGCAAACGCCTTGAATCAACCGCGTACCCTGATTTGGGAGCGATGATGGAGGGGTATGCGCGGGCGGCGGTGGATCTGGCCCAACGCGATTTCCGCCACAAGCTGGACTACAGTTCCGAATCGATCGATGAGCTGGACGAAATCCTGGTGCAGGTGGGCGAGAGCCCGGAACTGGACCTGGACTTTGAAGTGAGGCTTTGGGGCAGCTACCTGGGCGAGGTGCTGCGCAGGCGCTATGCGGGGGCGTGGGAAATGACCCCGTATCCCGGCGGCGCGGTCGCGGTTCCTGCCGTCGACGTGCGCGGCTCGCGGCTGTTTCCGCTCATGAAGGTGTACCGCCGTCTCACCATGGGTGAAGAAGAAGACCTTGGCGCCTTTTTCAGCATGGTGACGGAACGGCTGGGTAAGCCCGCGCAGGTGAATTAAAGACAGTTATCGGTTCTGAGTGGTCAGTCGTTTCCACCCTCTTCGGCGAATTTGTAAAAAGGGTGCGACATTCAAGCATCCGCCTGTGCCGCCCGTGCGTACTCCAATTGCAGGGACCCGTGTTTGCTGTGACGGATGCCGCTCGCGGCGTTACGACTATGTGCGACAATACTGAGTGTGAATGCGCGCCGGGAAAGAACTGGGCGCGGAGGATAAAACAATGGGC
>Ga0302274_10004494_pt1 | contig 12133 bp, 11 predicted proteins | sample III_Bog_N2_1_FD_198755 | JGI IMG/M metagenome (GOLD analysis project Ga0302274, IMG submission 198755) | Peat permafrost microbial communities from Stordalen Mire near Abisko, Sweden - III_Bog_N2_1 | ecosystem: Environmental > Terrestrial > Soil > Wetlands > Peat | place: Sweden: Abisko...
AAGCGCGTAATGGCCCAGAAGCGTTTTAAAGGGAAACTTGCTCTGCCATAACGTAATCAAATGGCCGTTTTCTTCCGGCGTGAATTTGGTTTCGCCGTTAAACCGGCGGTAAAACCGGTAAAAGTTCGTTTCAAAAGAATCGCCGCCATTTTTTTCCATCAGCCTCTGCCAGGATTGGCGCAGGCCGGATGTTTTGCGGGAAAGCCCGAATTGCTGAAAATGGCCCTGCATGTTGTTGCGGTGAATCTGAAGCCCTTGAGCGGCCTGGGCAATGTTGCCCTGATAAAGCGTGAACCAATGAAGAAAGTAATGAAGTTCCAGGTCGCTGGGAAAAAGACCCCTATTCCACAGTTCGTTTAAGGTTTGATAACCTTCCAAAAGGTTCATCTTTAAAGAGGCCTGTGTTTCGACTGACATGATTTTCTTTCCTCCCAAATAAATATGGTTTAGAACCCCAGACAACTTTTAGACGTTTAAAAGAATCGATAGGGGTTTAAAGCTGGGCGAATTTCTTGCAGGAATAGTCGCGGTTGGTAAAACGTGAGGCGATTTTAGCACCAACCCCCCGCGGGGGTGAAGGTATATTTTTAATAGGCCTTTGGGGCTTCCAGAAGGCTGTCTAAAACCCAATGGAATCGGGGTAGAGGGGATGGGGCAAAAACCGGGAGAAGCGCGGAACCAACTTTGTTACCCCCTGTCGGATTCAAATCAAACCTTTATTAACCTCAATTTTAAACCGATTATTCCGGAACAGCCCCATAGGCGTTTTCACCCGATTGGCTGGGTTGGCATAAGTAATAAATCAGGGCAATCCCGCCGAGAAGCGGCACAAAAATTAGGAACGCCCAATAGCCCGATTTCCCCATGTCGTGAAGCCGGCGAACGCCGACCGCCACCGAAGGGATAAAGGTGCCCAACCCATAAATAACGTAAAGCACCATAAAAAGATTCTTTTGGTAGGAACCGATCAGCAAAATCATCAGGATCGCCGCGTTAAAAAGGCCGTAATACCAGTATTCTTTCCGTCTGGCGCGGCCCTTAAAGTCGGCGTAACTTTTCAAAACCTTCCAATACCAATTCATCGAACGCTCCTTAAATTATTTTCCCCTCTTCAAATAACACTATCACATCGTCGATAATTAAATCGAAATGACGGGCTAGTCGGCTCCCCTTTCAAACCCCAAGGGGACTAAAAAATGAAATCCTTTCTGTCGCAGGTTCTACCACCCCTTAACCCGTCCCGGTCAGGCTCCGCGCCCCTCAAGCGCCGGTCCATCATAAGGTTTCGATTTTTTCTGGTTCTTTCCTGCCTCTGGGTTTCGGGATGCGGCACTCTGCCCTCCCATTATGTTCGGGTCGAACCGGTGCCGATCCGAAGTTTTCCTCCCATACAACCCGGGTTTGTGGACCTGCCCGTCGTGATCAACTTTCCCACGGGACGCGATTTGGTTCAGGATGTCGCCAACCTTTTCAAGGGCGGCATCAAACAACTGGCGCAGAATATGATTTTGAAATCCAAATTAAAACTTCTCTGGGACAAAATGGCCGCGCCGGTTTATTTGGACAAGGATCTCTGGCTTTTGGTTCACCCCGAAACCGTCAGTATCGGCCATCGCAGGGTGATGGTGAAAGGAAGCTTCACCGTCCAGCCGGTGTTGGAAATGTTCGCCAGTCCCGAGCTGGTTTGGGGAGACAAACCCGATCTTAAACCCCTGCCCATGCCGCCTCTCACCCGTTTTCTGCGGGAGCCCGCGACCTTTGAGGCCATTACCAACGTTCACATGGACTATGGGGAAGTGAACCAGTATTTAGCCGACCCCCGCATGAAGATTCACAACACGGTGTTACCCGGCACGGGAAATCAAAAACTGGTCATCGAGAGCATCCGGCTTTACGGGTCGGGCGGCAAGGTGATCGTCGAGGTGAAAATCAATTACAATCCGATGATCATCAATTTTTCGGGCAAGCCCGCCCAAATGACGATTTATCTGCGGGGCACACCCCGTTATCTTGCCGATGAAAATGTGTTTGATCTGCCCGACCTGGAATATGACGTCCAGTCCAGCGACCTGCTGGTTCGCATCGCCAGCTGGCTTTTTAACTCGGATTTTAAAAACCAGCTGCGCCGTATTATTAAATTCCCCGCCGGCGCGAAGATGGACATTCTCAAAGTCAAAATCAACAAGGCTTTAAACCGCAGCTTCAGCCCCTCTTTGCGCCTCATTACCCATGTGATTTCTTTCAGGATATTGGACGGTTACGCGGACAACGAAGGAATCGAAATGCGCATTTCCCTCAAGGGAACCTCGATCCTGTCGGTAGATTGGAACTGAGCCTGGGCCATGACGCCCAGCCGGGAGGCATGCCCTACCCCTCCCAGGGCCTGCGGCTTAACCACGATTGTCTGGTGACCACCCTTTGGGCCAATAGCCCGGCGGACAGGGCGGGTGTATCCCTGGGCGCCATGGTTTGGAGCGTGGATAAAAACGCGCCTTTACCGCCCGAACGGGAAAAATTGGAAACCCAATTAGGCTCTCTGACTTCGGGGTCACATGACCTTTTTCTGGTTTCGCCAATGGACAGAGAAAAGGCTCTTATTCAAATGAACCAGAGTCACACGACATACTTCAATCCCAAACGGCAAAAGGTATCCCTACAGCTTTAATGCCAATAGCTGTTAAAAATTGCCATTGGCACAACCAAACCGTGTTGATCAGCTTGTGGCTTCGCAACAGGTGTGATGGGCTATAGGAACAACCAAGGCTTTCCGCTCGCCTTGTACCCAATGTCATCCATTGGGTATAAGCAAATCTTGCCCATCATCTGGTGGATGATGGGCAGAGCTATAGGCTTGCAGCAGGTGTATTGACGGCGTTTTAACCAGTAAAAGGCCTTGTCGCGCCAAAATATTGGTGGCTACACTTTTGTCGCTAAACCCAATGAAATTAGGGACTTTAGGCCATTTCTTGGGCGAAAGATTCATTTTTGACATAAAAATCGGCCTAAACGGTGGACTTTTGCCTATCCGTCATTATCATGTAATCCATTAGTAACTTGAATTTAGCTCTTCAGACCCGTTGCCCAGTTTTTTGTGGTTGTTTAAAGGCTTTGTTGTCCTTGGACTTATCAACGATTGGGTGATATCCCGCTGCTTACCCCCATCCGTTGACATTTTGACTCTGCTGCACCGCGTCCCTGACGCCGGTTAGCGAACTTCATTATCGGGGCTTCCTCCTGATGTCCTGATAGTGAAAATTTAAGGGGGTTTTGATGAAATTTGAAAATAAGAAGTGGGTTTTGCGTGTGGCGTTAGCCGGCGCCCTTTGTTTGGGTGTGGCTACGGTCGCGAAAGCCGATGATTCGACGGTTGTTGCTGCTCCTGTATGGAATGTTTTGGCTCAAGAAAGCTTGGTTCAACATTTCGCGACCGGAGCCGTTGTTGGCGGTGTAAACGCTAATGGTACTGGCACCAATTTGAACGCTGGTTTGGAAAACGTCCGTTTGGGTGGAACTTTCAAGGCTGGTTCTGATGACACCTTGACTGTTACTGCTCAATTGGCCGCGCAATATGCCACTGGCTTCACCTTGTTGAATGCTTATGATGTTCACTCGTTGAACAACTTCAACAATGGATTAAGCTTGAAAATTGGTCAATTCAAAGTCGCTTTCGGTCAAGATGGAAATGCCAGCCCGGATGAATTGATCCGCGCTAACTACTCCATCATCGACGCTGTTTTGCCTGGAAACGTTGCTAACGAAGGCAATCCTTGGTTGGTTGGAGCTGAATTGGATCAAACCTACAGCGACTTGACCATTCAAGTGGCTGCAGTTCAGAGCCAAGTTTATGCTGCCACTAATGGCACTAAGTTTGACTATGTGGGCCGCGCGCAATGGAAGAGTGGCAATTTGGCTTTGGGATTGTCGGACTATTTGCAATCGACTAACCCGGTGTTGACCTTGAACAACCTGGGCGCCAATGGTTCGTTGAGCCTTGACGTTGTCAAGTTGGATTTAGAAGCCATCTTTGGCGGAGCTGGAAGAAATGGTTATACCGGAACTTTGTCCGCCAAGTTGAGCGACCTCACCCCGGCTGTTTGGTATGACTTCGGTACCACTTCTGCTGGCAACAACCTCGTCAATGACGATTTGGGAGCTGGTTTAAATTGGCAAGTTAATGCCGCTCATCGTATCGCCTTGGACGTGGACTTCACTGGCCCGAACAATGGCGATATCTTGTCGGTCAACACCGAAACCCTCCAATTCCAACAGATATTCTAAGAAGTTGGATTTGAAGCTCGGTTAACCGAAAATGTTTTCAATCCCGGCCCTCAAAAGGGGGCCGGGATTTTTTTTTGCCTTTTTTCAATCGAAAACAAAATCTTTAACCACCAAGGGCACCAAGTTCACCAAGAACACCGAAAAGCAATGATTTTTGTGAAAGGCTTAAACCCAATCTTTGACGGAGCTTTTCTTGGTGAACTTGGTGCCCTTGGTGGTAAAAAAGGTTTGGATTAAATCCCTTTCCCGCCGGTAACCTCATAATCAACCCCTCCCCCCTGTTCAGCTTTCACTTTTATTTCTACTATGGTTTAAAGAAAGGAAAAACCCATGTCCTCACTTCGAAAAATTACCCAACTGGTTCAAGGCAAAAATACCTCTGATGGAGCGGGCGTGAAGCTCAAACGCGTCATCGCCGGCGAAGAATTAAATCAGCTCGATCCTTTTCTGCTTTTAGACGAGTTTAAAAACGACAACCCGGATGATTACGCCGCGGGCTTTCCCGACCATCCCCACCGGGGGTTTGAAACCATTACCTATCTGTTATCCGGCTCCTTTACCCATAGGGATTCCCATGGCAACGAGGGGCATTTAAAGGCCGGTGCGATTCAATGGATGACCGCCGGAAAAGGCGTGATTCACAGTGAAATGCCCGAACAGACCGACGGTTTGGCCTGGGGTTATCAGCTATGGCTGAATTTGCCCGCCAAGCTGAAAATGACCGAACCGAAGTATCAGGATATTGCCTCCGAACAATTGCCCGTCGTGGAAAAAGACGGCGTGAAAGCCAAAATCCTATCGGGCAGTTACAACGGCACAAAGAGCCCGGCTGAAAGTTTTATTCCTTTTGATTACTTCGACCTTCACCTGGCCCCGGGGGCGGTGTTTACCCAGCCCGTGCCCGAAGACCGCAACGCGTTTATTTACGTCATCGACGGCAAGGCCAAAACCGGCCCGGCGGACGAACCCACTTACGTGAAGCCGGACTATCTGGCGGTTTTTGGCCCCGGCGATTCGGTAAAAGTTCAGGCGGACGGCGACAAACCCCTGCACCTGCTTTTCGCCTCGGCGCAAAAACTGAATGAGCCCGTGGTAAGGGGCGGCCCTTTTGTGATGAACACTATGGGCGAACTGAAACAGGCTTTTTATGATTATCAAATTGGAAATCTGGGTTAACTTCCAACCCAAAATTTATCCACGGAGTAACCCGAGTTAAAAGGAGTGATTCTTTTGATTTAAAAACTCGGCTTGAAACTCCGTCTTTTCCGTGAAAATTCTTTCGCTCTCCACTGCCGGAAGACTGAGAATGTTTCTCAGTCTTCCAAAAGCTTGAGTTCCCCTAAACCCTTGTCCTAAGATGGTCCCTCCTGAATCCGTAACGCCTTATATTTTAATATTCCCCTGAAAGAGAGTCCTGATGCCGATTCCTATTCCCCATCACGCCGATGAAAAACACAGCATGTCCATGGCCGCCATACGGGATTTCGTGGTGGGAATGTCCGACGGCCTGACCGTGCCTTTCGCCCTTTCTGCCGGGCTCAGCGGCGCGGTGCACAGCAATGTCATCATCATCACCGCCGGTATCGCTGAAATTATCGCCGGCACCATCTCCATGGGCTTGGGCGGCTACCTGGCCGGCCAGACCGAGGTGGAGCATTACGAGGGCGAGAAAAAACGGGAAGAACACGAGGTCAAGGTCATTCCCCAGGAAGAATTGGACGAGATTAAAAATATCCTGGAAACCTACGGCATCTCGCCCCATGTGCGGCAGGGTGTGGCGAACGATCTGGCCAAGGACCATAAAAAATGGGTGGATTTCATGATGCGCTTTGAGCTGGGGCTGGAAAAACCCCGGCCTCACCAGGCCTTTAAGAGCGCCTTTCGCATCGGCCTTTCCTACGCGGTGGGCGGCATGATTCCGCTATCGGCTTATTTCCTGACAACCCAGCCCCTTCAGGGATTAATTTATTCGTCGATTATGACCGTCATCTGCCTGATCATCTTTGGTTATTTTAAAGCCAAGGTCACCCATCAAAGCCCGGTGAAGGGGGCCTTTACCGTTACCTTAACCGGTATCGTCGCCGCCGGAGCGGCCTTCGCGATTGCCCGATGGATTAATGGCTAAATCACCCGCTAAAACCTCTCCATTTAAGTCAATTCCCCGCACCGTCTTTCAATTGGGCCTGGTGAGTCTTTTCAATGACATGGCTAAGGAAATGATCTATCCCGTGGTGCCGCTCTTTCTCGCCCAGGTGTTGGGCGCGGGCCCGGCGGCGGTGGGCTGGGTCGAAGGCATGGCCGAATCGACTTCTTCCCTTTTAAAAGTCTTTTCGGGTATCGGCACCGACCGGGTTAAAAAGAAAAAACCCTTTCTCATATTCGGCTTCGCTATTTCGACCCTGCTTCGTCCTCTGGTGGGTTTAGCCAGCACCTGGCCCTGGGTACTGGTGCTTCGTTTCGCGGACCGCATGGGCAAAGGCGTCCGTTCCGCGCCCCAGGATGCCTTGATTGCCGATGTGACAAACGATTCCAACCGCGGCGTTTCTTACGGCTTTCACAGCGCCATGGACGACGCGGGTCAATTGATCGGCCCCTTTATCGCCGGTGGCCTTCTTTTATTGGGTCTTACTTTCCGAAACGTTATTCTTCTTTCGATTATTCCCGGGGTTCTGGCCTGGATAACCGTCTGGACGGTTCATGAAAAATCTTCCGGCCCCCTCAAACCCAAGAAGCTCACCTTGCTTCAGGATTGGAACACCCTCGGGGGTAACTTTAAGAGTCTTATAACTGTCCTCTTTATTTTCAGCCTGGGCAATTCCGCGGACGCTTTTTTGATGATCCGTCTTTCCCAGGTGGGCGTTTCCAATTGGCTCATCGCCCTACTCTGGGGTCTTCATGGCGGTGTTCGGATGTTCACTTCTCCCTATAGCGGCAGTCTTTCGGACCGCTGGGGCCGCAAACCGCTGATTATTTCCGGCTGGTTCTATTACGCCCTGATCTATCTGGGCTTCGCTCTGCTGTCGGACAAAACCAGCATGATCTTTCTCTTCTTGGCTTACGGCGTTTTTTACGGCCTTTGTGAGCCTTCGGAAAAAGCTTTCGTGGCCGACCTGGCCCCTCAAACATTGCGCGGGACTGCTTTCGGTTATTACAACTTGATCATCGGCCTGGGCGCCCTGCCCGCCAGTTTACTTTTTGGATGGATCGCCACCGTCTGGAGCTATCCCTGGGCCTTCGCCGTCGGCGCCGCGCTGGCCGCGCTGGCCTCGTTGTTTCTGTTGTTCATTCCCAGGACAAAATAAAAAACGGGCTGGTTTCTGTTCGCCTGAATTCCTATTGTCACGAAAGGGTCAGCTCCCATTTTTCTATAAACATTAAAAGAAAATGGGTTATCCCGCGTTCCATATAACAATTATGGAAACGCGGGACAAAACCGGCCCTTTTTGACAAAGGAGACTCCCCTGAATACTCCGCGATTTCTGGCTGACGACAATTTAACCGAGAAAACCCTTCACCGGCCCGAAACGGCGCCTTATGACAACGAGGGCCTGCTGGACGCTTATTCCAGCGCGGTCATCTATGCCTCGGAAAAAGTCAGTCCCTCCGTGGTCAATATCGACGTTTTTCAGAAAAACAGGGACCGCAGAAACAACTCGTCCGAATCGAAAAAGTCCGGCAGCGGCTCGGGGTTTTTCTTCACGCCCGACGGTTTTATTTTGACCAACAGCCACGTGGTTCGAAACGCCTCTGAAATGGAAGTCAGCCTTCTGGACGGGCAGTCCTATAAAGCCCGCTTGATCGGCGAGGACCCGGACAGTGATCTGGCGGTAATCCGCATTGACGACCTTTCGGACGCCAAGCCCGCTTCCCTGGGCGTTTCCCAAAACCTCCGGGTAGGCCAGCTGGTAGTGGCCATTGGAAGCCCTCTGGGTTTTCAAACCACCGTCACCGCCGGAGTGGTCAGCGCTCTGGGCCGGTCTTTGCGGTCCCAGTCGGGACGGCTGATTGACAGCGTCATTCAGACCGACGCCGCCCTCAATCCGGGTAACTCGGGCGGCCCTTTGGTCAATTCCCGCGGCGAAGTTGTGGGTGTCAACACCGCCACCATCCAGGCCGCTCAGGGTCTTTGCTTCGCCATCGCCATCGATACCGCCAAGCGGATCGCCAGCCAGCTGATGAAATATGGAAAAGTGCGGCGCAGTTTTATCGGCATCGGGGGCCAGAATATCGACCTGCCGAGAAACGCGGTTCGTTACTTTAACCATCCGTCCGACAAGGCTGTTTTGATTGTGGGCGTCGAGCCCGGAGGACCGGCCCAGAAGGCCGGACTGAGAGAAAGGGATATCTTATTGGAACTGGACGGTCATCCCGTCGAAACCATGGATGACCTGCACCGGATGTTGAGCGACGAAAAGGTCGGTCTGGAATCCCGTCTGTCCGTTGTCCGCCAATCGAACAAATTAAATCTGACCGTGACGCCCGTTGAATCCATGCAGCGGGCCTTGCCGCAAAGATAAAAACTTAAAGATTCTTAAATCGCCATTGCTGTTTTTTTAACGGATGATTTGACTTCGGCTTTTTCACGCGACAGGTGTTTTTGAATTTCCTCGCCCACCGCCACAATCGATTGAAGCGCCGGACCTATTTTACGGCCCACATCGGTCAGCGCGTATTCCACCGTCGGCGGGGAGGTCGGCATCACTTCGCGGGTAATGATTCCCTTCTTTTCCATCTCCCGCAGCCGGGTTGTTAAAACTTTCGCGGAAACATTTCCCAGATCTCTTTTTAAATCCCCAAAGCGGCGGGGCTCGGTTTGCAAGAACCAGACGATCTGCGGGGTCCAGGCTCCCGCCAGAAGTTTAAGGCTGAACTCCAAAGGACATTCAATCGGAACGGGACCGGATTTATTGGGTCTATGTCGAATCATTTTTCACCTCTCGAAATGAGAAAATAGTTAAGAGTTACCATTGGGTACCTACTTTCCTTTAGTAATCACATGCCCTATATATATAACTCGCCCGGCTTAAAATCAATCGCTCTTTTAGTCTAAGATTGGCGGGTCGGGCGTCATAACCTTGCCTTTGGGCAAGATATCAATCGCAGGAAAGGAAGAACTATTTTATGAAGAAGTTATTTTTATTTTTGGCCGCTTTTAGTTTTTTAGCCGTATCAACTGTCCGCGCTGAAATTTACGGGTTTGACAAAGCCCATTCGCAGATCGGTTTCGCCGTCCGCCACATTTTGAGCCCGGTCCACGGTGAATTTAAGGATTACGACGGAACGATTCATTTCGATCCGGCCAAGCCGGAGGATTCAAAAATCAGCGTTACCATCCAGGTGGACAGCATCAGCACGGACAATGACATGCGCGACCACCATTTGAAGACGCCGGATTTCTTTGACGCCGCCAAATACCCCACCATTACCTTCAAGAGCATCAAGGTCACCTCCCTGGGAGACAATAAGTACACTGTGGAAGGCGCTTTGAGCATGCACGGTATGATCAAACCGGTTGTTTTAAATGTGGACTATATGGGTTCAGACACCATGATGGGCGCGAAAATCGCCGGTTTTTCCGCCACGACCAAAATTGACCGCCGAGATTTCGGCATCAGCTTTAACAAGGTTTTGGACAGCGGCAACCTGATGGTCGGCAACGACGTGACCATTACGCTCGATATCGCCCTGATGGACAAAGCGGGTCTGGAAAAAATGAAAGCCATGATGAGCAAGCCCAAGGAAGCTCCCACGGAAGCCTCTAAACCCTAAAACCGACTCATTTCTCAAATAGTTTTAAAAAGGGCTGAAGCCGCACTTGGCTTCGGCCCTTTTTTTTATTACCCTAAATCCCATCTCAATGAACAAGGATCACTGATGAAAATTCTCGCTTTCACCCCTTCCCTTCGCGCCGCATCAACCAATAAAAGACTGGCGGCCTGGGCCGCCGAAATCGCCGATCAAAACGGCGCCGAGGTGGACCTGGCGGACTTTCACGATTTTGACATGCCCGCTTACGACGGCGACCTGCAGGAAAAAGGACTGCCTCCCGGCGCTTTAAAATTCGCCGACCGCATTCACAAAGCGGACGGCCTGCTGATCGCGACACCCGAATATAACTATTCCATCGCCGGTAATCTAAAGAACGCCATCGATTGGGTTTCCCGCGTCACGCCCCAGCCTTTCCGGGGCAAAAGCGCTTTGCTTTTATCCGCCTCCATCGGCCCCATGGGCGGCGTTCGGGGTTTATGGCAAACCCGTATTCCCCTGGAAGGTTTGGGAGTTTTTGTTTATCCCGACATGTATACCCTGCCTCATTCCCACAGTGCCTTTGACCCTTTTGGAAAATTCGAGGATGAGAAAAACCAGCTTCGTTTGGAAAAAATAGTAAAAGAATATTTAAAAGTCGCTTCTGCTTTAAACACCGCTCAAAAATAGAAGGACTCTTATGGGAAAAGTTTATTTCAATCCAACCTTTTTCGGGTTTCTTCGGGAACTGAAAAAAAACAATAACCGGCCCTGGTTTCACGCGAATAAGGAACGGTATGAACAGCTGGTCCGCAACCCGCTTTTGGATTTCATCGGTGAGGTCGGCCCCCAGCTGCGGAAAATCAGCAAGCACATGACCGCGGACAATAGCCCCATGGGCGGCTCCATGTTCCGCATTTACCGCGACACCCGATTTTCGAAGGACAAGACTCCCTATAAAACCGCCGCTTCGGCCAAATTCCGCCATGCCCGCAGTTCGGACACCCATGTCCCCGGCTATTATCTTCATCTGGAACCCGGCGAGGTTTTCTGCGGCGCGGGCATTTGGCGCCCCCAACCCCCGACCCTGACCCAGATTCGGGATTATCTGGCGGCTCATCCCCCCAAGTGGAAATCCGTTTTGAATAATAAAAAATTTAAAGAGAACTGCACCCTGGAAGGCGAAAAATTGATCCGCCCGCCCAAAGGCTATGACCCCCAGAATCCCTGTATCGAGGATTTAAAGCGGAAAGATTTTATTTGTTTTAGCGCGCTGGACGAGAAAACAGCCTGCTCGTCCCATTTCATGGAAGTCTTTATCGAATCCTGTCGAGCCGCCGAACCGCTCATGAAGTTTTTAGCCGAATCGCTTCTCATTCCCTGGTAACCCTTTGAAAAATCAAACCCGCCGCTTACCCGAAGCTTTTGAAGCCAAACTCCGCCGCATCATTCCCGCCAACCAGTGGGACAGGGTTCTGCGGTCCTTTAGCGCCGAGCGCCCCACGACTTTTCGGGTCAATACCCTCAAGCCCGATTCCAGTTCCTTAAAGGAGCGTCTCGAACCCCTGGGATTCAAAATTGAGAATGTGGTTTGGTACAGGGACGCCTTTATTTTGCGCAAGGGCCGGCAGAAGGATTTGGAAAAAACCGGGCTTTATGAGAAAGGCCAGATTTATATCCAGGGCCTGTCCAGCATGATTCCGCCCTTAATATTGGCCCCTCAGCCCGGCGAGAAGGTTTTGGACCTCACCGCCGCCCCAGGCAGTAAAACCACCCAGCTTTCCGTGCTCATGAAAAACCAGGGTTCCATCACCGCCAACGATAACAACCCCATTCGGGTGGAAAAACTGAAAGCCAACACCGCCCTGCAGGGAGCCGCCAATGTGAAGGTTTTGGAAGCGGGAGACGGCGGAATGGTTTGGAAAGAAAACCACGAAGCGTTTGACAAGGTTTTGCTCGACGCGCCCTGCAGTTCGGAAGGCCGTTTTCAATTGGACACGCCCTCTACCTACGGCTACTGGCGGGAAGACACCAACCGCAAAATGGCCAAAGACCAGAGGCGGCTATTGAAATCGGCGGTTTTGTCCGTCAAGCCAGGCGGCACCCTGGT
>Ga0302274_10004502_pt1 | contig 12122 bp, 7 predicted proteins | sample III_Bog_N2_1_FD_198755 | JGI IMG/M metagenome (GOLD analysis project Ga0302274, IMG submission 198755) | Peat permafrost microbial communities from Stordalen Mire near Abisko, Sweden - III_Bog_N2_1 | ecosystem: Environmental > Terrestrial > Soil > Wetlands > Peat | place: Sweden: Abisko...
CGCCAACGGCGAACGGGCCAATTACAACATCCACTCCGCGTACCACGCCGACGGCGAACGGGCCAATTACAACATCCACTCCGCGTACCACGCCGACGGCGAACGGGCCAATTACAACATCCACTCCGCGTACCGCCTCAACACCGAATGGGCCATATGCGACCCGGCCTGCAATCACGACCTCACCCGGCGGAGCCGGCAGCCCGCGTCCATCGACCGCAACACCTGGGACTTTCAATGCGGCTAGACCAGAGGTCAATGGAACAAGGCCAATGGGCGTACCGGCTCCTCATCCGGCTCTAGCCAGAAGCGTCACGGGCAGAGCTATACCCGTTGGAAATCATGAGTCGGTACTGAGAGGCGGCAATTCAGTTGTTCGTCGCCAGGATGGCCGGATCACCGATGTGCATGACGTCAAGCGTGGAATGGACATTCACCACGCTCCGGACGGAAGAATTGCACGAGTCTCCGTGATGCGCGCCGACCACTCGCGGATCGTTGTCGAGCGGGGACGTGCCGGCTTCGTCGAGCGGCCCTACAGTTTTCGCGGGCACGACTTTGATCGGCGCACCTACGCTTACCACGGCCAAGTCTATCAACGCTTCTATCGTGGATATTCCTTTCATGGAGTTGCCATTCAGGTATATGCGCCCGCACGTTACTATTCTGTTGGGTTCTATGGCTGGGCCTATCATCCATGGGCCAGGCCGATCGTCTATTCATGGGGATGGGGGCCCAGTCCATGGTACGGCTACTACGGCTACTACTTCACGCCATATCCTGCGTATGACAGCGCATCGCTCTGGCTTACGGACTACATGATCTCCAACGATCTACAGTCCGCCTACGAGGCTGGCCAGGAGTCCGCATCGCAGAATCCAGTCCCCCAGGCTGGTGATCCTTCCTTCGCGATGACACCGCAGGTAAAACAGATGATCGCCAACGAAGTGCAGAGCCAGATTGCGTTGGAGAACGCCGAAGCACAGCAGAACTCCCAGAACCAGGATCCGGACCCTGCTTCGAGCGGTATTGCAAGAATGCTGGGCGACGGAGGGAATCACGTGTTTGTGGTTGGCGCTCCGCTGGACCTGGTGGACAGCTCAGGAGCGGAGTGCTCGGTGAGTGAGGGCGACGCGCTGCAGTTGGCAGCCCCGCCTGCACCCACTGACCAGGCCGCTTCCCTGATTGTGCTTTCCAGCAAGAGTCACAATGAATGCGCCAGGACCTCCACGGTTACCGTGGCCCTGGATGACCTACAGGAGATGCAGAACCACATGCGTGAGGCGATTGACCGCGGCATGGAGCAACTGCAGCAACAGCAAGGGAAAGGAGGGCTTCCGACTGCACCACCGTCGGCAACCGCAGCGCCTACCACAATGGCCTTTGCACAATTGGCACCACCGCCAGATCCGAATACGGCCAACGATATCAATCAACAGTTGCAGGCTGCGAACCAGTCCGAGCAGGATGTGACAGCTCAGGCAAATTTGCCTCAGTGATGCAACTCAGAGGGCGCTACCGCCTCACATGTGATACGGTAGCGCCCATCAGTTGTTTAAGTTGTATTTTTCTCTGCTGTTGATGGATTGACTTTACGGAAAATTCAGAGAGGAAGGATGGCAAGCAAGTTTTGCACCAAGGGCGGTTCGCCGATCATCGTCGGAAAGCGGTTCTGCGGCAAGTGCGGCTAGCCAACCGCCCAACCGGTGCTGTCGCCAGAGGTCACAGGTAAAGCAACGGACACTGAACCAATTCAGCAAACACCGAGTCTGCCAGAGGTAGCTCCACAAGCTGCCGTTCCGAGCGCACCGCAAACACCTGATAAAAAGGTTTCGGCTCTTAGCTGTTCCGATATGGATGTGAAAATGCCGTTATCCCAGCCAGAGGAGCATAGGCCAGCGGAATCGGCTCTCATTTTGGTTGTGCCGGAATCCGCTGTGGGTCTTGGATTATCCTCCTCGATGCTGCATGAAGTGGATTACAGCGTTTCAACAGAAAGTCGGGATGTGTCGGTAACTTCGTCACCAGAAGCTCATCTCACGGGCTTGGGCCCAAAAGTTGTCACAGTCAAGAAAATGGCTTAAGATCGGTTACTCTCTTCGCTTCCAAGAAATGTGCACAGCAAGAAGGAGCATTGTGGATTGTCTTCAGCATGGCGCTATGGAGTCACCGCTCGCCCGATATTGCCCGGAGTGCGGCGCTTCACTTGCATTTGCAACGATCGACAAGGAGCCGATACATCGTCTGTTGCCATATCGCGACAGCACTCTCGTTGGCTACGGCGAGGTTTTTTTCGTCTGCGATTGCTCTGGCATGGTGCATGCATTGGATGCCAACCTGGACGACTTGGCGGAGCCCCTTTCTTGCCCGGATCTCCTAAGCGAAATTGCTCCCGGAGCGGCTGAAGGCTACTTGTATTTTGCTCGTTCTCAAGGTTTATTTGTGGTGGATTTGGTGGCGTGGGTACAAGGCCGGGAGAGCGAGGCAACACTGTTGCTCCCAGCTCAAAGAATTCAATGCATGTTGGCTTCAGGAAACCATGTTTCTGCCGTTGTGAGCGTTGATGGATCGATCCAATTGATGTCTTGGAAGGGCCAGTCCGTCACGGCGCAGATTCCTCTTTCAGGATTCCGTCAAGATCTATATACTTTTGCTCCCGTGGTGACTTCCGAATTCGCGTTCGTTACGCAGCGTTCGAGTAATGCAGGTACGGTCTGCGTTTTGCAGGATTGCATGGTGAAGGAACAAGACCTGGGAGGTGCGTGTCTGCACACGACAGCAAGCCATAATGGTGTCGCTTGCTTGGTCGAAAGTAACGACAAAAAACGGATCATAGAATTCACCTCGTCCGGTGTAACGATTCTGGTACCATCTGTGCCAGCAGACACCACATGGATTCTTTGTGGGGCATCACCGGAACTCTTTCTCTCGGGCAATGGATCCTCATTAACTTTGCATACAAATCGCGGCCATCGTCAGTACCAGGAGAACGGCAACATCGGAATGCCATCTGTCTCGAATGGGTACGCGAACGCCATCGCTCGAGACGCCGTCAGCTCAGAAGCTCTGTCCATCAACCTTTTAACCGGTAACATTGGATCCGCTGGACGCATCGGAGATTTTAGCTTTTCCGAGATTGTATGCGCAGGTAACCGGTTAGTTGCCGGGAACGGTCGTCAACTCAATAGCATTGCAGTGGAGAAAAGATGATCCCGGCGAACTCGCTTCGGAGGCAGATCATTTTCGTGCTGTTCTTTATGCTTGGCAACTGGGCGTTCGCATTTGCCAGCGATGCCAAGTCGCCCTATGTCCTGCTGCTGGACGTTTCGGGGAGCATGGAGCGCGAAGGAGCGGTGCGATACTCACGGTATTCTTCAGGTCAGATTAGCGAAATAGTGCAACAGCTTAGCCGCTCGATCGCATCCGCAGACGATACCCCTTCCATATATGTTCAACCATTCTCGTCTTCACATGAGACTTTTGCCCTGCGTGGTCCGGTGCCGGTCTCACAGATTCATAGTGCGCTACCGACTACCGCGAATGCGCAGGAGACAGAATTAGATGCAGGCCTCCTGCTTGGGATGAAGGATCGCCCCAACAGTTATCTGTTTATGCTGACGGATAACAAAAATGATTTTTCAGGTAACAAAAACGATCACCGATTTTATGATCTCCTGGCGAAGAGCCCAGCGATTCACACTGTGTATTTCGTTCCATTGGCACGATCGGGTATCAAAGACTCTCTGGTGCTTTATGCGGTAGCGTGCGGCTCAGCACACCGATCGGTGTTACGCCACATAGTTACTGAATTCGCAAAGGCAACTCAAACAGATTATGTTCAGTTCCGTGGCATTTACGACGACAGAGAGCAGGAATCTCTGAGCTTCGGCCAACGCGTGATCCGAGCTGACGACACCGGAGAAGAATCACCGGCAACCATGGAAGGCGATGCGATTATCGTGCGTTATGACGAGGGCCACTCGGTCGACGGCGCGCTTAAGTTTCGCATTCACTCGAACTTGAAGAACTGGCGGATTCGTGATGGGGAATTGCGCAAAGTCGAGGTGCGCCTCGATGTTCCGACTGAATACGCAACCTCCGGGGAGCACAAATTGCCCCTGATCGTCTCCGGGGGCCGAAAGATAGATGTCGCTCCAGAAGGCGATTCGGCCGAAGTCTACACACTGCCTCTCAGCAACATCTCTGATGAAGGCGTGTCGCTGGTTCGGGCCAACCTATTCAAAACTAGCCTGCCAGACATAACGGCGAGAATTCATCTTTCCGCAGTGATCCATGTTTCGAACACTCCCGGCGATTCAGGAATACGACCCGAATTCAATGAAGAATTGAAGCGCAGAATCGAGGCCGTACAGAATCTGCCCGAGATCATGAACTTGATGACGTTCCAGCCGGACATCGCTTCGACGGCATCCGACATGGAGCGCGTAATTCCAGTGAACCGCGAGATCCATATCCGGGTGAAACCGAATCCGCTAAAGAATTTGCTGGTCAGGTTGATCCAATTCGGCCTTCCCGTTCTGCTGTTGGCCTCGATTGCGGCTCTAGTATTCTTCGGCCGCGGCAAGATCTACATTGTCACAGAACCGGGTGAGCGCTCAAGGAAGCTCAAGTTTTCCCTCATGAGCCGAGATGCCGCTCTAATTTGGAACGGCCGAAAAGTCGCAATAATGCATAGACATAGATCGGGTAAAGGCTTTTTGATCCGTCCGGAACCCGGATTCCGCGCCGAACCCACCAATGTAGTAGGTAATCCAACTCGATTCGAGCTTTGCAATATGAAATCTGGGGACCGGGGCCAATATCAGCTGCGCGAGGAAACTGCGTCGTTGAAGACCGCTGCCCACAGGAGGCACCTATGAAGGTAAGTATCCGAGTATTCGCATTCCTCATGCTGTTCGTTGGCTGTCTTGGCCAAATGGTCTATGCACAGGATCCACCTCCCGAAGGTAACAACGCTCTCGGGGTCAGAAGTTTGGCAGTTGACTTGCGCGACGATGCGGATCGCCCATTTGAAACTGCAAGTTTAAGCGTCACGCTTGCATCTGCTCCGGGCTACCAGAAGGGCCAATCCGTTTCTAGTGGTTCGGTGCAGTTTAGCGTTGGCGACCCTGACGGTAAGTCGTATCCGGTTGAGGATGGCCGCAGCAATGTGGCATTGCTCGTTCCCGGTGACGCGCAATCGCAGCCTTTCAATTACATTTTCAGCGCTAAGGGTGGCGACGGCGCAGTATATGTCACGGATTCTCCGGTCGATGTGGACGCGACCATGCCGCGGGTTGTACACCTCCGTGCGAGAATGCGGGCACCGGTAACCCACAACGAAATGTACGGCGGCATCTGCTTCGCTGTGATCGCCGTTGTTCTTATTTTTGCCACATTCTTTTACTTGGCTTTCCGCCGCATGCTGTTTAACCGCCGCATGGAAGTAGCTGGCGCCGTAACCTGGAGCAGCATCATTACATTGCTCTATCTGATTCTTGCCTCCTGCACGGTGCTCGTTGCCTATCTGAACCCCAGTCTCTTGACACAGCAGGCTGTCAATACATACATCGGCCTCATTGTTACGTTTATCGGTTGTTATTTCTTCGGCACTATCGTGATGGTGCTGATGACACGTCCACGCGCGGCAAGGAGCTAACTCTATGGGATCCAACGAATCGGTAGTTGACGCAGTTGTACGGGCACAGGCCCAGCATCTCAGCCCCACTCTGATCATTGGCCTCGGCGGCACAGGCGGAGACATCTTGCTGCGCATCCGAAAGAAGTTCTTCGAGAAGTTCGGTGGCATCGACGAATTTCCTATCGTTTCCTACCTGTGGTTCGACACCGACAAAAACTACAAGGATGTTGGGGCAAAGCAGTTTGCGCGCAAGGTGGACTTCTCTGGGACAGAAGAGCACCTGGTGACCATAGCGGATACGGGAATGATCACCGGTAACCTTGACAAAGCCGTGTATCGGAACATTGCATCGTGGTGGCCGACAGGATTGAATATCATTCCGCGCCTCGACGATGGCGCTGGACAGTATCGGCCCTATAGCCGACTTGGCTTGTATTATCACTACTCACGCGCCGAATCAAGCGTGAAGCAGGCGATCATTGATGCGCTTGCCAAGATCCAGAACCCTGCCTCCATTGAAAAGATCATTAACTCGCCAAAGTTGCAGCGGCTGAACTACGCGGCAGACCTTGATGTAAGCAAGCGCAACGTATATGTGATCGGATCTCTGGCGGGCGGCACTGGGAGCGGCATGTTTCTCGACATGGCACGCATAGTACGTTATCTCGCGGCGGACGCGATCCTTGTCGGATTCCTCGCAACCAGCCGGTTCTTCCCTCATGCCAAGCCGCGCATGCATGCCAACACCTATGCCGCGCTACTGGAATGGGACTACTACAACGCGCACAACTTCCAACCGAACTGGTCGAATGATGAGATATTCTCGGAGTTGCGTCCTCCACTATTCAACTACTGTTACTTGCTAGATACGCCGAATGCCGCCCACTTAAAATTAGGTGCCGGAGCAGACGACCACAAGAAGATCTACGAAACTGTCGCGGAGAACGTCTTCAAAGACTTCTCACAAGGGCCGTTTGCTCAGGCAAAGCGGTCGGCTCGCGTGAACGTTGGCCAGTTTATGGGAACGCCGTGGTCTTATCCGCCTCGCCAAGCCGGGGATGCAAACTCCGAAGAGAACGACCGAACCTTCCGGCAAAAATTCAACCGAAACTTCCAAAGCTTTGGCCTAGCGAGTATTTCGGTGCCCCACGACCGCATCATCACCGCTTGCGCGCACAAACTGGCGGCTGACCTAATCCTCTACTGGAAGGGCGAAGGTGCAACGGATACGAGCATCCCGCAAATTGATCAGGACGTAAGTCGATTTCTCGTATCACCAGAAGTTCTGCTCAATGCAGATTCCATTCTGGCGTGCCTCGATGATTCCGCTGGCAATGCGCAGAAATCATCTGCGGGCGGCTCGCTGCTGAACGATATAGTACGGTTCGCAGACAAGACGCTTGACCTTGCACTCACGACACCTGCGGCAGAGCGTACCGACTTCATCGATTCTGAGGTCGTGCGTTTCCGCACCGAGCAGTTGAACGCTGCCGGCCGCAGCCAGAATGCCGGCCTAATGTTGCGCTGTATCGACCAGAACGCGACAAAGATCGTAGAAAATGGGATTAAAGCAATTGAACGCTGCTGCGATCACCGTATCGATGAAGAGAAGCTTAGTGTTCTCTCCACTACCGCTTTCGCGTTGCGATTGTGCGAAGTGCTTGAACAGCAAGCAAAGGCGTGTGCAGAGCAACTAGTATTGCTGAGTGACAGGCTTCAATTGTTGGAATCGGAATATAGCAATCGCATGTCCGAAATGCGAGGTCATGCAGTCCGACATAACCTTGATTTCCGCAAAAACACAATTCTGAGTTACGACCTCGTGGTCCTCTCGGAAGTGATTGTGGGTTCGGGCGCGAGTTCCGATCAGAAGGAAGAGAATCCGGGACTGTTGCTGGCGCTCCGTCAAAAGGCCATCATCGAGAAAGCCGTTGAGGTTTTCAATACCCTTATCGAGCGGATTCGTGGGAGCAAAACGGATAAGGGCGAGTTCCGGGGAGGCATTGTTTCAAATCTTCAGGAACTGGACAAGTGCTTCGACAGAGTTGCGGAGACACTACAGACGGACGCCCACTATTTTGAAGAGAAGCATAACGAGGATCTCTCGCTGGTACTGTTCGAACGATCTGATGTTGACGAGATTTACTATCCAAAGTACGTAACCCCTCAAACGGTTAAAGAAATCAGCGATCGAGCGCGAAACCAGTTGAAGCTAACGGCTGCGTCCGTGAAGGATTCAAACTTCCTCGAGCAGGAGGGCGCGTCGGGAAAGATCATCGATCTCTGTCGTGATGTCTTCGATCCGATCCGGCGCAATTACCACATCATCGATGTCTTCTTCAACAAGTATGGCGGTGGAGACGCCCGCGATGGGCAACCGGTAGTAACCGACCAAATGGCATCTGAACTCAACCTTGTCTTCAACTCGTCCCGCTGCTGGGCCGAAGGTGGAATGGATGCAGTGAAGAACTACACCCTGGAGCAAGGACAGGAAGACCTGCTAGTCGGCTTGCCAAGCATTCCACAGGAACTCAATGCCAGTGATGCGGAAAGGATCCGTCGGCGACGCGAGGCCATCAAGCAGTTTCTTAAAACGAAAGTTGACCAACGGTTTAATTTCACCGACATTCCCGAGACGTCAGAGATTATTTTCTACAATGAAGTTTCAGGTGTGCCACTTAATTTCTATAGCGGCATGTACGAATTGCGCTCCGCATATCGGCAGGTGCGCGTAAACGATTCATCCCTCCACATCGAGAGCAAGGATGCGAGCAAGTTCGAAGACTTCCTCATTCTAACAAACGAGGAAACAGAGCGACTACTGGCAGCGTTCCGCTGCTTTACACTCGGTTCTATCTTCAATGAGATATGGGTGAACCCAGGAGATGGAGGTAAACCGATGTTCGGGTACAGCGAGACCGTGCGCGGAATTGACAGCAACCCGCGAATGGGAGATGAACGCAGTACAATTGCCTTCCTTCAGATGAGAACGGACGTGCTCAACAAATTGACGCAGCGCACGCAGGAGAGGTATGCCGCGATCCTGGAACAACTCCGGAGCGACAATGAGGTAATCAAGACAGCTGCACGAGGACAACTCACAGCAATTGCCGCTATCGGCATTTGCCGCATGGAGCAGTTGGAGAACCAGGACGATCAAAACAACTGGCGCAACCTGCCCATGTATTCCAAGATGGAGTACCTTGCGCTAAGCAACTACAACGACCGTATTCATGCTGATGCACAGTGGACCACTTTTGCATCTGAACTTGTACTAGCCAAGCGCCAACTCAATAGTCTCGCAACTCCGCGTGTCGACGGCCGTTATTCGCTTCGTAATATTGCCACGGCGACCACTGTATGAAACTTAATCAGAAGCGGCGCACAAATTACGCTAACGAGCAGACTAACCAAGGGCTGAGACAATGGCTAATCATTGCTGCGTTCGTGGCCTCTATCATTTTGATATTCATTGGGATAAGACTAATTTTTCGGTAATCCATGGTCGTTGTGCATCGGACATTTATTGGAATGGAGAACTGGCTTGTCGACTCACGGAGGTAGTGCCGTTGATCAGGGGACCTCGGATTTATGCGGTGTTTGCCATCGATGGAGACACGGGCCAGAAGATCGGTACTGTGCTTGGTGCGCAGCTCCTCTGATTATTCCCGTGATCGACTCGGAACAGCTTTGCTTTGCAGCAGCGGCGGGGACTTGTGAACGGATTCTAACGCTGCGAAACGAAGGAACGAATACCATGCTCGCCGCTTTGGAACTCTGCGGCGGCAATGAAGCGATTTCCCGTTTCAGAATCTCACCGAAGCGCTCGGACAACTTATATGAAATTCCGGCTGGCGGGCATCAGCCGATATCTTTCACTTTCAATTTCGACAATATCACCCCGTCTGCAGACTATTCTGTCGTTGTCACGATAGATACAAACGCGCCACACGAGACTCTGACCGTAGCGCTGAAAGTCGAGCGTCCGCCCATTGCTCTTATCCTGCCTTCGCGCACTGCCTTGGCCGTCCTTGTCTACGGTGATCATGCGGTTCTTCCTGTCACGGTGCGGAACCAAGGGGGAGGGATGCTCAAGATTACGGGTGTTCAGATCGACGAGCCGAAAGCCGCAGCCGGCGGCCAACCTTGTGCTTTAGAGTTAGCCAATGGAGTAGACGCAACGGTCAATATTCTAATTGACCTCGATAGGCTTAAAGCTGGTAATTACATCGCCCGTGGATCAATGATCTTCGATAACCACGCGCCAGCAGAATACACTCGCGAGTTTCGTGTCCATCGACCTGCGCGCATACTCATCGACCCCACTGCAGTATATTCGAGTGTGTACCCCATCTCACGCCGTGACAGACAATCGTTAGAGTTGCAAAACCTTGGGGACGAGACTCTATGGATCGAACGGATCAACTCGAGTGTGAGTTGGGCCCGTCCCCTTTGCAAGAACGTTGAGGTGGATCCCAAGCAACGGACTTATGTGGACGTTTTTGTTGATGGCGATGGGCTGGCGGTAGGAAAGCACACCACCCAGCTTGAGATAGTGTCGAACTCCTACGGGGGCGTGGTGCGAGTTCCTATCCATGTTTTTGTACACGAAGCCAGTGTTCTGCAAGATCCCATCGGAGTTGATTTTGGAACCTCCCTTTCCTGCGTGGCGACGGTGCAAGATGGCAATCCTGTGATGGTAGACATTAATCCTGAGGACGCCTCTGATTCCGTTGAAGGCCGCGGTCTTCCTTCGGTCGTGTTTTTCGAAGAGAACTTCATTCCGGTCGTAGGCAAAACGGCGAAGAACAGGGCTGAAATTGATCCCTCGGCTGCCGTGCAATCAGTGAAGCGGCTTCTAGGCAGCAGACGAAACCTAAAGATCCGCGGTAGGGAGTTTACACCGTTACAAATTACGATCGAGATATTTCGCACGCTGCTTGGCGCCGTCGAACGCGCCGTTATCGACCGCGGCTCGCCCCGCAACGCCATTCTGACGGTTCCCGCCGACATTTCCGATGAGCAGATTAGCGAGGTTTTGACAGCGGCCGCGACAGCTGGTCTTGATATCGACCAATGTAATGCACAGGAATACGTTTTGGATGAGCCGAGCGCAGCTGCCCTCTATTACCTCTGGAAACTGCGTAAGCACGACGGCAAGACTCGGAAGGAAATTATCTTCATCTATGACTTTGGCGCAGGTACGCTGGACTGTTCCCTCGTCTCGATCGTTCGGGACACAACTACGACGAAGATAACTGTGCTGGCCACCACGGGCGACCGACAGTTTGGCGGCGAGGATGTGGATCTCGCTATCGCGCAGCACGTTGCTCATGGCATGCAGAACGACCACGGTTTCGATGCGTATCCCATCTTGTGCTCTGTTTCAGATCTGAACAATTTGAAAGATTATGAGTACGCTCGGGCGAGAGAGCTGCGTACCCATTTCTGCCGAATTGCAGAACAGCTGAAGATCCAACTGTCTGAAGCAGAGGAGGCTGAGGTTGACTTTTCTCTTTCACCCACAGGTTCTGTGAAACTCACAGCGGTGGAGTTGGAAGAGATAATGCAGCCTTTTCTCCTGAGCAGCGATACCGTCATCGCTGGGTGTATTAGGCAGGCGGGCATCTCCCCGGATCGAGTCCACACGGTATTACACACTGGTCGTGGAAGCGCAATCACGGTTCTGCGCGCCCGGGTGAATGCTTTTTTCCCAGAGGCTACAGACAAGTCGGCATTCATCGAAGCAAAGCAGTGCGTGGCCATGGGAGCCGCTTGGTGGGCATATATCAAGAACCTGCCTGGTATTGACATCGAGTTCGAAGGCTTGTCTCCGAAATTGCCCCACAGTATCGGGTACCGAGCCGTCGAGAACTTTGGGTCAGTATTCAAGCCCATCTTTGAGGCGGGACAATGCTATCCAGACGAACGACTGATAACTTTCCCATGCCTGGCCGGCCACAAATTTGAGTTAGACATCATCGAAAGGCGATTCGGCATCGAGGAACGTACCCGTAGCCGTGGAACCGTGCGCCTTCCAGCAACCACAACGGATCAAGATTTCAAATGTGTATTCCGTCTAACACCGCACCGAACTCTCGAAGTCTTGGTCGCTGATCACAGACTTGAAATAGATACTCAAGAAGACGAGGAAACACGCGCATCGCAGAAAGCAAGGAATCATGCATAGGTTTCTGAATTCCCTTGAAGCGTTATACATCACATTGGCAATCGCTGGTGTGGCGCTACTATTAGCTCTTCTTGCCCTTATCCTCCTGTTCATGATCCGGCGTATGACCGAGCGCAGGTTGTCAATCCTGCTGGAGAGAAGCTCAGGGCAACCGGGGGAGGACCGCGTCGGGAAGGTTCTTCAGGAACTGGAGCGGATGCGGCAAACAATCGAAGAATACGTCTCTTTTAATCGTGATACGCGGACACAGGTGGAGGTGACAGGTCAGGCGCTCAACGAGGTGGTACGAGT
>Ga0302274_10004512_pt1 | contig 12104 bp, 7 predicted proteins | sample III_Bog_N2_1_FD_198755 | JGI IMG/M metagenome (GOLD analysis project Ga0302274, IMG submission 198755) | Peat permafrost microbial communities from Stordalen Mire near Abisko, Sweden - III_Bog_N2_1 | ecosystem: Environmental > Terrestrial > Soil > Wetlands > Peat | place: Sweden: Abisko...
TTACAATGTCTTTCGCGTGCTGATCCCACCCATCGTCGGTCACGCCCTCGACGACATGCAGCACGGCGTCACCGAAGCCAAGATCATTCACCACGGCCTGCGGTTGATCCTCGTAGCCGCATGCGCCGCAATCTTCCTCTACATCACACGCCAAGTTTTGATTGGGGCTTCGCGAGAGATCGAATTCGACCTCCGCAACGACCTCTTCGCCAATCTCGAACGCCAGTCTGCCGACTATTACCACACCCATCGCACTGGCGACATCATGGCCCGAACAACCAACGACCTGAATGCAGTCCGGCAACTTCTGGGCCCGGCAATCATGTATAGCGCAAATTGTCTGTTCTTCACCCTGTTCGCGCTGCCGTTCATGATTCACTTGAGCCCCAAGCTGACCCTCTGCGCAGTCGGCCCTCTACCCTTGGCTTCCGTTCTCGTCCAGTCCTTCGGACAGCGCATCCACCGTCGCTTCGAGCGCATTCAGGCCATGTTTTCCGACATATCGGCCAAGGCGCAGGAGAACTTCTCCGGCGCACGCCTGATTCGCGCCTTCGCGCAAGAAGACGCAGAGATTGCTTCGTTTGAACAGGCTAACCGCGAGTACATTAGCCGCTCCTTGCACCTCGTCCGCCTGATGGCCATGCTCTGGCCGTCGCTGGAGCTAGTGCTTGGCCTGGGACTGATGATTACGCTGCTGGTCGGCGGGCACGAGGTGGTAGAACACCGCATTACGGTGGGCGACTTCGGCGCCTTCAACGTGTACATGGTCCAACTGATCTGGCCCATGATCGCGATCGGTTGGGTAGTGAATTTGTTCCAGCGAGGCACAGCCTCGGTACTTCGCATTGACGAGTTGCTGAAACAACAGCCTTCCATCGCCGACAGTCCCGAAGCGCTCGCTGCAAATTCTTCTGACCTGTCATCTGGCCATGCTGCAGAGGAACCTCGATTGGATACCACGCCACAGATTCGCGGTTCGATCCTCTTCCGCAATCTCACCTTCGCCTACTCAGCGGGCGGCCCTACAGTCCTGCACAACATCAATCTCGAAATCCCCGCGGGTTCCTCAGTCGCCATTGTCGGGCCGACTGGCTCCGGCAAGTCCACGCTCGTGAGCCTGATCCCACGACTGCATGACGCAGCCCCCGGTTCCATCCTGATCGATGGCCTTCCAATTCGCGGCTATCCGCTCGCTGAGCTTCGCTCTGCCATCGGCTTCGTCCCGCAGGAGACGTTCCTGTTTTCTGACAGTATTGCGCAGAACATAGCTTTCGGCCGGCCCGACGCGACGCAGCCCGAAATCCTGGAGGCCGCAACCACAGCGCATATCGCCACCGAGATCCTCGAATTTCCCATAGGTTTCGAAACTCGGGTCGGCGAGCGCGGCATCACCCTTTCCGGCGGACAGAAGCAGCGCACCGCAATCGCCCGCGCCATCATACGTAACCCTCCCATCCTCATCCTCGACGACGCGCTCGCATCGGTAGACACCTACACCGAAGAGCGCATCCTCTCGGGCCTGCGCGAAGTGATGCGTAACCGCACCACTATCTTCATCTCGCACCGCATCTCCACAGCGCGTCACGCCGACCGGATTGCGGTCCTCGTCGCCGGGCGCATCGCTGAACTGGGCACCCACGACGAACTCATCGCCCGAAACGGCTACTACACCGCGCTGGCCGAGAAACAGCAACTCGAAGAAGAGCTAGCCGTGACTACCTGATGCGAACCAACAGGAGTCCAATACGCGTCCTATATTGAAGCTATGGCCGCGCTCAAGCTCAAGATTCCTTCGGCGACTCTCATCCTCGTAGGGTGCTTGGCATTGTGCGTTGATGGCCGCGCACAAACCGGGGCTCCAACCTCAGCGCCGACTCTGGCGACGGCGCCCACCCTCGACAAAGAACAGGAAACCACGCCGCAACAATCCACCACAGCTTCTCCATATCTGCGAGATGCCAGTGGCCAAGCAACAGAGGATAAACCTCTTCCAGACATATTCGCTATGATGCACGATGTTGAGACAAACGAGAGGAGGGCCGAGGCAGTTGAAAAGGACTACCTTTATCACTCGGTCGTCACCGAACAAAATATCGATGGGCACGGGCAAGTAAAGAAGACGGAGGTGACCGAGTTTGATCACTATTGGGCAAACGGGGTTCCTGTGGCGCGCAAGGTGAAGAAAGATGGCAAAGTCCTCAATGCAGAGGAGATTGCCAGGGAAGACGAACGCATCGACCACGAGTCGGCCAAAGGGCACGAGCGGCGCGAAAAGGCGGACGCGCAGGGAAAGGAAACCGACTCGCGCGGCGATCAGGAGATTACCGTGTCACGCCTCCTGGAGTTGGGCGCTTTTACCAACCCCCGCCGCGTTCAGGTCAGCGGCCGCGATACCATCGCAGTTGACTTCGCGGGCGATCCCAAAGCAAAGACTCGCAATCACGCCGAGGATGTGATTCGAGAAATTGCCGGAACCGCCTGGATCGATGAGCGGGACCGCGTGCTGGCGAAAGTCGAGGGGCACTTCGTGAACGCGTTCAAGGTTGGAGGAGGCTTGATCGTAGATGTCAAGAAAGACACCCGTTTCGTCTGGGAGCAGACCAAGGTCAATGACGAGGTCTGGCTCCCCGCGCACGTCGAAGGCCAGGGGGCCGCACGGGTACTTCTATTCTTCAGCTTCAATGGAAGTCTGAGCGCTGTCGACTCGGATTATCGCAAGTTCAGGACATCGTCAACCATTCTGCCAGGGCTGACAAAAGTGGGCGAACCGCAGGCTCCTCAAGAACCTACGGGTAGCTCTAACCATCCTTGATTCCGAGGCAGTTAAACGGCGAAAAGGGATAGCCGCAGCCATCCCTCCCGCAAAACTTGGTTAAAGCTCATTGCCCTGGCCAAAACAAGCTACGACTAGAGAGGCTGAACGTCAGACGCCTGCCAACCCTTGGGGCCCTTGACCACGTTGAACTGCACTGCCTGACCCTCTTGTAGGCTCTTGAAGCCGTTCGAATTAATCGCCGAGTAATGCACGAAGACATCCTCGCCATTCTGACGGCTAATGAAGCCAAACCCCTTGGCGTCGTTAAACCACTTAACTGTTCCCTGTTCCATTTTGTTGATTTCCTTAGTACTGATGAATTTGCCGCAAGATCCAAATCGGGGGTCGACAATGAGTTATCGTCGCAGAAACCAATCTGTTTCAAACGATGAGTGAAGGTTAGCACAGTTGGCAAGTCTTTCGTGTAAAAAAAATCGCAAACTGCCCAATTTGCACTAGGAATGGTGCAGTATTGCGCCAATCTGCCGACACTCAGCGCAAACTTGTCGGTCCCTCCGCTCCCTTGCCCCTAGGCCGGCTAAGCCCAGGGTCATTTCAAATGGGCCAGCACAATGCTTTCTGCCTGGCTGAGCACCTGCTCAAGCGTCATGGCAGTTGAGTCAAGGATGACCGCATCACCCGCCGGGCGCAACGGCGACTCGGCGCGGTTTCGGTCACGAAGGTCGCGCTCCCGCATCTCGTCGAGGATTGCCTGCCGGGCGAGTCTTTGCTCTTCGGCGCTTGCTAGGTCAGGCTCCTGGCGCGACTGGATCTGACGCGCGGTCGTCATTTCCGTGGGCACAGCTTGGCGAAACCGCCGGTTTCCCCGGACTTCCGGCGCGGCGTCGAGGAAGATTTTGACCTCGGCGTCAGGAAAGACAGTCGTGCCGATGTCGCGGCCTTCCATCACCACCCCACCCGCGGCCCCCAGCGCACGCTGTTGGCCAACCATCCAGGCGCGCAGCTGCGGATGCACGGAAACGCGCGAGGCCGCTGCGGTTACGTCCGCCTCGCGAACGCGCCGCGAAACGTCCATCCCATCGAGCAGAACGCGGTTACCCTCGAGCTGTGGCTGCAGGTCGATCCGGGTCGCCTGAGCAAGCTCGAGCAGAGGCTCCTCTTCATCGAAGGAGAGATCGCCCTCAATCGCCTTCAACGCGAGAGCCCGATACATGGCGCCGGTCTCCAGATTGAGAAAGCCGAAACGACGCGCCAAATGAGCGGCGAGCGTACTCTTCCCCGCGCCCGCCGGCCCATCGATGGCGATCACGGGCCGGGTGCGCCGCGAGGAGACGCTTTCTGCTGAGGAAATGCCTTGGTCGTGCATTAGGAGGACTCACCTTGAGTGGGTTTATATTTGCGTGCCGGCGCCCTCTTCCCAAAAGGCTTCTTGTTCTCGGCGAACTTGGCGAAGGTGCTGGTGGATTTGCCAGGAAATGCTGCCCCTGGCTTCGAAAAACTCTTCTTTCCACCGAAGCCACCACCCGGCTTACCGCCGGGCTTCTTCGCGAATCCGCCGGACTTCCCTGCTGGTTTGCCGAATTTTCGCGGCGCAAAGTCTCCAGAGGGCTTGCGCGTTCCCCCTGAATCGTCCGCCCGGGCCGGGCGGTCGGCTGAGTATGGCCGCGCCGGGCGGTCGCGGGGCGCGTCGAACTTGCGGTAGACCCGCTTGCCACTCTCGGGACTAGTCCCCCGGTCCTGCCCGCTGCGCGGTCCGCTTGCAGACCGCTCAGCCCTATCATCCGAGGGACGCGGCTTGGCACTGAAGAAGCCGGCTCCGCGTGGAGCATACGGCTTGCGCGGGGCGAAGCTGCCGCCGTCCGCCCGCGGAGGCCTGTCGCCCTGCGGGCGTGGCGTGAATTCGCGGCGTGGAGGGCGCGCGTCGCCCGAGGGCCGAGCGGCAAAGCCTTCCCGCTTGCGGCCAAACGTCCCGGGCTTACTGAATGTCTTGCGCGGAGGGCGGGCGTCGCTGGAGCTACCTTCGGTTCGTGGAGCGAAGTCGCGGCGCGGAGGACGAGCATCGCCGCCTTCTCCACGCGGGGCAAATTCACGACGCGGGGGACGCGCATCGCTGCCAAATCGCGGCTTGGCGCCATAGGCTGGCTTATCTCCAAAACTCGGCTTGCTCCGGAATGCCGGCTTCCCGGCATAAGCTGGCTTGTCGCCAAAGCTCGGCTTACCCCGGAACGCGGGCTTGCTGCCGAACTTGCGATCGCCGCCTTCCGTGCGTGGTTTATAGGTTCGCTTAGTAAACGGCCGCGTCGATTCCGCAGCCTCTCCCATCTGCGGCGCGGCCACATCGCTCGCGTCGTCGCGAACTTCCGAGGGCTTACGTGCGGCAGCGAGCCGACGCGTCTTCTCCTCGTCCCACGGCTTGTCGAAGCCTCCGGATGCAGGTTTGCTGAAAGGGCGGCGTTCGCGGCCGGATGCTGGCCCTGAGTTCACGCCAGACTTGAAGCCACCACTGGGGCGGTCCTTGAATGCAGGCCGCGAACTGGGCTTCAATCCACGCTCGAACGGTCCAGGCTTTGCTCCAAACTTCGACGGCTTGGCCTTGGCCAGGTAGCCGGTGCCAATCTTGCGCGGTTTGGCAACAAACTTGGTGATGCGCGGCACTTCTGCGATATCGTCCGCGTCCCCTGCTCCGTCGGCAGCGATGCTCGCGACCTCGACATCGCTTTCGCTGACACCTTGCGATTCGGGAGCAACGACCGCAGATTCTAGCGTCAGAAACGCGGGTAGGGCACCGGTCACGTGCAGCATGGTACGGCCCTCAACGGCCACCGTGTCCAACTGGCGCGCCGACAGCAATGCGTGGATGACATCGCGGATGCGCGAGCGCGAAGCCAGCGGCGAGAGAAAGCTCTCAACCTCGTCCTCGGATGCGACCACGGCCTGTCCGAGATACAGCGAAATCAGCGCCGAGAGCGCGGACGGCTGGCCGGCATTACCTCCCGCCTTGATCTGCTTGGCGAAGCGCGCGCTGGTGAGCTCCCACAGGGTGGGACGACCATCGAGCTGGGCCAGCGGCAGCACCCGCAGATGGGTCCAGAGTTCGGCAAGGGCGCGCAATACTGCCGCCTCCGTAACCTCCTTGCCCACTTCGGTGGTTAGGTCGTACGCCGAGAGCGGGCCGCGCTGCGAGAGTGCCTCGTGGATCGCGAGCGCGAGGTTTGAAACTTTCAAAGCGCCGGAAGTAGCAGGAGGCTGCTTCCACGCCTTGTCTCCTCGCAGGGTGAAGATGTAGGAGAAGACTGCGGTAGAGGCCACGAAATCAGGCGTGTCGCCGGGCGCGCCGGCATGGACCGTTCCGGGACCAGCACCAAGCAGGTTCAGAGGTACGGCCAGGCCATCCGCGACCATGCGGGCCAGTAGGCTGCGGGCCTCAGAGGTCTGCTCAAGCGTTGGACTTGGAGTGGGTGCTCCCAGCACAGCTTCGACCAGCGACGGCGCGGGCGACACGATCTGCGGCCGAGGTGCGAACAGGACAAGGCCAGTGGCGTTGATCCAACTGCGCAGGTTTTCTTGCGTGATCAGAGCCTCGCCTTGCTGGTGCCACTGCTTCAGGCGCGTGTCTGCAAGTTGCGCGGCGGTTGGGATCGCTGGGTTGGACGGTAGGGTGATGCTCGGGTTGCTCAAGGTGGGGAAATGCCTTCCTGCTGGGCAGCGCGCTCGGTACGGAGCGAAGGCTGCAAGCGATCCCTCGCGCTTGGGCGAGGGAGGATTTCAGGGTTCGGGCCAAAATCGCGGCCGGTTACTGACTGTTTTTCAAAGAACGAAGTGCATGAGGTCGTTCGAATCTCTGGCAGAGCGGCGATATCCCGCTACCGCTCAAATCGGAGTGCTGCTCTTCAATTCTAAATGCGCTGGAAGGCCCGTTGGATGTCTTTATGAGAATACCGCAGCGCAATCGGCCTGCCGTGCGGGCAACTGGTCGGATGCTCCGTTTTTCCCAGTTCCGCCAGCAGCCAGTCAATTTTCTTGGGATCCAGCGGCATATTGACCTTGATCGCGGCATGACAGGCGATTGAGGCGGCGATGCGGCGACGGCGGGTCTCAGCATTCTCTGCCTGCTGATCGCGCTCGGGAACCGCTAGTACCTCTTCCAGCATGCGCTCGAGTTCACGTCCCTCCAGACCCACCGGCGCGGCCTTAATCGCCAGTGTGTGCGGGCCAAAGGGTTCAGCCTCAAAGCCATTGAGATCAAGTTCATGCGCGATTGCAGCGAACGAGACCATCTGTGCTGGCAGAAGGTCCACCAGCACAGGCATAAGCAAGCGTTGGCGTTGCACCATTTCAACCTCGCGGTCGCGCAGGATCTTCTCGAACAGCACGCGCTCATGAGCAACGTGCTGGTCGATGATCCAGAGACCTTCGTCATTCGCGGCTAGAATAAACGAATCGCGAAGCTGCCCTAGCGGCTTCAGCGTGGCCAGTGCGTTCAGCGTCTCTGCCGGACTGTCAGGCACAAAGGTAGCGGCATTGCTAGTGGCCGATGCACGGTCTTCAGTTTCATATCCTACGGGGAGGCCTTGATCGGAAAAGGCGAGGCGGCCCGTCGATTCGGGCACCATTGGCGCCCGAAGTGTAAAGTCGACGGCATCCGCAGACAGGCAACCTTCCGATTCGGCCACACTGCGAGGCGAGAAGACGGTGTCTCTTGGCAAACCCGGCATTGGGCTAACGTCGATGAGCAGCGACGCACTGGCCTGCGGGGCGGAATTCAGAGCTGCGGCGAAGCTTGCCACGGGACGAGCTGCCATCAGCGTTGCGCGTGCAGTGTCGCGAATAAAGTCATGTACGAAACTCGGCTGACGGAAACGCACCTCTGTCTTGGCTGGGTGCACGTTAACATCAACCTCCTGCGGAGGCATATCTAGAAAAAGCAGGACCACGGGATAGGAAGTAGGCGGAATGATGTTCCGATAGGCCTCGGTGAGCGCGTGCAGAACCACACGATCGCGCACCAGGCGCTGGTTGACGAAGACATAAATCGAGTTACGGTTGAGCTTCTGCAATTCCGGCTTGGAGACAAAGCCAGAGATGCGCAGGAATCCAGGATCTGGAGGCGTGTAGTCTGCTTCGCGCCGCCAGGGAGGCGGTTCAGGCAGCCCCGCGCGTGCGAAGTCGATCTCCGCGGCGCTTGTGAGCATCAGCGCCGCTGTGTCGCGACCGAATATCTGGAACAACCGGTCCCCCGTGGTCGCTACCGCCGGCGCAATCAGCAGTGCCTGCGTGGCCGAGTGCAGTTCAAAGTGCCTCTCCGGGTGCGCCAACGCGTAGTGTGTGACCAGGGCCGCGATGTGCGCCAGCTCCGTTTGTTCCGACTTCAGAAACTTGCGCCGCGCGGGCGTGTTGTAAAAGAGGTCCCGAACAGCGATGGTTGTTCCTGCCGGCATCCCGGTGTCTTCCACGCGGAGAATCTTCCCGCCGGCGATCTCGACAGTTGTTCCGGCAATATCTTCAGCCGTTCGGGTCTCAAGCGTCAGCCGGGACACGCTCGCAATCGACGGAAGCGCTTCGCCGCGAAAACCGAGCGTCCGGATTTGCAGCAGATCGTCAGACGTATGCAGCTTCGAGGTCGCGTGACGCTCGAATGCGAGCAGCGCATCGTCGCGGACCATTCCGTGACCGTTATCGACGATCCGGATCAGCTTGCGGCCGCCGCCCTCGACTTCAATCCGAACCCGCGTGGCGCCCGCATCCAACGAATTCTCCAGCAACTCCTTCACCACGGAGGCAGGCCGCTCCACCACTTCGCCGGCGGCGATCTGATTGGCCACCTGGTCGGAAAGAATGCGGATACGTCCCATGAACTTTGATTGTAGGCCGCGCGGCGTTGCGGAAAAAAAGCATTTGCCGGGCAGTCAGCCGCCCGAATCCTGCTACTTCTTCTTGCCCTTCGGCTTCTTATCAGAGCGAGATCTTAGTCGGACTGCCGCATCGACGCTGTCGCCGATCATGTGCAGCCGCATGAAGTTGGTTGCGCCGGACTTGGTACGGGTTCCCGCCACAATCCCCACCACCTGGCCACGATGGACGAAGTCTTCCTTCTGTAGGATCTCCTCCGCCATACCAACCAGTTTGTCAGTATCCCGCGCGTGCTGACATAGGATGGGGAACGTACCCCATAGCAACATGTTGCGATTGACGACCCGCTCATAGGGAGACAGCGCGAAAATCGGCGGGGCGGGGTGATATTTCGAGAGCAATCGCGCCGTCGACCCGGTCTCCGTAAATATGGCGATGGCTGCAAGTTCGAGGTCCTCAGCGGAGTGCGCCATGCACTCGCAAATGGTCTCAGCAACGGAAAGCCTGCTGGCCAGCGGTGCCTGGCGGCGGACCGGCGGGTCAAGCCGGATCTGGTGCTCGGTCTCGGCGACGATCTTAGCCATCATGGCGACAGTTTCGACCGGGTACTTGCCCGCCGCAGTCTCCGCCGACAGCATGACGGCGTCGGTGCCATCGTAAATCGCGTTCGCCACGTCGGATGCCTCCGCCCGTGTGGGCCGCGGGTTCTCGATCATCGATTCGAGCATCTGCGTCGCTGTGATGACCGGCTTGCGATACTCGCCAGCGCGGCGAATGATGTGCTTTTGAATCGCGGGAACCTTTTCCGGCGGCACTTCTACACCGAGATCACCGCGCGCCACCATGATGCCATCCGCAACTTCAAGGATCGAATCCAGGTGTTCGACCGCCTGGGGCTTTTCCAACTTTGCGATGATCCAGATGTCGGACTTCAGCGCTTCCAGACGCCGCCGGACGTGGCGCACGTCGTCCGCGGTTCGCACAAACGAGACGGCCACGCTGTCTACATTCTGGCCGACAGCGAAGATCAGGTCTTCCTCGTCCTTCTCGGTCAGCGACGGGACCTTGACCGGAATACCCGGAAGATTAATTCCCTTATTCTCGCCAAGCATGCCGCCATTCACAATCTCACAGATCACGTCGGCTTTATCGATACGGGTGACATGGAGTTCGATCAAGCCATCGGAAAGTAGGATGCGGGAGCCGGACTCAAGATTTTCCGCGAGCGTCTTGAAGGTGGTGCCCACCAGAGACGCGGAGCCCGCAATCTCGCGCGGGGTGATCGTGAAGCGCTCGCCGGCGACCAGTCGTACCGGCTTGTGGTCTTTGAGCTTGCCCGTCCGAATCTTCGGCCCCTGCAGGTCCGCGAGGATGCAGATAGGCTTGTGCTCTTCGGCCGAAACTGCTCTGACCATCCGTATCAAATCCGCCTTTTGAGCGTGCGTGCCATGCGAAAAATTGAGGCGCGCAACGTCCACCCCTGCCTTCACGAGGCGGCGAAAGACATCGGGAGTGCTGCATGACGGACCTAGTGTTGCAACGATCTTGGCGCGGCGGTTATGTTTCATGCCTGCAGAGCCTCTTTAATTGCGTGAGCGAATGCCGCGTTGGGACAGTGTTCAATATCCATGGGTAAGTTCAGTTCCTTGTGATGGGGCTGGACGGTTCGTGGTGCCTCGCGCTGATCGGTCGGCCACGGTATGACGCTTTGTGTCAGGCGTCACTGCCATTCTAACCGCACCGGCCCAAACGTGCATGGTGACGAGAGATACGGCTCTTTGCAGAAACACTATGTACCATTGAAGCCTCCCCCGATGAAGCAAAGAGACCGAACGTCATCTCACCTGATCACGTTGACCCGTGGGTCCGCGCCTGAATCGACGACCTTTCCGCTCTCACAGACGGCAAGGTGTCCTCGATATCCGATCCCGACGGCAGCACAGTTGCGCGGCGTCCGAACTGGCTGTCGAACTGGGCGTTAAACTCCGCTCCGCACAGGACGCTAAGCGAAACGATATAAAGCCAGAAAAGCAACGCTATGCCCGCACCCAGCGAACCGTATACCTCAGAGTAATTGGCAAATCGCGTCACATACCAGCCGAAGCTGATAGTAGTGAGGAACCACATTGCGGTGGCCATCACAGCCCCCGGCAAAATCGCCCGCCAGGTCTGCGGAGCCAGCGTTTCGAGCAAAGCGGACGTTGTATCGCTGCGCATCAACCGACGATGAATCTCGCGCGAGGCCCCTTCTCTTCCGGCGCTGCGCGTACTCGACCGGCCCGATGGCACGCCTAAGTGATAGATCAGCGCAATCAGGCCGACGCTCGCGCCAATCGCTACCAGCCAGCGGATGAGTACGGTGATTGCATAGATCGGTGCCCGCACCTCCGGGCCAATGCTGGACATCAGCCACCCCGTCACCGCATGGCCGAAGATGATCAGAACGCTGAGCACCGCAAGCGGCGCCAGACACAGTGGGACGAGTTCGAACGTGCGGCGGCGGCGCTCCCAGAAACTCCAGCAATCCGGCGGCAACTCGCGCGCCCGGCGAAACCCTTCCATTAGCGTCGCAATCACGTTCGACGCCCCAAGAAAACTAACAAACCCTGCACCCACCAGCGCACGTACCGAATGCGCATGTTGGGGCGTGATTTCGAACGCCACATCCAGCAGTTGGCTGACTCCAGGCGGCAGCACGCGATCGAAGAATGCGGCAAGTTGGAAGCGCACCGGCGCCGTATCCGGAAGCAGACCGATTACTGCGGCGGCAACAATCAGTGCGGGAAAGAGTGCGACGATGGCGGAGTAGGCGGTTGACTGCGCGACATTCAGGCAGTCATGGTCGATCACATTCAACAATGTCCCGCGTACGGCGCGCGAGAAAACCGCGTTCCACCGCTCCAGCCGCTTAGCCTGAGCGCGAAGGCCGTGGGCCCGCACTGACGGTTTAGGGTCCTCGGTGGGCCGGGATGCGCTCAGCTTTTCCACTTTTTCAGGAAGTCAGTCACAGAGTTCGGATCCATATGACGCATGGCGGAAAACTCGCCAGTGGCCTGCGAGTAGAGAACCTTGCCGTTCGGCGCTAGCACCGCCAGCGCCGGCACGCCTCGATGGATGGGGACGCCGTACTTCGCGGCAACATCGATATTGGTGTCCATGTGGCCGATCCAAACATGGACGAGAACGAAGTTCTTCTCAAGCACCTCCGCATTAGGGGGCTGGTGAAAGTAGATGTCGAGCACCTGGCAATCGCCGCACCAGTCCCCGCCAAAATCCAGGATCACCCGCTTGTGCTCGTGCTTTGCCTGCGCCAACCCGGCAGCAATATCGGCCTTCGGGTCGGCAGTCTCGGAGTAAATGTGCTTCGGCGTGTACGCGGGCGCAGGGCGGACAACCTGCGCCTCGACCGGCGCGTCCGGCATGACCGCTGGCTTCCCTTCCCCAAAATACGTCAGCGCGCCAGCCGTAATCATCAGAA
>Ga0302274_10004518_pt1 | contig 12094 bp, 10 predicted proteins | sample III_Bog_N2_1_FD_198755 | JGI IMG/M metagenome (GOLD analysis project Ga0302274, IMG submission 198755) | Peat permafrost microbial communities from Stordalen Mire near Abisko, Sweden - III_Bog_N2_1 | ecosystem: Environmental > Terrestrial > Soil > Wetlands > Peat | place: Sweden: Abisko...
CATCCTGATGCTCTATCACATGGTTGGCGGGGCGTGGGGAACGGTTATCCGCCGCATTCTTGAATCCGGCATGATGACGCTGCCCATGATGTTCGTTCTTTTTCTTCCGATCCTCTTCCACCTGCCGCGCTTATATTTCTGGGCTCGGCAAGATGTGCTATCCGATCCTAAGACGGATCCCAAGATCGTCGACATTGCTCATAGTTACCTCAACTTCAATGGTATTCTGATTCGCTACATTGTGTACTTCGCGATCTGGATTGTGATGGCGTACTTCCTGAATCGCTGGTCCACCGAGCAAGACTCCGTCGCGGGTCAAAGCACTCTGCGTTTTCGCGCGGTAAGTTCGATTGGTCTCGTGATCTATTCGCTCACGATTTCTTTCGCCGTCATCGATTGGGTAATGTCGTTGCAGGCGCGGTGGATCTCGACTATCTACGGAATGATCTTTATTGCCGGCGAGGCGCTCTCGGCTCTCTGCTTCTGCGTGGTGATCGAAAGTATCCTTAGCAAGCGCAAGCCTATGTCGGACTATCTCACCGACACCGAAGTTCATGACCACGGCAAATTGATTCTTGCGTTCGTCATGGTCTGGACTTACTTCAACTTCTCGCAATGGCTCATCATATGGGCTGGCAATCTGCCTGAAGAAATACCCTGGTACATAAGGCGTATGAATGGCGGGTGGCAATACATGGGACTGTTTCTGGTTGTGTTCCAATTTGCCATCCCGTTCGCGATGCTGCTCTCGCGCCAAGTCAAGCGCAAATCTGCGACGCTGATGTCCCTTGCGTTGTGGATTTTGCTGATGCGTGTCATCGACATCATCTGGCACGTAGAGCCCGTGTCGCATCCGGCGTTCCACCTGAGCTGGCTGCACTTTACGATTGTCGCCGGTATCGGCGGCCTCTGGATGGCCTACTTCTTTCACAACTTAAAGTCGCGTCCGCTGCTGGCTGTGAACGCGCCGCAGACGATAAGGCTGTTCAACGAGCGATCACATGGGTAGACAGATACTGAAAACGTAAAGAGTAAAGAGTAAAGAGTAATAAAGAAGCGAAGCGCGACCATCGAACGACGAAAAGAACGACGGTTACCAAAATGAGTGACGAAATAAATCACGGCAATTCTGGCAACGATATCGGATTCGAACACGAAGACCTTGGCACGCGCGGCGTCTTTGCCTTCATGATCGGACTCACGGTGATCGGCATCGTAATCTATTTCATCATCGTGGGCATGTACACGTTTCTGGATAAATACGAGCGTTCGCAGATGGCCACTGCTAGTCCGCTAGTTACGACAAAGGGTGCGATCTCTCGAGTGGTAACTCAGGCAGACATGGACAAGACATTCAAAGACAATGGCGCGCCCATGCTCGAGACAAACGAGCGTGGTCAGATGCATGACTTCCTCATGGATCAAGAAAACCAGCTCAACAGCTACGGCTGGGTCGATGAGAAAGCTGGTGTGGCGCATATCCCGATCGATCGTGCGATGGACTTGATGGTGCAAAAGGGAGTTCCGGTCTATCAACCAGGTGCTAAACAAGCGGGTGCACAAGTGAGCGAGATAGATGCGGCGAAACCGGGCCTTAATTAAGCAATAGTGGCAGCAGTTGACGAGAAACTTCGACCGACTCAACCGCCGCAGTTACAGAGATCGACAAAGGAAAACGCAGTGCGCAACAAAATTAGTTTCGCAAACCCGATCTCCATAGCAGCTTTGCTGCTGATGTTTGCCGTTACTCCACTATGGGGAGAAATTCCGCGTGGTCCTATGACGGGCGGCATCATGAGTCCTCCAGTCAATCAGCGCCCGCCTGGACTCGAATTTGTAGGTATCGAGCAGCATCTGAATGCCGATGTTCCGACGAATCTCGAATTCCGCGATGAACTCGGTAATCCCGTCAAACTCGCCAACTACTTCGGCCATGGACGCCCCGTAATTCTAAATCTCGGTTACTACCAGTGCCCGATGTTATGCAGTGAGCTACTGCAAGGGTTAGTTGGATCGATGAAGGCGCTAACCTTTAACCTGGGCAAGGATTACGACGTAGTAACTGTTAGTTTCGATCCACGCGAAACCACCGAGATGGCTGCCGAAAAAAAACGCGACATCATGAACCGCTACGGGCGGCCAAACACTGAACAGGGCTGGCATTTCCTCACCGGGAAAGCTGACCAGATCGAAGCTCTCACTAAGGCCGTAGGATTTCAATTTCAGTTCGATCCTAAGACTGAACAGTACGCGCATGCGGCCGCCATCGTGATGTTGACGCCCGATCACCACGTCTCGGGATATTTCTACGGAGTTGAATTTTCTCCCAAGGATTTACGTTTCGGGCTGGTGCAGGCTTCGCAGGGTAAGATCGGCAATATCGGCGACCAAGTGTTGCTCTACTGCTATCACTACGATCCGCGGACCGGAAAATATGGCGCTGTCATCAGTAACATACTGAAGCTGGCGGGGCTTGCAACTATGCTGATCTTGGGGACGTTTATGTTTGTTATGTTCCGCGTCGACCGGCAGATGAGTCGCGTTTCGTCCGGCCCGGGTCACGATAACTTGAGACGAGTTACGTAATATGTCCAAATATTTACCATTGTGGCCCGATCAGGCCTCGACCATGGCAGGTCAGGTAGATGCGCTCTATATTTACTTGCTGCTGGTCGCCGGTGTCATGACTACGGTCATTTTTCTCGCCGTCACGATTCTGGCGATTAAGTATCGCCGCGTCCCGGGCCGCGAGGCTGCCCAGATCGAGGGATCGACCATACTCGAAATCGGATGGTCCGTGATCCCCTTCTTCGTGATGCTGACGTTTTTCATTTGGGGCGCTGTCTTATTCTTCAAGGAGCGCACTCCTCCCGCTGACGCGACTGAAGTCTACGTTGTCGCGAAACAATGGATGTGGAAAGTCGAGCACATGGAAGGGCAGCGCGAAATCAACGAATTGCATGTCCCAACCGGACAAAACGTCAAACTCATTATGACGTCGCAAGACGTGATTCACAGTTTCTTCATTCCCGCATTTCGCCTTAAGCAAGACGTCTTGCCGGGTCGCTATACGACGCTCTGGTTCAAAGCCACGGTGCCCGGGCGTTATCACCTGTTCTGCGCAGAATATTGCGGAACCATGCACTCCGGCATGGGCGGAGATATCGTTGTGATGGAACCGCAAGATTACGCGGCGTGGATGGCGGGCGGCGCAACCGCGCCACTGCAGGACACTGGCAAGGCCTTATTTGCCTCACTTGGATGTTCAACCTGTCACCGCTCCGACGTGCAAGGTCGCGGCCCGAACCTGGAGGGCATTTACGACAAGCCAGTACTGCTCGAAGATGGACGCACCGTAACCGCCGACGAGAATTATGTTCGTGAATCGATCCTGAATCCGACGGCAAAGATCGTAAGTGGATTCAAACCGGTGATGCCGACCTTCCAGGGCATCGTCAGCGACGAACAATTAAACGCGCTGGTAGCGTATGTTAAGTCGCTAAGTCTGCCACCCACAGGGACTGCCGGATTGCAGAACTCGCCGGTCAGTTCTCCGGCACAACCACAGAATATGCAGGTGCAATAGTCATGGCGAGTAATGTAGCAAGCACCGGAGTAGCGACCGCGCCCCAGGACCCGACGTTGAACTATCTCAACAACGGGCACAGCCTGAAGTCGTGGTTGTTGACGACTGATCATAAGCGTATATCTCTGCTTTACCTTATCTCGGTAACCGTGTTCTTCTTTCTCGGCGGTTTCTTCGCCATGCTCATCCGACTCGAGTTACTCACTCCGCAGGGTGACCTGATGCAGGCTGACACCTATAATAAGGTATTTACGATGCACGGCATGATCATGGTCTTTTTCTTCCTGATCCCGGTCGTGCCCGCCGTTTTGGGTAACTTTCTCGTGCCGCTGATGATTGGCGCCAAAGATCTTGCGTTTCCTCGAATCAACTTACTAAGCTGGTACCTCTACATCGTCGCAGGAACCCTCTTTCTCCACTGCATGCTGACCGGCGGAGTCGATACGGGATGGACTTTCTACACGCCTTACAGCACAGTTGGCAGTAACACGAACGTAATTGAGGCTGGGCTGGCGGTATTTATCGCCGGCTTTTCTTCCATTTTTACGGGGCTTAATTTCATAGTAACCATCCACCGCATGCGTGCGCCGGGTATGACGTGGGATCGCCTCCCGCTCTTTTTGTGGTCCATGTACGCGACCAGCCTGATCATGATTCTCGGCACGCCCGTTGTTGCTATCACGATCGTCCTTGTCGCCGTCGAACGCCTCTTCCATCTCGGTATTTTTGACCCGCGCCTTGGCGGGGATCCGCTGCTCTTTCAGCACTTGTTCTGGTTCTATTCCCATCCCGCCGTTTACATCATGATTCTGCCGTCCATGGGTGTCGTCAGCGAATTGATTGCCTGCTTCGCCCGCAAACGCATCTTCGGTTACAAGTTCGTAGCGCTGTCGAGTGTTGCCATCGCCGTCCTGGGCTTCCTGGTGTGGGCGCATCATATGTTCGTGGCGGGTATCTCGCTCTACGCCGCGATGATCTTCTCTTTCCTCACTTTCTTTATCGGAGTGCCCTCCGCTGTCAAGGTCTTTAACTGGACTGCAACCCTATACAAAGCGTCCATCTCGTATGCCACTCCGATGCTTTACGCCTTTGGCTTTATCGGGCTCTTCACCATCGGCGGATTGACGGGGCTATTCCTTGCCACGCTCGGCATCGACGTCCATGTTACCGATACTTACTTCGTCGTCGCGCATTTCCACTACGTCATGGTGGGTGGAGTCTTAATGGGCTATCTCGGTGGCATGCATTTCTGGTGGCCGAAGATATCTGGACGAATGTATCCCGAAGGTTGGGCGAAGCTGTCGGCCCTACTTGTTTTCGTTGGTTTCAATCTGACGTTCTTTCCGCAATTCATTCTGGGATACGTCGGAATGCCGCGCCGTTACTGGCAGTATCCGCCAGAGTTCCAAGTTCTGAACGTTCTTTCAACTGCGGGAGCGAGCGTGCTGGCGGTGGGCTATCTCTTGCCCATGATTTACTTTTTATGGTCGCTGCGTTACGGGCCGATCGCCACTGCGAATCCGTGGGGTGCCGCGGGTTTAGAGTGGCAAACGACGTCGCCTCCTCCAACTTTTAACTTCGACGAAACTCCCGTTGTAACTTGGGAGGCCTATAACTACGAAGACATTCCCGCACCAAAGGAACTGGAGGCTCCCGTTGCACAATAGTGAGATGAGCTCCAGCCAAGCGACACAGGTTGCGACAGTGGATCACGAAGGCCATAACCCGGCCCTTCTCCACCACTTTGCGGACGCGCAGCAGCAGAAAAATGCCGCCTCGCTCGGCATGTGGCTGTTTCTGGTGACGGAAATCATGTTCTTCGGCGGCATGTTCTGCGCCTATCTCATCTATCGCCTGCAACACTTTAACGCCTTCGCCGCCGGCAGCCAGCAACTCAGCATCACGATGGGTGCCATCAATACGGCCGTCCTGATTGTTAGTTCGGTAACGGTAGTCTTGGCAGTAAAAGCCGCCGAATCCGGCAAACGCAAGTTGCTCACCGGATACCTCGTCGTTACCGTTCTGCTCGGCCTCACCTTCCTGGTCATCAAGGGCTTCGAGTACAAAGAGAAATTCGAGAAGCACCACGTTCCTGGCGCGACTTTCAGCTTCACCGATAAGTTTGACGACAATGGCCAGCAGATCCCCGTGAATCCGAAAGAAGCGGAACTCTTTTTCTCGCTCTATTTCGCGATGACCGGAATGCACGCTCTGCACATGATCATAGGTTGCGGCCTATTTGGCACGCTAGCCGTGCTTTCGTGGAAAGGCCATTACACTCCGAACTATTTCACGCCCATTGAGAACGCCGGCCTGTACTGGCACTTGGTCGACATCATCTGGATATATCTGTTTCCGTTGCTGTACTTGATTAGCAGACATTCGTGAAGCGTAGATCGCGCGGTTAGTACGCAGAAGATCTATACGAAAGCAGGTCTTGAGGGTCGCCATGGTTGGACAAGAACACGTCGAACACGATCAAGTTGAACACGAGCACACTACTCACTCGCAGGGATTTTATCTGGCGATCGGCATAGCCCTGCTCATCCTGACCGCGACCACGGTTGGCGCTGCTTTCATCAACCTTGGTCCTTTTAATCCGGTCGTGGCGCTTCTGATTGCCACCATTAAAGCGTCCCTCGTCGTCATCTTCTTTATGCACGTTAAGGGGGCGAGCGAAAAGCTGACCGCCGCAGTAGTTGTTTCCGGTTTCTTCTTCCTTGCGATTCTGCTCTCTCTTTCGATGGCGGATTATCTTACGCGATCCTGGCGGTAAGTCTAGTTACGATCCATGCTTGGTTTCCGACCTAAGCTTCCAGTCACCGACGAACAGCGGCTCTGGATCGACGCCAGTTTTGACAAGCTGTCAATGTTACTGGGCCGGTCACGGATGCTTAAAGCCGAGGTCATTCTTCCAGTCGCCGAGTACTTCCCCGACCCTTACGAAGCCACGGATGAAGCCGTCGACGTGATGTTCCAAAGAATATGCGATTACATGCAGGTCGATGAAAGGGAGATCGATCTCGAAGTCATCCCCGATCAGGCGCGCGCACTTCATACGGTCCTGCCATTTTGGCGCGGCGATACAAGCGGAATAGCTGGTCTCTATGTTGGCGCCACCGATCAGTCTCGAATGGTTATCGCGATCCAAAGTTCTAAATTGAAGAATCCGCTCGCGGTTGTCGCGACTCTGGCGCACGAACTGGCGCATGTAATTCTGCTCGGAGGAAAACTCGTCGATCGCGAATGGCCCGACATGGAACCTTCACCGACCTCACCACGGTATTCCTGGGGATGGGGATCTTCACGGCAAATGCGGCGGCTCAATTCGAACAACATCAGGATGTGAGATCGCAGGGCTGGTCCATGCAGTGTCTTGGTTATCTCTCAGAGAAGATGTATGGCTACGCCCTGGCCAGGTTCGCCACGGAGCGAGGCGAGGATCGGCCCGAATGGGAGACGTATCTGTCGACCAACGTTGCCGCGTATTGCAGGCAGTCCACAAAATGGCTGTCTCACCCTGCACCATATCCTGACCAGTCGCGATAGCCTCTGCCGCGGCTTCTTCCGTTCACTTGTGCAATCCCACTTGCGCCCAGCGCCCGCATCCTCGAAGATGTCTTGTACCCCCATGCCACAGGACACGATTGCCTCACCGGCCCGTTCCGAGCAACTTGACGCCTCCGCCCTGGAAGCGGCTCTCCGCCGCCATTTGCGCGGAGAGATTCGTTTCGATTCCGGCAGCCGCGCCCTCTATGCGACAGATGGATCCAACTATCGCCAGGTTCCGATCGGCGTGGTGATTCCGCGCGATAAAGAGGACGCAATCGCGACCGTCGCCCTTTGTCGCGAACACAACGCTCCCGTCCTGGTGCGCGGCGGAGGCACCTCGCTCGCCGGCCAATGTTGTAACGCAGCGGTCATCCTCGACTTTTCAAAATACATGGCCAGTGTTCTCGAGATCGATCCCGTTCGCCGGATCGCGCGCGTCGAGCCCGGAGTCGTGCTCGATCAGTTGCGTGCCGAGGCCGAGAAGCATCACCTCACTTTCGCCCCCGATCCCGCCACGCACGACCGCTGCACCCTCGGAGGCATGATCGGCAACAATTCCTGCGGCGTGCACTCCATCATGGCGGGTAAGACGGACGAGAATATCGAGTCGCTTGAAATCCTGACTTATCGCGGAGATCGCATGGAAGTGGGCGCCACAACCGCGGCCGACTTCGATCGCTTCCGGCACGAAGGCGGACGGCGCGCTGAAATCTATTCTGCCCTGCGGTCGCTGGCCGATCGGCACGGCGAGCAAGTGCGCCTCCAATTCCCCAACATTCCCCGCCGCGTTTCTGGATACAACCTCAATTATCTGCTGCCCGAGAATGGTTTCCATGTCGCGCGCTCGCTGGTCGGGTCAGAGGGCACGTGTGTCACGGTTCTCGAAGCGACCTGCCGGCTCGTCGAAAGTCCCCAAGCCCGCGTGTTGCTCGTCATTGGATGGCCCGACATTTATATCTGCGCCGATCACGTCCCGCAGATCATGCAGCACGTCCCGATCGGGTTGGAAGGTCTCGACGACATCATGGTCGATGCCAGTCGCCGCCAAGGGGTGAATCTCGAGGGACTCGCGCTGCTGCCCGAAGGCGGCGGATGGCTGATGGTCGAGTTTGGCGCAGACACGATCGCCGAGGCGGAATCGCAGGCGCGCCGTCTGATGGCTGAACTCGATCGCTCTTCGATTCTGCCTAACTTTCGCTTGTTCCCCGATCCGCGAGAGGCTCGTCGAATTTGGGAGGTCCGAGAGTCGAGCCTCGGCGTCACTTCCCACGTTCCCGGCCAGCCGCCTCGCTGGGAAGGTTTCGAGGATTCCGCAGTCGCCCCCGAAAAACTTGGCGCCTATCTTCGCGACCTGCGACGATTAATGCAGGATTTCCACTACGGTGGTTCATTCTACGGACACTTCGGCCACGCCTGCGTTCACACTCGCATGGACTACGATCTTGAATCGACTGCGGGCGTCGCTAAGTTCCGCCAGTTCATGGAAGCAGCCGCCGATCTCGTAGTCCGCTATGGTGGCTCGCTCTCGGGTGAACATGGAGACGGCCAGGCTCGCGCCGAACTTCTTCCCAAGATGTTCGGTCCCGAACTCATGCAGGCGTTCCGCGAGTTCAAGTCGATCTGGGATCCCGATTGGAAGATGAACCCGGGCAAGCTCATCGAGCCCTATCGCCTTGACGAAAATCTTCGCCTCGGAGCCTCCTATGCTCCATGGCAGCCCGAGACGCATTTCAAATTCCCCGACGACCACGGCAGTTTAGCTTCCGCCACGCTCCGCTGTGTAGGAGTCGGCAAGTGCCGTCGCGATGCTGGCGGAGTCATGTGTCCGAGCTACCGCGTTACTCGCGACGAAGAGCACTCCACTCGCGGGCGCGCGCACCTTCTGTGGGAAATGACGAAGCGCGATGTGATCCGCGACGGATGGCAGAACGAAGCGGTCAAAGAGTCGCTCGACCTTTGTCTCGCCTGCAAGGGATGCAAGAGCGATTGCCCGGTCGGCGTCGACGTCGCGACTTACAAATCTGAGTTTCTCTCGCACTACTATGAAACGAATTCCCGCCCGCTGAATGACAAAGTGCTCGCAAACTTTGACCTGTGGGTGCGCGCTGCTTCGCATATGCCGGGTCTCGTCAACCTGACGACCCAGCTGCCGGGACTGCGGGATCTGGCGAAGCTGGCTGCCGGAATCCCCGCCCAGCGCCGCATTCCAGCCTTCGCCCCGCAGACATTCAAACAATGGTGGCAGCTTCAAAACTCGCGAATAGACGGACGCCTCGGCCGCGCTCCCGCACAAAGTCCCGCAGGTTCTGTCCTTCTGTGGGCCGACACTTTTAACAATCATTTCCTCCCATCGACCGCCAAAGCCGCGGTCGAGGTTCTCGAGGCTGCCGGTTTCGAGGTCACTGTCCCGCGCGCGCATCTATGCTGCGGACGCCCGCTCTACGATGTCGGCATGCTCGATCGCGCCCAGCGGCTGCTCCTCCAGATCATGGACGAACTCGAACCCGAAATCGAAATGAAAACGCCGATTGTCGTCCTTGAGCCGAGCTGCGCCTCGGTCTTTCGCGACGAACTGACCAATCTTTTTCCGAATGACGAACGCGCCAATGCACTCTCCAGGCAAGTCTTCTTGTTGAGCGAATTTCTGGAACAGAACGCTATAAATTGTCGGCTGCCAGAACTGCCACGCCACGCTCTGGTCCATGGTCACTGCCATCACAAAGCCATCATGAAGATGGGCGCCGAAGAGTCGGTCCTCGGCCGCATGGGAATTCGTTTCACCGCGCCGGCTCCCGGCTGCTGCGGCATGGCGGGAGCCTTCGGCTTCGAGAAAGAGAAATACGACGTGTCGAAAGCCATTGGCGAACTCGAATTGCTTCCAGCCGTGCGTCAGGCTCCCACCGACTGGCTTATCGTCGCCGATGGATTCAGTTGCCGCGAGCAAATTGCCCAGGAAACCGACCGGCACGCGCTGCACCTTGCCGAAATCGTCCAAATGGCGCTCCGCGAAGCAGCCGAGACGCCCGAGGGCTTTCCCTTATTCGATCCCGCCCCACAACATTATCCCGAAGATGCCTGGGTTCGACCCCACGAAGCCGCCATCCAAACTTCAATGAAGCGCACGGGACTCGCCATGGCGGGGATCGCGGCGGGCGTCGCACTGCTCTTGGCGCTCGCCAGAAGACGTTCAAGCGGCTAATGAAGGAACGGCAGCACAAATGAAACAGTGGTTTTGGAAAACACGGGCGGCACTGTCTCTCGTAGCGCTTGTGGTGATTTCTCAGCACATTGCTGGCCCGGGTCGAACTGGGGGGACACGCATGATGAGGTGACGGTATAGACCGGCAACCCCACGCACTCCCGAGGCATCGCCAAACCGTTCCAGAAGGAGAAAGGTGCTGGCAAGTGATTGCACCATATAGGTTTATTCGCCCACTCCCCAACCTGCCCGATTTCTGGGACAATAGACTAGACAGTAGGCCCTCCCGTAGCGCCTCTCCGTCCCTAGAACTGCGTTGCGCAGAAAGCTGGAACTCCCATGGAAACCGCAAATCCAACCATTGCCGTCCCAGCCCCGACGCCAGTGCTGTCGGCGGTCATTGCCCAAAGCAAATCCCTGCAAGGCTCCGTCCTGGTCCTCATCCAGTTCGACGTTTGCGAAGAGATCAACCTCGATGCCCTGCGCGACATCTTCGGAGCGCGCCGCCAGGAGGCCAGCTTCAAGCACAATGCTCCCGGATACGTCCGCTTCGAGCGCGCTCCCGTGGTCGAGCCGGTTGAGCCGCTGGTGCTGGAGAGTGGGGAGCGCCTCGACGTCCAGATCAAGTACTACGATTACGGCGTGCTCAGTGTCGTCTTTGAGCTGCCCTTTGCTGGAGACTGGGACACGCTCGTCCGGCTCGCCAGCCGTTGGGTTTGGGATACTGACTTCACCAGCTTTGCGCAGAAGATCGTCAAGCAGAAGATCGACCGCGCTCGTCCGGCACTGGTGAAACTCTATGACAGCTGGCTGCATGAAGACTATTTCGTCTTTCACGTGCGCGATATTGCCGGAAATCCGTCTGCGTCTGAACTTCTTACCTCTCACGGAGGACGCATCGCGCAAATCGTGCGCGGCGAAAACATGCCGCTCTCCGAAGGCGAGCAGCAAGAGGTGATGCAGTCCAAGATTTCTTATTATCCGAACGACCTCGCCGTCATCAGCTGGAACGGCGCGTTTCTCTACGATTCGACCGCTGGCGCGGAAACCGTAATCCAACTTCTCGAATACGCGAATTCCCAGCTCCTCGAATTTCGCCATTACGACGAGCTGCTGACGCGCGAACTGAAGAGCGTCTACGACTTCATGGACAGTGGCTCAACCGGGATCTGGGCGCGCTGGAAGACGGCGAAACGCGCGACCCGCCTGCATACTGTCCTGCTCGATGTGGACGAACTGACGGAGCGCGCCGACAACGCCATCAAATTTCTAAGCGACATGTTCTCGGCCCGCCTGTATAAAGTAGCCGCGTCCAAGATCGGCGTCACGGACTACAAAGACCTGGTCAACCAGAAAGTCCACACCGCCGAAGAGCTCTACCGCTTCATGGTCGACCAGTTCCATCAAAGCCGCGCCTTCGTGCTCGAGCTGATGGTCGTCATCATTCTGATCATCGATTTGATCTGGCTGTTCAAGGGCAGCACTCCGATCTAATTGGGCTTTGCATCCCGAAACGCAAAAATGCCCGGGATTCTTGCGAACTGTTTCTCGCAAACCCGGGCACTTTGTTGATACTCAGAGATCGTTTTTTCAGACGATCGGTGGCGTTACCTTAGACTGCGGTAACGTTCTCCGCTTGCCAGCCTTTGGGGCCCTTGGTCACGTCGAACTGCACGGTTTGGCCTTCTTGCAGGCTCTTGAAGCCGCCAGCTTGAATCGCGGAGAAATGCACGAAAACGTCTTCGCCATTTTGACGG
>Ga0302274_10004529_pt1 | contig 12074 bp, 7 predicted proteins | sample III_Bog_N2_1_FD_198755 | JGI IMG/M metagenome (GOLD analysis project Ga0302274, IMG submission 198755) | Peat permafrost microbial communities from Stordalen Mire near Abisko, Sweden - III_Bog_N2_1 | ecosystem: Environmental > Terrestrial > Soil > Wetlands > Peat | place: Sweden: Abisko...
GTGATTGTTATGTGATCGAATGCGGACTTCAATCAAGATATCCGCAATGGTTCCTGTTGGTACCAAAGTTGTCCGATATGCATTGACAATGCTGGTATTGATTCCAACATCATTATGCGTAATTTGCGTTAATCCATTTGTTTCATTCCGATGAATGAAACATCCAATGTGATCTGTATTCCGACGGGCTGTCAGTGTTAACATTTCAGGAGTAAAAATCAAATTTGTTGGGTTGGTTGCTTTTGGACAATGCAACACTTCTTTGTAAACTTGATATAGACTACTGAAATATCCAGTGGGATCAGCTGTTGTCAGTGGAACTGTAAAGAGATCAATAACTGTTGTATCCGTATAGATATCAACATAATCTCCTGGAGACAACACAATCGTACTAGATGGAATATGATCGTATCCATTAATATACACAAAAGTACCTTTTGGTACTAATGACATTGCAGTTGCGATTGCAGCGGAAATTGTAAGAGGTCGATTACTGGATGCTGAATATCGATAGATAGAAAGATACAATTGTTGCCAATTGGTCATTCCAACAATAGCAACCAATGGTGCTTTTACAACTGCAATATAAACACGACTGCTTCCAGTGGCACGGTATACAAATACAGATGATTTTGGTACCATCAATCCAGTTTCACTGTATACATGAAATAAGGTCTGATGTACTTGTCCAATTATGTCGGTAGAAATCCAGGTATTCTCTGGAATAATCAAGCTATCTTCAAACAATACATAGTTTGCCCAGAAGATAGCATACTGAGTTCCTGCTACTGGAAGAGCAAGTGAGAGATTACCAGAGATAATAGTGTTTGTGACAAAGCGGGGACTCACCAAATACAATTGGAGATTGACCCCACACTCATCTGCTGGTGCATTGTATGTGGTTTCATACACATAAGAATTCAATGCACGAATGACGGCATCTTGAGACAGGGACATCATTACTCCTTATTTATAACAATGTTTGACAATAAAATCAGCCACATTTAAAGCTAAGATATCAAAACTTTGCACGCACGTAGCATTGATTGCTGCTGCTGTATTATGAGTAGCAATATGACACAACGCTTGAATTGCCCCAATAGAATCTCGAGTCGTTGCAGACATAATCATCTGCTTAAATTTTGACTTGGCCTGTTCATGTTTTTCATAATACGCCATAACACTGTGCATCTGAGAAACAATTTGTCTGGATTTAGAAATCAGATCTGTAACAAAAGTAGGAGGATATCCAGCATCTGTTAACTTTGTCCCAGGAGCATCTGTATAATAACCATTACAGGCATTATGCATAGTTTCCTCATCGGCATAATGCGCCAATGATTCAATATTGTCTTTGAATGTCATATATGCTTCATTACGACCATGTAGATCATACCGTTTTACAAGATTAAGAATACCTAAAACACTGTCAGGGGCCCTCTGATTGTAGAGCCAATCAAGACATTCGGTAACAGCAGACATTTTGAATAAACCGTCTTGTAGCAATTTGTATTTAATAGTGTGGGCTGGAAGAACAAGATTATTAAAGGCAGTCTTATCAAATTTCTTGCCTTTGATGTGAGCAGAAAGCTTATCAATATCCTCACCAAACAGGGAAACACTTGCCTCAGCATGAGTTAATGCAGTATGAAGATATTTTTCAACGCTGTTATGTTTATTATCAATCTCGGCACACGCTTCTTTTTTCTTTGTTTCAAGTGATGAAAATACACCACCTAAAAATTCCAATGCTGCAGCTTGGTTGCCCATTGGCGGAGAAATAATTGTGGATGCTACTGGTACAACTTTGGTCTTTTTAGCCACAAATGACTCAAACATTTTCAGATTCCTTTATTTATAGCAATGTTTGGAAAAAAGCTTAGCCATGTAAAGAAATTCATGGAAACGATGGTCGTCTGTTACAGCATCAGTGTAATAAATGATTTTACTATCAATTTCACGACACCGATGTATAATGTTGGCAAGATCAACAGGACCAGTTGTTGGAGTGATCGAAGTTTTCTGTTTTTCAATCAGTGCTCCAGTTCGTGCACTTAACGAAAGCATAGCATCCATTGCCTGTTTGGTAATATTTACTGTTGATAATGCATAGGATATAAAATCAGAAGGATATCCAGCAGCAGAAGCTGACACTGTCTCATCTTCATCTACGTATTCATCAGGGTCTGGGTCTTCATACCACGTATATGCTGGTGCCTTTTTAAGAGCATCTAATGCTACGTCTATGTTGCTGTCTGTAAATAACTTTTCAACGAGACTTCTAATCTTTGCATGATTATCCATATCGCCTTTTATAACACGAAAATAAAATGTCCAGTCCGGAACAATAAGTTTTTTATATGCTTCTGCATCAAATTTCTTGTTTTTTATAGAGGACGCAACCTCAGCCATATCTTTGCTATATTTTGAGAAGTTCGTTGTGCACCATTTTACACTCGCGATATGTTCTGTTGAATTCTTTTTCTTAATTTCATCAATGGTAGCAATTGCTTTTTCAACACGTTCTTTTTGTTTTGTGGCACCGCTTTTTAACAGATTTCCAATCACCCCACCAATCAAACCTTCTGCGGCAGCTTCGATTCGATGCTGTCGTTTCTCAGCGGGAGTTACTTTTTTTGATGGGATATTTTCTACTTTATTTTTTGATACTACAGGTAACAGTGACTCAAACATTTTCAGATTCCTTTTTATAATGCAGATAAAAACGATTGGGTCTTAAGCAAATCGTCGGTAAACCCAGGAGCATCTCGTCCAAGATCATTCCGTTTGAGGGTATTCTGCAATCCCATCTTCCGACCAGCCAAAGCTGTCAGAACCAAATACGTCCAATATGGAGGATATTCAATTGCCATAGCTGATGTCAATGCATCTGGGCCAATATTGCGCTGTCTGGTGAAGATGAACTTACGATCAAGTCCCTCGAGACGACCAATTCCCAATGCATTGATTCCAGTACAGACATCATCAAGTGTCATGGCATCATATTTCGGACCCAGTGTATCTTTCAATCGACTGATAACACCAACGATTTGATCAGGTGCACCGAGACCAAGCTTTGACGTTTTCACCATAACTTCAGCTGTATCGGTATCCGATACCAGTTGCATAAAGTACAGAGAGAACACGGCGGCAACCGCTTGTTGTTCTGAAAATGTCAGATTAAAGATAGTCCCTATTGTGGATGACATCGACATATTATAGAACCGGCACAGGTATCGCAAAAGCGAAGGCGTCAGCCATACAGTTGCCTTGTTTTCATAGTAGGACCGCACAAGCAGATCTCGTACCAGTGTCGACTGAAATGCTAATGTATCAATCAGTTCTCCAGAACTCCGTAACATTGGTGTTACATTTTCAAAAATCGTATTAGTGAATTCCGGAACCACTTTCAATGTATCATACAACCCAGTCGCCCCTGTCGCTGTGGTCAACTGTTTAAGATCAAATGTCACATGACGATAGGTGACCACTTCCGGCACAGTTACGACGGTTGAGGGAATTCGTATAAAACTAAATAAAGTCTCTTTGTGTAATTCGATCGCTCGATTAAACAATGAACTGATTGCCGTCACTGTCAACGATTTTGTGTTAACCAGTGTTTTTACCTCCATTGCATTGAGACGATAATCGCGATTCAAGACAATAAAGTTGACCAGTTCCCGCAACTGTACTTTGTTAATTGAAGTGCGTGAGATGAGTGTGTCGAATATACTGACGCGAGACCGCAAGTTCATGACATTGTCCTAAAGAATATGATCCATATCATGATTCTCAGTCGATCTTGATTGGCTACACATCCCAGGGATTTTCTACACAACCCACCAGGAGAGTTGGAGTTACCTTTATGGCCAATAATACGTTTCCAAATGCCAGTATCAATCTGCAGGACAAATCTGTTATACCTGTCCCAGATCCCACAGTATTACCACTCCATTTGCCCCTATTTGTCACGTTTGCAGAAACGGGTCCAATTGGTGTTCCCATTTTGGGTGGCACAACTGCGTTGACAAACCTGTTTGGTTCAGGGTTTTTGAATCAACGGTCTCCCTATTTTACCCATCAGAGTGTTTTTATTGAACATGCTCTGCCATTTCAGCAAGTCTATATGGTACGTGTAGCAGATCCTGCTGCGACTGCTGCCTCACTGGTGGTAATGTGCACTGTGACACCGGGTCCTATTACCCAGTACAATCGTACGCCGTCTGGTGCCTACATTCTCAATCCCACGACAGGCCAACCTGTTCCAACCGTTGGTACTGATGGTATTACTGTCATTACTCAACCTGGTGTTACACTGTCTTATTCGGTGCGACAGTTGGGCGTTGGTGAAACGATCAGCACAGTAGCCACGACGACGTCGACTGTTGGCGGTGTAAGTGTCACCACTTATCCGTTGATGGCATTTTCGACGTTTGTGGGTGCCGGTGGCAACAAGATGGGCTTCCGTCTGTTCTACAATTCTTCATTTGATGCTACATCGGTCTCCAATTCTGGAGCAATGCAGTACAGCTTCCAGCCTGTTGTTCTCAATGGTACAACTGGCATTGAATCGCCGATCTATGATATCTACAATAATCAGACGCAGACCTTTGCATTTATGCCTGGGGCATATGATCCGGGTACTGATAGCTACTACGATCTGAATGAAGTTATCGCCAACGATTTCAATGGTCTGCCAGGTCTGCCCTATCAGTTCTACACCTATGGTGCAAATGCTGGATTGATTGGATCGGCGGTTCTGGCGCTTTCTCCCGAACTGGCGTTGGCCAATCCTAGCATTACTCCATATCTTATCAATCTCTTTACTGGTGTTGATGGAAATAACAATCCATATGAACACATGATCGTTGCGAGCAATGCCGTCAGTGTTCTCAATGCCAATGTCGTGCAGTATTTACAGGGTGGTACTGATGGATCTCTGAGCAAAACTACGCTTGAAGATCAGATCGTGAGCTTTGTATCGGGTGAAACCAACCCGTTGATCGGGGATGCATTTCGGTATCCTTTCACTCACTTCTATGATTCAGGTTTTGCTCTCAACAAGATTGTTGGGACAGGTCCTAGTGCAGTTGTCACGCCTATCAAAGCATCATTGATGAATATCTTTTCATTGCGCGATGATGTGGCCATTGACTTCTCGACTCAGGATGTGGCACAGCCTGCTAACACGGCAGCTCAGGATCAGGCAACTGGTTCGGCTTTACGTACTGCAGCTCTCCTTAATCCGGAATCCACTGATTTTGGAACCCAAGTCTGTCGCGTTGCGATCTATCAGCAATGTGGTACCTTGTCCGATACTCAGGTATATCAAAACATTGTTCCCGCCACTCTTGATCGTATGATCAAGCGTTGTATGTACAATGGTACTGACCATGTCACGGGTGAGCCCAAGGGTCGTCCGAATAGTGAAGTAACCATCTTCAACATCGCTTCGTTGAACTGGACTCCAACGACACCACAGCAGATGCAAACCAGCTGGAATACCGGCCTGAACTATATGCAGTACTGTGATATATCGACGATTTTCTACCCTGATCTGTTATCGGCATATCCGATTGATTCTTCATTGTTGTCCAGTTCGGTTCTTACCGATTATGCAGCAGTTTATCTCAAGAAGGTTATTCGTCGGCAGTGGACAATCATTGCGGGTCGCGATGATCCACCAAAGACATTGTTTGGTACCATTGCAAAGGGCATCGATGCTGCCGCCTCCTATGTCTTCAATGGCAATATCACGACATCAACTGTTGTGACACAGACTGCGGTGGATACGGCTCTGGGCTATCAACTGACAGTGACAACTACTGTCCTTGGTAATCCTACAAACCGTGTCTGGAAAGTTATTGTCCCGATCACGCGAGCTTAAGGATAGATCATGTCAGGTACTGCGTCGAACCCATCAACCATTCCAGGATTAATTTCAAACGCCGGTCTGATTGGCGCAACCGATTCATCCACCATCGCAGACATCAGTTATGGCGCACAGCTTGGTTACGGACCCAATCTGCCGCAGATCGACGGTGCAACTCCTCTGGTAATGGCACCTGTTGTTGCCATCGTCACACATATTCCAACGATGTTCGCCAATGTTAATAATGCACCCGAGACTCTGAAGGCATTGGTTGAACGCCATGCTAAAGAAATCACTGGTATTGATTTTGGCTATCAGCTTGACGGCTCTCCAACCCCAGTTGGTCAGGATGGTCAAGAGATGTACATGCCGACCAATTCGAAACGTACACCAGTTACACCGACGTTTACTTGGCAAGAACTTCAGGGCAATCTGGTGTGGAACTTCCACAAGAACTGGATTGAGATGATCAAACAGCCAGATACTCAAGCTTCCATGTTGTCCTCTCTTGATCTTGGTACTGCAATGGCACCGATGTTGATGTCATCGTTTACGATGGATATTCTGTTTATCCAGTTTGATTCGACGATGCGTCCAGAGAACATCATTGATGCCTGGTTTATTACCAACATGTGGCCTCAGGAAACTGGTCTGATCGGTGCAAAACGACAGATTGGCCACTCTGAGATGCCTGAACGACAGGTTGCCTATCATGGCGTTCTACAGCACAATCGCAATACCAAATCTGTTGGGCAGATCATTGCTGCACAGTTGGGTCTGCATCGCGCTAACTATGACTTCGCAGTTCCTGCCTCAGTGAGTATTGATTCCAATATCTCTGATATGGGTCTAGAAGCACAGTCAACTAGCAATCAAGCGGCATTCGGCTCGCTAGATGATGCAGCGGTGAGTGAAGTTGGTTCGACACAGGTAGCATAATCTACCTAACGACAATAGAGAGATGATGGCATATGCCATCATCTCTCTATCTACTATCTGTTGTTTAGAAGGGTTGTGCGCCGGGTGATGCAGCAGGGTCTGCTGGCTGTGTTACTTCATCTGTTTTCTTCAAGCCTGCTGCAAGATTAGAGATGTTAAGTCTTGAGTCCATCAAACGTTTGATGAAGACAGGATCTGCTAAATCAGGAATGAGAACATCACGAGAGACACCAATCTTTGTCATGTAATCTCGTACAATTTCAGATGCTACTAGACTGCGAATATGAGCAATTGGATTGTCATCTTTAGAACCAAGATCATTGTCAAACAATGCACCAAGAGCTGTGGTAATAGAACCGATGATGACATTAAGTTCTTCAAATTCTGTTTTATTGGGAGCGAGGTTTGGAGCAGGAAGTGTTGCTTTGATATTTTTGATAATATCAATGAATTTCTCTTCAATTGTATATTTATGATCGGTGGTACCTGATTCTTCTTTTGGAGCATTTTTATTAGGGGCACCAGCAGATAGAATTTTACGAATTGCTTCTTTGAGAGGCTGTGACATCTGTGTATAGATTTGTACATGTCGAGCAACGTGTTCACATACCGGAACCTGATAAGCAGCAATTCGACGTGAGAAGAATAGATTGTTGGTGGCAACCGATCGACTGAACTCATTTTCATTCAGTTGATTGTAAGCTGATGGTGGCACATCAAGACCAAGAATCATCATGTTATTGAGATCATCCATCAGACCATCATCAGGTTTAATATCATTTGATTGATTTGGTTCGGTAGAAACTTCGAAATTCTCAATTCCTGGAATACCCTTAGGAACCACGGTTAATGCACGCTGTGCAATGGTACGGGTGATTTCCACAGGGTCATACGTGAAGTTGGTCATCCCTTTGTCGATGACCTCTTTCTCCACCATTTGCATATACTGAATGGGATCACCCATTTGTTCAGTGAAATTAATATTGATCTTTTTACGATTAATCGCACTATTCATCGAGGTCATCACACGACAGATCAAAATCGTGATCTTGAGTGATAGAATGAATTTAATATCTTCAATCTTACTCCGACCGGTACCATCTTCATTGTACCGGAAACAGAGATATGACATCAGATCACGAGGAACGAACAACATCTTTGTTTTACGTTGAGATAGATATCGAGCAAACATGCACCGATAAATACTAGAAGTGGCACCAATATAGATATTACTGAGACCACTGTTTTTCAACCGGGCTTTAAGATGTGCTTCAACAATTGTTTGATAAGCACTAGACATCAGTATTGTTTGTTCGTTAGTAGCACGTGTTCCTTTGAGTGCATTATTATCATCGAACCCAAAGGATTTATAAAGTGCAGCTGGTGTTCCCTGACGATTGTCATTCAGATCAATAGCAGGACCTTCATCTGTAACTCGTAATGGATTACCAAATTCATCTAGTAGAATAAAATAACCAATGTGATCAGATGGAGTACCTGGTGTGAAAATTGGAATGACACATTCCGGTGGCAGTTCAATTACAATCGGATCATCAACTGATTTTTTAGTTTCTGGATTAACAGTGATAAGGGTAGCTGTCTTATAGACATTCACCATTCTCTGTGTCATCTCAGCCGACTTGGTTACTTTTTTAGCTTTGTCTATTTTGAGAACATCAGAATTGTCAACAATATTTAATTGTTCCAAAACACCAACAGCAAATTGTTGAATCTTAGAGGTGACCTCTGCCGTTTTCAGCTTGCCACGATCATATGAATGTACTACGTCTTTTTTTGGTGTGGTGATCTCTTTGAGATATGTTTCAACTGCCGCTTCAAAAGCAGGTTGGAGAGCTTCAAGCGAAATTCTGTCCGTACCAATCGACGATGAATTCTTTTGATCTCCGATACCGAGGATGGTCGCAGATTCAATTCTTGCAATGACATCACCAAGTCCGTCAACAAGACCACTTCCTAATGCTTCACTACCATTGTACATTTTGGTTTTAGATAGAATTGCAGTGGGGTCATTGATAATTGTATCAATTTCAGTTACTGGAAGTACTAGAATGGGCATCGCTCCTGCACCATAAAGACCCTCATGAATCCAATTGGGTAATTTGGTGGAGAGTTTCATCGTGCCATTAAAATGGGCTTCAAGTAGTTCTGTAACTCTCTTATTTTCATCTTCAGTAACAAGTGGCGATGTGGATGTAATTGCAATTTGACCATCCCTCATATCTGAAGGAGACATGATTGAAGGAATAACAATTTCTTTAGCTGTTTTAACTTCAGGTGCCAGTGCCTCAATGGCTTTTGCATCTAAGCGTTTTGCTGCAATCTGTCGTGCCATCGGTTGAATATATTTAGAATATGCATTACCGTTCTGGCGAACAGGACCTTGTGTTGCTGTAACAATTCGAGCAATTAAGGTATCGCGTTCACGAGAGCTAATTGATTGTTCTGCATCAGTTCCAAGAGTTGATGGCGTAATAGGTGTTGTCTCACCAACAATCCCTCGCAGAATTGAGAGAAGTCGTCCTGGTGCACGGGGTTTCTTAGCCAAAGTGATTACTCCAATACAAAAAATATAGTCCAACACAAACGAAGATTGGAACATTTTCCCAATCGGATGAGGCTAGGAGGTTAGCTTGTCAGCAAATCTACAACTCTATGAACAGAGTGTTATTCAATTTCTACAGAGTTGCACTATTGTGTTCTCTCCACTTGCCAATCAGATCAACAACAACCTTCTGGCACAGGGTATTGAAATTGATCAAACACAACCTGATACTTGGAAGTATTATCTGAATCTATCAGGTCAATATTTTATTGGTCCGAATTCATCTGCTCCTGTTGATACGATGATGACAATTTTGTCACTCGATACTAAACAGCCGATGAACTATACGGTAGCCAATTTAGCCATCAGTCCTAAAACAACTGCTGCTTATGTCATCGGTTCGTCGTATTATACTGCATTGTGTCAGACCTATCCTACCCAAACAGACTTAATCAAATCCATAAGATATCCGGTTAACCTTAATACGGCCTTAGATGCTTCTGATTTTACCCTTGTAGGCTGGGGTGATGGATATCTTGAATCCACTGAACAAGAAGCCATTCTCTATGAATTGAATATCTTTTTAACATATGCAACTACAAGATGGTATTTTTCATTTTTAAATTATGAAGTTTATTATGCTTGGGCATTTTGGGCTTGTTTGTGGCAGTCACTACCGAATGCAATTTTTGCAGCCAGGTTGAAATATCTTCATACGGCCTCTGCACATTCTTTTCATATTTGGTCATATTTACAGAGTCGTGGTATCGGTGATTATTCAGACATCTTGACGAGTCAACAAGCTCTGTTTTTGTATCGCAATCTGAACTATCTGATTCAGAACAAAGGTAAACAATCAACTCTGGTTCTGTTGGTTAACGAACTTCTTGATTCTGTCAATGTTGGATTGGTTGGTAAAACTATTTACATGAATACAGCAACCAATGCTGATATTTGTGCATGGACTCCTGAATTTGTTTCAACAATTGTTCCGACCAACAATGCTCAGAGTTTGGAACTTGTTGCTCCAGAATCAATGACAATGATCAACACTGAGTTGGTTTCAGCGGGCCTTGATAATAACAGTACAACTGCCTATATTGCAGCACAGCAGACACAAATTGGACTAACACCACTGAATATTCTCCCCACTAAATTGGTGGAGATTCAGAAAGTTGGTGTCGATCAGAAATATGGATCTTTACTAAATACCTTCATCCTAGATACTTTGGTATGGGCCATTACCTCTGGATTATATACACCAAGTATTGTAATAACAGATCCAACAACCAACATCACGTTGTCACTTTCTGGTAAAGATGCATTGGCTCTTTATTATTATGCGGTTCATCGCAGTGGTCATGAACAGCCTGTAAATCTGCCAAGTGTTTATTCTCCAACCTGTGCCTTTCTTCCGAATATCACAGCAGCATCTTTTCCAAAGATGTTTTCCTATAATGGGAAAACATATCCTACCCAATCATATCTTTCAATTGATGCATTAGTAGCTGGTCTCGGGTATCCACCTATTCCAACTGCTGATCCAGAAACATTCGCAACAATGGTTGCTGATTTGTTTTTAGTATTAATAAAACATGTACGGTATTCTCGGACTGAAGATAATAAAATTGCACTTGAGATGTTTCTGCACTATTGCAAAACAATTATGCTTCAGACAACACCGTATAATATCTCATTGACAACTGCTTCTAATTATACGACATGGGCAGCTGGGCCTAATGTACATGCAACATCTTTGTTTACACAGTTGGATGCTCAGAGTGATTATGTAGATGCCTACATAGCTCTGGCAACAACAATCATGTCTTCGTTACTACCAGAAGACAATCCCATCTTTACATTCTTTGCTTATACCACAGCATCAACGGATAATCTGTATGATCGTCTACGATCTCTGTTTGTACAGCTGTGTAGCTACAATATCTGTTTTCTTGATACCAATCGGGTTAATGCCTGGTGGTTTCTCAATGACAAAGTTATTTATGAGATTGCGAGTTCAACTCATTCTCAATCACTAGCCATTACTGTAGTTACTGATGCAGAAATGGGAGTACAAACCGATGTTCTTTCCATTCCTGGTATTGAGTTGTCATCCGAGATTGCTCTTGGATCTATTGATATTGTTCCTATTATAATTTCAGAACAAGATACAGTGTCAATTTCTACTATAGATACATGTAAGATTGAAGTTCCTCTAACTGTGATGGATACAAAACCGTATATCACAGATACTATACATATTGCATTCCACACCGGTCTCGGTGCAACCGTTATTGCCCCAACGTCTTAAGGAGATTGCTTAATTATGACGACCACCACAACTTCAATTACTCCGATCTCACAGATCGGTAAGACGATTCTTGGTATTACCCGAGAATTGTATGCATATTCAGGGTTGAATCCAGTCTATGACTTGGCTTCATCGCTTAATGCCAAATATCAAATTGGTCAGACACTGGCACCAACGGCATTGCCTGCGATTGGTTACTTTGGTATCGGGATCGGGGGTTGTTACAATGTTGATAGTGGCAATCTGTCGCAACCATATCCTGTGTTGACAACCAACATGGATCTCTATACACCGATTCCCTTCCGGTGTGTTCCGATTGAACAGGATCTTACGCCACTTGAACGTGCTTCCTATCGGATGCGAGTCCAAAAGACTATCAATGGATCAGC
>Ga0302274_10004532_pt1 | contig 12067 bp, 13 predicted proteins | sample III_Bog_N2_1_FD_198755 | JGI IMG/M metagenome (GOLD analysis project Ga0302274, IMG submission 198755) | Peat permafrost microbial communities from Stordalen Mire near Abisko, Sweden - III_Bog_N2_1 | ecosystem: Environmental > Terrestrial > Soil > Wetlands > Peat | place: Sweden: Abisko...
GTTGTACGCAGGGTTTCTTGAAGAAAGGAAGTTGAAAACTGGCTTTTGCGGGCTGGGGGGGCGTGGGGGGCGCTGGTTGGGGGGCGGGGGCACCTGGGGGTGAAATGGGTTTGCCGCCCTGGGCTGCCGCCAACATGACCGCACCACCAGCCGCGTGCGCGGTGAGTCCTGTACCAGAACCTGCGGATGCGGCTGCTTGGGCCGCCCAAGAACCTGGCGTTTGGAAACCTGCTTTGGATGCTGCTTGTGCTGCCAACTGTTGGGTTTGCGTTGAAGGATTCTGACACCACGCCTTCGCCGCTTGAATCGCCTGAAAATCTGTGGTGTGTGCCGGATTCGACACTTTTTCCGCGCTTGCGGTTGCCCATTGCACAGCCTTGGGCTCGGGCAGGCCATGTGCCATGGACTTGACGGCATCCGATGATAGTTGTTGCTGATTGAGGGCCTGTGCCTTCTCGCAAGGCGTCATGCCCGGCTTGATAATTTGTTTTGCAGCGGGGCTCAAATAATCTACTGGCATAAATTATGAAATCTACTTTGTGCCGCCTCGGCTTATTTTATATTAGCGATATAAAAGATCAAAACTCAAGGCGTCTTGTATCCAGTTCATGCCAGAAGAGTTTGCCGGCATTTTAAAGTTAATCACATATTGTTTCAATCCGCCGGACAGTTTGGTGTCTTTAGTGCTGACCGACGGGTAACGTGGGTTGTTCGAATCGTAGACGCGCTGTCCCCTAACTGTTCCAACCAAACCCACAACCGACTTTTGTGGGGGCACGGTCAACCGGGCGAAGAAATCAAACCTAGGCGACCAATTCCGGCAGATGGCCAGTTGTTGCCTAAGCTCATTCCGCAGGGCAATTGCCATCCGGTTCAGGTAAGTCACACGATCTAAAGAATCCTTCTTCAGGTCTGAATCAAGCCAGTCTTTGATGCTCCGAATTTCATCTTCAGCAAACCAGTAGCACCCATGCAAATTGCTTGGATCCTCCGCTATGCCTTCGGCGCCCGGAGCCCCGTCGTAAAGAAGGCGCAGCAATCGAGCGGGGCCATAAACCTTTGTAGGTTTGTAGCCACCCAGAAAGCTGTTGGTAATATCAGCATTGGGAAAACCACCCCAAGCCTCATGGAGCCTAATAGTGTTGGTTCTGATCATAAAAAACATTAATAAAATTGTGCGGCAAAACTTAAAGTGCCAGCTTGGTAAATTTCAGGGCTTTGAGGCGCGTCTCGAAAAACAATGGATCTATCCGCTTTTCTTAAAAAGATGAGTTCCGGAACGATTTTGCAATTATTCTGGTCTGAAATTCGAACAACATCAATTGTCATAATGTTTTAAGTAAAAGTTCACGTCATTTCTGACTACATATCTTTGACATAGAAGAATGGGTTTCCGAAACTCACGGCTGAAAAGGTCCAGGATTCGGGCAATTCATTCTTCAGGCCATCAGGCCATCGTTACGGGGGGCGAAGTCATTGTAAAGAGTGGACCTAACCGTCACCTTGCCGATCCAGCGCCCGATTCTACTGCTTCCGGAAGCCCACTCAGAAATGTTTGGAAAAGCGTTCAGGAACATTGAGATAAAACTGCTCCAGTCCTTGGGTGCGATTATCAGGCAACCTTCGGACATTGGATGCGAAACATGCCAATGATTGTAACCATTGTGGATATGGATACCATCCGAGGTGTGCTTGTGCGGTGAAAGACTGTTAACCCGCAAAGACCGCCCGGCGTTGACGACTAGAACGGCCCGGAATCCGTTCGTTCGGACTTTTAGATCGCCTGTTTTCGGCTGGCCTGGCTTGTGAAAGCCCAGAAACACATCGTATGTGCCGTTAAGCAACCGCCCTTTGATATTCATGTTGTCCGGATAGATTGACCCGCTGAAACGGCCATTCAGGCCACCGGAAACGGTAACATGGGATTCATAGCGTGTCTCAGTTGTGAGGTTGGCCGCGCCGGGCAATCCAGTGACACCTGTCGGCAGCGTAAAACTTTGAAACGAAATGCTGATGTCCACTGGCTGTATAAGCGGAATGGGTTTTAAATACGTGGATTTTGTGATCATAGACGTTTTGGTAGCGAAAATGCCAAGAGACTTCAGGCCGAGTTTGATATGGTATTAATCACCTTTTGTAGTCAGTTTCGGAGTTTAATGAATATTTAGCAAAAAATGTTTTCTTACTATTCATGGACACACGTTCATTCATCCAAAATATGATCATCCGATCATTACCGTCGGACAGCCAAGAAGGATAGCTCCTCCGTGTGCGGTTTGGTCCCCCAAGCGCGCTGCAGGCATGTTCCCGATGAGAACGGTTGTGGAACCCATGGCGATGACATCTGGAGGGCCCACGCAAGTGGCCATGTCGCCCACGCGAGCGGCGGGCATCATGCCGATGAGCACGGTGGGGCAACCGGGCGGCAAAATTGGCCCGCCTACGTGTGGGACAACGCCAGTCACCATGGGACAAACATGCATATCAGAAGCTCTTGCAGCAGGAGGCATATGGTTTTTAAAATCTGGTTGATTGAATTCTTGTTAGCCGGATATTTGTCCGCTTTGAGCGTCATCCGCGATTGTTGGTGCTTTCGGGGCGGCCGGTGCGGCATCTTGCGGTGCGATAGGCGAACTCGAATTACCCGAGGCGGGACTTCCCCCCGTATTGTCCAAATATTCGAATTCGTACTGAAATTGTCCCAGATTCCGATGCTGAAGATGGGGGCATTTGTGATGCTGGCGAATTCGAGGAAAAAGTGAGATGATCTGGCGGTGAATCCGTTAGCGTTTGTACTTCTCTGCCTGGCTGGTTGGATGAATCGTAACCAACAGGACGTGATTAAGTATTTGCAGGAAGAAATACGAGTTCTCAAAGAGCTCATGGGCAAAAAGCCACGGTTCAACGAAGACCAACGCCGGCGACTGGCGACCAAGGGCAAGCGGTTAGGCCGGAGGACGCTGGATCGATTTGCGAGTCTGGTCACGCCTGGCACCTTGCTGGCTTGGCACCGGCGGCTGATTGCTCAGAAATATGATTCCAGCAAAGCACGCAAACCTGGGAGACCGCGAACGGAGGGTGAAATTCAGGAATTGATCTTGAAGCTAGCCGGGGAGAACCGGACTTGGGGTTACACCCGGATTCAAGGCGCGTTGGCCAATCTGCGCCATGAGGTCAGTCGTGGAACAATTGCAAATGTCTTGAAAGCTGCCGGAGTGGAACCGGCCCCGAAGCGGAGGAGAGGGATGACTTGGAGGGAGTTTCTGAAAGCGCATTGGGAAGTGCTGGCCGCCGCAGATTTCTTTACGGTGGAGGTGTGGACGGGCAGGGGACTGGTGCGTTATCACGTGCTTTTTTTGATTCAACTGGCGACGCGCGTGGTGGAGATCGCCGGCGTGGTCCCCGAGCCAACTGAGTCGTGGATGTTGCAGATTGCTCGCAACCTCGTCGACCCTTGGACCGGATTTCTTACCTCCAGTCGTCTGCTGATTCACGATCGTGCCACTGTGTTCAGCGACCGTTTTCGTCAACTGCTGCGAAGTGGACAGGTTGCGGCACTGCGATTGCCGGCGCGTTCGCCGAATTTGAACGCGTATGCCGAGCGATTTGTGCGGACGATCCGGCAGGAGTGCCTGGGGCGGATGGTCCTCTTCGGAGAGAGTTCACTGCGTCGTGCGGTGGATGAATTTGTGATCCATTACAATCAGGAACGCAATCACCAGGGCTTGGCCAACCAACTTATCCGACCCGAAGCGACTTGGTTCCCGTCAGAAGGGAATCTCTGCCGACGAAAACGCCTCGGAGGATTGCTCAATTATTATTATCGCGAGGCTACTTGACCAATGAATTTGAGTTTTTGGACATTACGGGGCGTGGTTGTAGATTGTGCATCCACCTCCTTTTTTCTGGTTTTAAATGCTTCCCACACATGCGAGATCGTGTGGCCGGCCGCTTTGATTTCTTGCAAAACACTGACCAACATTCCACGTTCGACTTCAGTCATCCGGGCCAGGTAATCGTCCTGAGATTTTTCTGTTTTACGGTGTTTTTTGATCGCATCATCCGCTTCTTGTTCCGTATCGAATGTGGGTCGGCGTCGAACTCCAAGCGCATCTTTCCCGTAGTCCAGCTCCCATTTTGTGGTCCCATTTTTCGTGAATTGGCGTTTCGTGGGGGTCATATCATTTTACTCCGCATTACTCCAATTTGCACTCCGTTCTGCTCCGCGTCAACTCCCAATTCCTCCCGATAACTCCCGGCAACTCCTTGTTTAAGACTTCCTTCCTAAAAGCAAAAAACCCTCAGTTTACCAATGGTTTATGCAATTTTATCAGATAAATAAATGGTGGAGCCTAGGAGGCTCGAACTCCTGACCTTCTCATTGCGAACGAGACGCTCTACCAACTGAGCTAAGACCCCATCCACCAATTAACCAATTAACCAATCGCTTGCGACGATTTTTGCGAGGCGCCGAAACATTTAAAACCTTTTTCCGTTCCTGTATCCTCGCGCACTCAGCAGAGCATATTATGTGATAAAGGAAATCTCAGGCAAGCGTAAAGAGTAACGTTGCAACCTTGCTCCTTGGACGAGAAGAATGCCAAATGTAAATCCGCCGAATGGTTTTTGTGAGCCTTTTGCGTTTTTATCGGGCGCGTGCCTGATTGTTTCCTCTCCGCAATTAACCAGGCTGCACGGTCAAGTAGGTTGAGTAGGGCTGGTCGGTGATCGTGGTAAAAGGCAACAGGTCGAGTTTTCCGCTGACAGTTTCAATCTGCCAATTTTGCGGTCCGGTTTTTCTGGCCGCTAAGAGCTGTCGGGCTGTTACCACCGGCGGGGTGTTGGTGATGGCAAACAAGACCAGCGGGCCGCATAGCAAAGCAACGGTTTGCGGATGTTGTGGGTCAATCGCTTCCAAACGCAATTTCATTGGCAAATCGATCTCGATCTGATCTCCGCTTTGCCAAGATCGTCGCAAAGTTGCGAATTGACCGGGGGCGCCAGACGACGGCATTGTCTGGCCGTTCACCAGAACCGATGCACCATCCGCCCAGACCGGAATTCTAAAACCAATGGCAAATTCTGTTGGTTTTGATACCGCCAGTTCGAACTTTAACGAACTATCAAACGGATAATCGCCTTTCTGGGTTAAGGAAACCTGGGCGTCATCATGATTCCATCGCAGGGTTGATGGAATGTATAAATTGACGTAGACGCCATCGGCGTCATGAAAGTAAGCATTAATCCGGTAGTCAGCGGCCACCTGCGGCAGCGTGCCGGAACAACAGGGCCAATGATCATGCTTGTAAAACTTGTTGCCTTGGAAATTGTAGTCGGAGTAATAAAAAGTGGTTCCGTCGGCCAGGAGCGGTTTGGCTCCCAATATTGTGTTGAACATCACACGTTCCATGCTGTCTCCGTATCGGGCATCGCGCGTGACGCGAAGCAAATAGCGGGTCAGCTTGAAATGGGCGTAGGAGCCGCAGGGTGTTTCAAAGCTGCTATGCGTCTTATTCAGGCTGGCTAAAAGTGGTGTGTTATCAGATCCACAGAGAGTTTCGTCCGGTCCCCACCCTCCGGTGGCAAAGCTTTGGGCGGTGAGCATGTCGAAGGCGTTGCTTGCCGCACGCAAATGTTTCTCGCTGCCCAAAGTCATGTATGCCTGCATGGCTGAGCACAACGAGTTGACGTAACTATATGCGTGCCGGCCCGCCAGTACATTGCGCCCATCCGCCAGCGGAGTGTAATATTCATCATCGAGATATTGCGCTCCGAGTGCGCGATACCGACTGCCGGCGCCGCGCTGATACGCAAGAAACAGGTTTTCCGAAATCGTATATGACTCGTCCCAAGTATATCCCACCGCTGGGTTTTTGCGCCAGACATTGCCATGCTCCACGGCTTTTCCAGGCAAATGAGGCAGCGCGGTATCGGTGGTGCGCTCCAGAATCGAGAAGGCGTCAGTATCACCGGCAAACTGATGTGAATCGATCAGTCCACAAACGAATTTGTCATAGCAGTAAGCCGGGAACCGGTTCTTTTCGTAGAAGTCGCCCGAAATCGTCGCGGCATACAGACGATTCAGCCTTAATACCTTTTCCCGGATAGCCGGCGAGCCCGTGATGGCATACATTCGTGCCAGTGCCGATACCCACTGGCCAAATGTGCAGCCGGGTGCGAAACCCGTGGTAATTGTGTTTGGATCATAGTCTGGATCGTAATGATACCAGCCGCCGAGATCTGCCCCCGGTGCGGTTTGTCCGGCCATTTGACGAAGCGGTTTCAGTAAACTATCCTCGCTCAACTCCATCAGTACCGAATGAGTTTCGTGAAGTTGTTGCTCGTGCAATCGGCTGGTCAACGTGACGTCGCCATAGCCGAACTCCCGGAGCGGTCGTTGACCTGAAATTATTGTGCTCTTATTAGACAATCCCCAAGGAAGAGTCACTGCTCCCGCCGCTGCTAGTGACGAGGCTTTGAGAAACTTTCTTCGGGAAAGTTGCTGTGAGAAGGCCAAGTCCATATCAGCTTGTAGAGGAATGGTGTTTCGAGTGCGAGACTGGCCGATTTTCTCTTAGCTGACAAGCTCTTTTCCCGAGTTTTCCAAGCCTCTATTTCCGCAATTGCCAAAGAGGGTAGGGTTTTCCAGGGTCCCTGTCTGAAATCAGAAATCTGCACCGGCAGCCTGCAGGAGGCGACGGATCAAATAGCTGGCTCAGGCTTTGACCAGGTCCCAAAAATTCTTTAATAATTGCAGGCCCACGCGCTGGCTTTTCTCCGGATGAAACTGGGTGGCAAATACGTTTTCGCGCCAGACAGATGACGCGAAATTATCTCCATATTCCGTACGCGTGGCGACAATCGACGCGTCGTCCGGTTCCGGATAAAAACTGTGGACAAAGTAGACGTGACTGCCGTTCTGGATTCCTCGATAAAGCGGGCAATCCGGCTGCGCAATTTCGATCCGGTTCCAGCCGATCTGAGGGATCTTTAGTCCGGGTTTTTCTTTAAAACGAACGACCTTGCCACGAAACACCCCAAGACCGGCCGCACAGGAGTTGAATTCCTCGCTTTTCTCGAAGAGCGCCTGATAGCCGACGCAGATTCCGAGAAACGGTTTTCCGCTCTGGATGAATTCGCGGGCTGCCCCCAGCAACTCCTGTTGGCGGAGGGCCTGGATGCAGTCATCAAACGCGCCCACCCCGGGCAGAACCATACCCTGCGCTCCACCGATTTCTTCAGGTTTACGCACCAGCCGAACTTCGGCGCCGACCTTGAGCAGCGACTTATGGACGCTGCGCAAATTACCGGATCCATAATCAAGTAGCGCGATCATTGTTTTAATTTAACCTCGAACAGCCAGGGTTGAAATCCGGATTTTTAATAAAACATTTGCCGGCACCGCTCATGCGCTTCAGGTGGTGGCTTGTTCCCTTTCGGTCTTTAATCTGAGTTGACCGCAAGCTGCGTCAATATCGTGCCCCTTTTCGCGGCGCAGAGTGGCGGTAACCTTTTGATCTTCGAGGGCACCGAGAAAACGTTCGCATACTTCCTCCGATGGCCGTTCCCAGGGCAAATCTTCAATCTTGTTGTACGGAATCAGATTCACTTTGGCATGCAGGCGCCGCGCCAATGATGCCAGCGGCCTGATTTGATCAAGGGAATCATTTACTCCGGCAATCAGGATGTACTCAAGGGTAATCATCCTGCCATTTTCGTGCTGATAATCTTCGCAGGCGTTGATCAACTCCTGAAGTGGATACTTGCGATTTACCGGCATGATCCGGTTACGCACCTCGTCAGTCGCTCCGTGCAGCGAAATGGCCAGGCGGAATTGCATGGGCTCCTGTGCCAGTCTGCGGATCTGGGGGGCCAATCCGCTCGTGGAGATGGTGATTTTGCGAGCTCCGATGCCGCCTCCGTACGGGGCGTTCAAAATCTTTAGCGCTTTGAGCAAAAAATCATAATTGGCGAGCGGTTCACCCATTCCCATGACGACAATGTTATCCACCTGGCGAGTTTTGATTCGCGCGATGGGGGTTGGGGGTTTCGACTCGGTCTCGGGATTAATATCTTCCTTGATGGAATGGTGGTCTTCACTCAAGCGTTCCACTGCCAGGATTTGCTCAACGATTTCGTGCGGGCCGAGATTGCGTTTCCAGCCCTCAAGTCCGCTGGCGCAGAATTTACAGCCATAAGCGCAACCAACCTGGGTGGAAATGCAGAGGGTGTGCCGGTCGCTTGCCTCGCTGTAAAGCGCCGGATTGGCCGGAATTAAAACGCTTTCGATGAAGGCGCCGTCAGCGAGTTTCCATAAAAACTTTTGCGTGGTGTCCCGTGAACCTTGTTTGCGCGCCAGTTCCAGGATTTGCAGAGAATAAGATTTGCGCAGTTTTTCCCGCAGCCCCTTCGGCAAATTAACCATGGCGTCCCAACTTTTGGCGCGCCTTGCGTAAAGCCAGTTTAAGAGCTGAGCCACGCGGTAGGGCGGCTCCTGCCACAGCTTAAACTGCGCTTCGATTTCTTCGCGCGTCAGGGATTTTATGTCAGTCGGCACAATTTCAATTTAACGGTTTAAACGGATATCAGCTGGCGGTCAATTTTTCGGAATTCGCCGCCCACTGACCCATATTCAACAGTAAATCGCAATCGGTTCCAATCAAAATGGTCGAAATTGCCCCTTCCGTTAATATGATGAAAAAAGTTATGGCGAGGATTTGCCCTGCGAAAACAAGCCGTTGAAGTTCGTGTCCCTTAGAAATTGTTTGGAATGAGATTTTCAAAGTTGCATGGACCGGTTAAGTTTGTTTAGCAAAACATGAATTTTTCGCTGGAACACATTGCACTCCCGGCCGCCGATCCCAAGACCCTGAAGAAGTGGTACGTGGATGTCCTGGGTGCCAAACTGGTCTTTGATAATGGCCAGGAGCCTCCAACTTATTTGATAACCCTTGGCACTGTCTGGCTTGAAATTTATGCCGCTGAGGCGATGCTCCCGGAGCGTGGCAACAACCGGCTGGCGGGTTTTCGTCATTTGGCGCTTAAGGTGGACTCGATTGCAACCGCCAAGACTGAACTCGAGACGCGCGGTGTGGAATTTACTGAAACGGTTCGTCCGGCGGCTGGCGCCGGCAATGTTTTATTTTTTGTCGATGGTGAGGGCAACCTGCTCCATTTAGTCGAACGTCCGCCTGGTTTTAAATGATGACACTTCATTCCCCAAGAATCTCCAAGGCGACGGTGCAGGAAAACTGTTGTTGTCCAACATGCCATGCGTCCAGCTGACCTTCAAATCATTGGCAATCAGCTTGCCATCAAGTGGAGCAACGGGGCCGAGAACTTTATATTACTGGAGAACCTGAGGCGCGCATGTCCGTGTGCCGAGTGCAAGGGTGAAACGGACATCCTCGGTAACCTGCACCGGAACCCGCCAAAACCCCTGACCCAAAAGTCTTTTGAGTTAAAGCGCTTTGTGCCGGTTGGTGGATACGCAGTGCAACCGGTTTGGGGGGACGGACATGCCACAGGTCTTTTCTCTTTTGAATATTTAAAGGCCGTCGCCGTTTAAAAAAGAAAGCGGCGCATCAGAACGATGCGCCGCTTGGTGGTTGCGGTGGGGGAAACTTACTGCACCGACGGCTCGTCGATAATCTTCTGAGCTGGATCTGTATCGCTAGGACTGCTCCAGTTGTAGGGACGGGAACCATCCCAGATACTGTTGGGATTAATCATGATTGGACGCTTGACCGGCGTAGATTTGAGGAATTGAGTATCAGAAGCGCGGAAATCATCATCCTTCACGATTGTCGGCGTAATAAAGATTAGCAGATTGTCTTTGGTTGTGCTTTTGGTGTCGCTCCGAAAGGCATAGCCCAAGTAAGGAATGTCTCCGAGCAAAGGTACCTTGGTGCTCGTGGTGATTGGATTATCTTGCACGAGCCCGCCCATGACCAGAGTGTGTGCGTTGGGAATAAGGACCTGAGTGTCAAAGGAGCGATAATCAAACAAATCAGCCTGGTAGGTCAGGCCGCCGACCGTCAGACTGTCGACGCCGGCAAAACTGGATACCTCCGGTGTAATTTTGAGCCAGATTTTGTCATTGGCTGAAATTCGGGGAGTCACCAGCAAGGTTGTGCCAACATTGGTGTAACCAATGCTGGAGCCACCCGCAGTATTGGCGGTGCCCGCCGTAACGTTGAAGACCGGGTAACCACGGGTGACCGCAATCGTCGCCGTCTCGTTATCCAGGGTAACCACGCGGGGAGTGGAAACGATTTGCGCATCCGAAGATGAATTCAAGAAGGAGAGTACAGCGCTCAACCCATCAGCATTCAAGAAGCCGATAGGACCCAATCCCTGCTGAGTATCAGCAATGACCCCTGGAACTCCGAGCACACCCGTGGGCACACCAGGTGTTGTCAAAGTAGGCTGAACAATGTAGGTGGAAGTGTTGCCAAACTTCACATGTTGTGCCTGCAAAGTGCCAGTCCAATCAATGCCTTTCTGGCTGGTTGGGGAGCTGGAAATGTCCACGAGTTTCGTTTCAATCAAAACCTGCTTCGTCGGCGTATCCAGCCGGGTTGTCAGGATATCCACCGCCTCTTGCTCCGGCTGGGTTGCAACAATCACCAATTGACTGGTGCGAACATCCGCGATGACTTTGCTGCGTTTGTCGGTCAGGGCCGATTCCACGGCAGTCTCCATGTTCGTTACACCAGCGTATTTTAACTGTAATACGCGCGTTACCAAAGGGGGCGGAGCGCTGGGATCCTTAATTGTAATCCGGCCGATATGGGTTTGGGGATCATAAATCAGTTGCAAGCCATAATTATCCAGCAATGCCAGCAACGCGCTCTCCGCGGTGATGTTCTCCCAGCGGATCGAAAGGGTAGGCTCCGCCTTGACTTGACCACTGGCATCAGGCTGGCCATAGGCGATTTTCGGATCCAGCATATAGTTAATGCCGGCCTGGCGGGCCAGGTTTTCAATCGCGGTTGTCAGCGGCACGTCGGAGAATTGAATCAGGGGAATTCCCGGGGGTTTGGCCGCTGGTGGCGCGGGAGCCTCCGGCGCGACTTCAGCGGACGTGCCAACCACGTTGGACACGACCTCGGCAGCAGGAGTTTCTGCCACGTTTGTGTTGTCCACCGTCGTGGCTGTCGCCACGTTGGTAGTGACCGTGGTGGAAACCGCGGTGGTAACCGTTGTGACGCTGTTGCTGGCCGTCACATCCGTGCTGACCGTATTGGTTGGCAGGGCGGGGGCGGTGGCTGTTGTCACCGCGTCTGTCGCCTCGCTGGAGGCCGTCGGGGTGGAATTTTGTGCCAAGGCGGCTCGTGCTGCGGCTTGCGCAGCATTATCGGCTGTGGCGGTCGTTTGATCCGGTATCACCGCGTTGGTCTGGGCCTGGGTAGCCAGGACACCAGCCAGGCTGGCAAGCAGGATGATATGGTTGATTTTTTTCATAGCTGGATGTTTTTAGTTTTGGTTGCGGTGTTTAAAGCTTGTTAAATAGTATTTTCAGTTGGATTAATTTATTCGGTTGAAAAAGTGAGTTCGCGGCGCTGATGATCGCATTCGACCACCACGCTATTACTATTAATGGCGAGACAGCGGAGATGCACCCGGCCGGTGGGGGTCGAGACGTCCCCTTCATCGCCAACTCCAAAAGAGTGATTGTTGATGATGACGGTACGATCGTCTGCGGTTCCTGAAAAACCGCGGATGGTCAAAGTTGCAGCCACAGTTACAGTTTTAGTCGCCATCGCCGTGATATAGGGCCTGGTGGATTCCGGGTAAAAGGGATCACGCCCCTCTTGTGGGCTGGAAGGCAGGACGAACACCGAAGGAATGGTCACCGGTATCGCGTTAGTGCTGGTGGCGGTCTGGCCCAGAGCGGAGAACCCTGCCGCTGTCACCAACGAGATCAAGACGATTTGTTTCCTGGAATTAGTCATGGCCTTTTTAAGTGTTGGATTTCACCAAAGCGACCACATCAAAATGGAAGGTCAGAATTTCCGAGTTGTCGCTCGAATCGGTGGTGCCGATGGATAGGTTAACCAACCTC
>Ga0302274_10004533_pt1 | contig 12067 bp, 11 predicted proteins | sample III_Bog_N2_1_FD_198755 | JGI IMG/M metagenome (GOLD analysis project Ga0302274, IMG submission 198755) | Peat permafrost microbial communities from Stordalen Mire near Abisko, Sweden - III_Bog_N2_1 | ecosystem: Environmental > Terrestrial > Soil > Wetlands > Peat | place: Sweden: Abisko...
GGCTGGTTGACAGCCAAGATCACTCCATTGCGATCCAGCACGGCAATTTCGGCAGGGACGGAATTCAGGATGGATTGCTTGAAAGTCTCGGCTCGTTTGAGCTCGGTGATGTCGGAAAATGAACCAATGTAATGAGTGACTCTGCCGTCGGGGTCGAAGACAGCGGAGATGGTTAGCCACTCATAGTAGATACTGCCGTCCTTATGCTTGTTCCACAACTCGCCCTGCCAGTAATTTTCCTGCTTCAAGGTTGCCCACATTTGCCGATAAAACGCTTTGTCCTGACGCCCGGATTGAAGTATTTTCGGTGTCTTGCCCACTACCTCTTCCGTGCTGTAGCCAGTCAGCTTGGTGAAGGCCTCATTGACCCGCAGGATGACGCGGTTAGCATCGGTCACAATCAATCCCTCTTGCGACTCGAAGGCGATGGCGGCGATACGTCTCTCTTCTTCGACCTGTTTGCGGGCAGAGATATCGGTGAGGATGAGACGCATCGAGGATGTGCTGCCAGCTCCCATACGCAGGCAGTCCAGCCGGGCAGGGAAGCGAGAACCGTTACCGTGCAGGAGCGTCAGTTCGCAACTCTGATGCCCGTCGTGCTGCAACACGTTCAGGAAATGACGCAGCCAGAGATCGTTGTCTTCTGGTGTGACAAAACCGGCGAAGCGGCACTGGAACAGTTTTTTGCGCTCCACTCCCAATAGTGTGGCACTGGTGAGATTCGCCTTGGCGATCATGCCTTCGCGGGTGAGGGTGAGGTAGCCGACGGGAGCGAATTCATATAGATCGACATAACTGTCGCGCGATTCTTCCAGGGCGATTTGGATTTTCCGCAATTCATCGTTCTGCATTTCCAGCTCGATCTGATGCACATGGAGCTCATACAAAATCTCCTCGGTAGAGCGTACCAGCTCATGTGTAGAAGGCGCATGATCGAGTTGCGCTTTGGCTTCGGTGCGTAGCCTATCCGGTTTTCCTCGCGTCTTGTTCATAGTGCCTTAGTAACAGAGCCTGTGGGTTTTGCCTTCCCCATGATAAGGAAAAACGTAACGTATGAGATTGCCGTTGAATACTACTATGAATGGAAAGGGAATGGCCAAGTTAACAGTGCTATACGTATTTCTACGTAGGTATTCGCACGTATATGTTTCAGTTCAATACTGACGTAATGTCCGCATTCATGAAATGAATAATGGGGGAGTTATGTTGCCAGTCAAGCCAAATGTTGAGCCTTATCCCCCTGATCACGTGCGCAATCCGTTTGGCAGATTTCCTTCCGACTATTGCGCTCCAACATCACCAAAGATTCATGAGCTGAAGGCAAGGTACGAAGCTCTTCACGCAACAGAGAAAAATAGTGCGCATTCTGATTTTAAAATTGTCCATCCATGATTTCGAAGAATGCCACCAATCACTTGGGAGGCGGATGCCAAAACTGTTGTATGCGTACGTGTCTTGGCTTGAGCTTAGTTGAGTGTCAGACCGAATCCATATTTTCAAGTGGTAATTTATTTTAGGCGCACACATTTTTGCAACAATTAACCTCAAAGCAACTCGTTAATTCAAATCATTCGTAATGCAACGCATTGAGGTATGGGCCATGACGACAGAAAGCTATCAAAAACGTAGAGAAATACACCAGACTTTACGCATTGATGAACTCGTTAAAGAAAACGCAGACTTAACCTTGCAACTCAAAGCTTGTGAAGCCGAGATTGAAAGATTGAAATCTGCGAATGAACGGCTGGGGGATGGGCTTCTAACAGTAACCGAGAAATTGGAAAACGCTAATAATGAAATTGATCGGCTTGATATGGTGATGAAGCGTCATCGGGCTGATTCATTAACCATAAGAGAGATTGCTCGGAAAGTCTAAGTAGTCTTTAGATAGTGTCAACAACTACTGCGTCTGAATTCAGGCGATAGTCTTCAATATCACCCGTTCTACTTGCACGCTTGCATTGCCATCGCTCAGCCACACCTGCCCATCCTGTATGGTGCATTGCAATTGCATAGTGCGCTGCGCCAGCTTGGCGATGGCGCGTGTGCTCTCTACCGGCAGATTAATCACGGTGAGATTCTTGAGCCGCTCGAACTGGCTGCTGTTCTGCGCGAACCACATATCGGCGGTGCGTCCGCCATAGGTGTAAACAATCACCTGATTGGCCCGCCCGCAGGCCTTGCGGATCAGTTTCTCGTCGGGAAGTCCCACGTCTATCCACAACTTGATCGCCCCGGTTAAATCCTTCAACCACAAGTCCGCCTCATCATCAGCGGTCATGCCTTGGCCAAACTCCAGATACTCATGTGCATGCAATGCGAAGGCCAGCAAGCGCACCATCATGCGCTCATCGGTTTCGGATGGATGGCGTGCCAATGTCAGCGCGTGATCCTGATAGTAGTGACGCTCCATGTCCGCGATTTGCAGATTGACTTTAAAGATGGTTGCTTTGATGGCCATAAAATTTTAGTTATCCTTGAAAGAACGATTCAGCCACGGATAAACACCGACATACACGGATTATCTATGTGCTAGCGTTCTTATTCTGCATACCAATTGGGTGACATAATTCCACATTCGTATTTTCATCGGTGAAAATCCGTGTTTATCTGTGGCTAATGGCTGTTATTGAAAACTACCGGACACACGTCCGCGCATACTCTTCACCACCCCGTGCCTGACCTTGCTCTCCAAGCGCTTCTTCTGAGAACTGCGCGTGGGCTTGGTTGCGCGGCGGACAGTTGGCAACACCGCGATGCTTTGCACCAACTCTTTCAGGCGTCGCAATGCCTCGCCGCGATTCTTGTCCTGGCTGCGGAATTCCTGCGCCTTGATAATCACCACGCCCTCTTTGGTGATGCGCTGATCGTTTAATTTGGCGAGTCGTTCCTTGAACTCTAGCGGCAACGAGGAGGCGGCGATATCGAAACGCAAGTGAATCGCGCTGGAAACCTTGTTTACGTTCTGCCCGCCCGCGCCCTGCGCACGAATCGCGCTGATCTCGATCTCGCAGTCGGGGATGGTCACGTTGTGGGCGATATAGAGCATCTAACTTACGGTGATGTGCACATCGCCAAGAGTTACCACCGACCCTGCGCGTATTTTGCAAGTCTTGCGCAACTCGACATACCCATCCACCGACACTACGCCTTCCGCGACCAGCGCCTTGCCCGCGCCGCCGCTGTCGCACACGCCCACCAGCTTGAGCAATTGGTTGAGTTCGACGAATTCGCCGTTGAGTTGGAATTCGAGTTGTTGCATTACAGCTTTACCGCATGTTCGCGCGTGGTATGGAACACCACTTTTGGCCAGCGTTCCTGTGTGAGTTTCAAGTTGACGTTGTTAGGCGCGAGGTAGGCCATATTGCCAGCGGCATCGTAGGAAACGTTGTTGGATAAAGCCTTCTCGAAATCGGCCAGCATCTTTTTGTCGTCGCAGGTTACCCAGCGTGCGCTGGTGGTGCTGGTGCCCTCAAACATTGCATCCACGCCGTATTCGCCTTGCAGACGGCTGGCGACCACGTCGAACTGCAACACGCCGACCGCACCCAGAATTAAATCGCCGCCGTTGACCGGCTTGAACACCTGCACCGCGCCTTCTTCGCCGAGTTGCTGCAAACCCTTGTGCAACTGCTTGACCTTGATCGGGTTGCGGATGCGCACCGAGCGGAAAAAGTCCGGCGCAAAATAGGGAATCCCGGTGAACTGCAATAGCTCGCCTTCGGAGAAGCTGTCGCCGATCTGCATATTGCCGTGGTTGGGCAGGCCGATGATATCTCCCGCGTAAGCCTCTTCCACCTGCTCGCGGCTGGAGGCCATGAAGGTCACTACGTTGGACACGCGAATCTCGCGGTTGATGCGCAGATGCTTGATCTTCATGCCGCGCTCGAAATGGCCGGAACACACGCGCAGAAAGGCGATGCGGTCGCGGTGGTTGGCGTCCATGTTGGCCTGTATCTTGAACACGAAGCCGGAAAAGGCCTGCTCGGCAGGCTGCACGGTGCGCACCGTGGCATCGCGCTGAATCGGCGCGGGTGCCCAATCCAGCAGCGCGTTGAGAATTTCACGCACGCCGAAATTGTTGATGGCGGAACCGAAGAACACCGGCGTCTGCTTGCCATCGAGGAAGCGTTGCAGATCGAAGGGATGTGATGCGCCCTTCACTAGCTCGACTTCCATCTTCAGTTGTTCGATCTCCAGCGGGAACATCTCGGCCAGACGCGGATTGTTGATGTCTTTGATGATCTCGAACTCCTGAGTGTCGCGCTCTTCGCCCGCTGCAAATAACATGATCTCGTCGCGCAACAAGTGGTACACGCCGCGAAAAGTTTTGCCCATGCCGATAGGCCAGGTTACCGGTGCACACTGGATGTTGAGCACCGACTCGACTTCGTCCAGCAAATCCAACGAGTCGCGCACCTCGCGATCCATCTTGTTCATGAAGGTAATGATGGGCGTGTTGCGCATGCGGCACACGTTGAGCAGTTTGATAGTCTGCGCTTCCACCCCCTTGGCCGCGTCGATCACCATTAGAGCGGAATCCACGGCGGTAAGCACGCGGTAAGTATCCTCGGAAAAATCCTGGTGACCGGGCGTATCGAGCAGATTCACCACGTGGTCGCGATACTCGAACTGCATCACCGAGCTGGCCACCGAAATGCCGCGCTGTTTTTCAATCTCAAGAAAATCGGACGTGGCATGGCGGCCGCTCTTGCGTCCCTTCACCGTTCCTGCCAACTGAATTGCACCTGAGAACAGCAGCAGTTTCTCGGTGAGCGTGGTCTTGCCCGCATCCGGGTGAGAGATGATGCCGAAGGTGCGGCGGCGCGCGACTTCGCGCGCTATCAGCTCGCGCGGCACGGCAGTGGGTTCGTTCGATGTTTGTTCGATGTCAGCGGACATGATGAAAGCCGGTAAAAAAGTGCGCAAGTCTAAAGGGTGTGCGCGGGAAAGTCTAACGGAGTAGATCGTTTCGTCAAAACAGTTACCGTTCGCTATGCTTATCCACCCTACAACTGGCCTTTCCTGCTCGAATTCAGGGTTAGGCTGGATATGAGATAGCAAGACATGATGCCATGCCTATTAATCATCAAACCGATCCAGCCAAACACCCGGTTCACGATGCTGATGAAAGAATGAAACCACCAGCAACTCATCTGGACTTGGCAGATAAATAAGCGTGTAAGGAAATTTACGGAATAGCACTCGACGGAAATCTTCTTCGATGCGTAAATGCCCAAAAGGATTGCGAAGTGCAGACGCAACTGCCGCGTCAGCGGCACGAGCGAATTCAAAGCCAAGCCCAAGTGCTTTTGATTCGTACCAAGCCTGCGCCTCCAGAAGCTCTTGTTCTGCTTCTGGACGGAGCACGACCAACATCAGGGTTTACTCGGAAATAATTTGGTGCGAACCTGTTCCCACGGAATCGCTGTGGAAGGGTCGGCACGATGTGCTGCAACGCGACGATGCAACTCAGTCTTTTGGGCTTGTGACAACTCAACGGCATTGGGTGCCTCCGCAGCAATACTATCCCATATGTCCTCGACGAGCTGGATGCGCTCGGAGACGGACAGATTCATATATTCGGCGGTAGCGGTCGGAATAGGCATGGGTATAGTATAAATCAAGGGCTACATTAAGGTAAGAGGTGGTGCTTAACGGTTTTGTCTGGCCTAACGTTTGAATTCAGCGGCTGCTGTCAGGCAGTCCGCTGGAAGGAATTTGTGCCGCTTACTCATGCCCACGTAAAACGTCGTACCAGTCCCATAGCTCTTGGAAGCTTGCGTTCATCGGGGGGGGATTATTTTCAATAAATTTGACCTCTAAAAACTGATTTAAATATGCCTCGCCAGTCCTCCTTGGGTGATTTGCGATCCACGAGTCATAGAAGTTTTTCTCCACGCTATAGTGGTGCGAGTGAATAAAAGGAGACCATGTTTCCCTAATATCATCCTCATTTCTTATATCAATTATTTCAAACTCTTCCATGTTGCGTTCATCAACACTTCCCCATGCAGTTTTAAATAAATTAATTGCGCTCGCATCTGAGGTAGGGGCGCCATAACCAAATATGGTTACCATAAATGCTTTTTTTAATTCTGTAGCAATCATGCGCCATTGCTCAGCGATAAACTTATCGTTGTGATAATTTTTTTCGCCTACAGGATATAGTAGGTGAGAGGGTTTAATTTTATTTCCACATTGCCTGCAATGAGTGCCGTTGATGCCAATGTGATTGCTGCTACAAGCGCCCATCTTTACATTGCCATGAAGATATAGGGACATTGGTGGCCTGAAGCGCCCCATGTTTCTCTCTATGGCTTGGGCTAAAAAAGGGTCCCAATTGAATGACGCGATAGTATCTTTGTAGCGCAGAGATAAAACCAAGTGATCGTAAAGGGTTGGCTCATCGGGGAGTGACATGGAAGAAAAATATCCATATACGATTTCCTCTAGCTCAGCCCGGATTTCTGAGAGCTTAGGGTTTTCGTGAATTGCTGAATATATATCTTCGAAATTATTTGACTTAAAAACTAATCCTGTTTTTTTGATCAGACTTTCAACTCCAAGGATATCAATGAAGTTATTCATCAGCGGAAGTTTTTTTCCGCTTTTGTCGCCATTTGGAAATGCCGCAAAACTGGCGCCCGCGCCAAGTATCACGACATGGGGTCTTTTCATTTGAACTTGCTGTATTTCTTTTTCGGCGGAAACTAGCATATCAGCATTCTTTGTCCGTGGCACAGAGGCACATAACGTGATATATAAACTTATTCATGTAGGGGCATGCTGACTATTCAAGGTGACACTGTCAAGCGATTAACTGAATTATCAAGGGCTCATTAATCTGGCAGTTCTGCCAGTTTGGTTTTAATTTTAGGGCAGCTTAAAATTCTGCGGATGGAGCTTAAAATCGTTTCTCAATATCCCCCAAGACAACTCAAGTAGGACTCGATTGATTAGGGCTGGCTTGCCGGCGGTGCCACTTTGATTACTTCATCCAGCGTTGTTACTCCCGCAGCCACCTTCGCCGCCCCGGAAATGCGCAACGGCTTCATGCCTTCGCTGCACGCCACTTCACGGATACGGGCGACATCGGCAGTCGGGGTGATGAGCTTGCGCAATTCTGGCGACATCATCAGGATTTCATAAATCCCGATGCGCCCCGAGTAACCTGTCATACGGCACTCCAAGCAGCCCATCTGGTGTTGTAACTGGTTTGGTCGACTGGCTTTCCATGGTGATACGAGGTTATCCCACAGCTCGCTTTCGTCCGCCCGTAGCGGTTGTGCTTCCTTGCAATGCGGACACAGCGTGCGCACCAGCCGTTGACCCATCACGCCCAGCACCGTGGCGTTGATCATGTAAGGCGCCACGCCGAGATCGAGCAGGCGGGTGATGGCCGACGGCGCATCGTTGGTATGCAGTGTGGACAGCACAAGATGGCCGGTTAGCGATGCCTGAATCGCCATGTTGGCGGTTTCCAGGTCGCGGATTTCACCTACCATGATGATGTCCGGGTCTTGCCGCATCAGCGCACGTAGTCCGTCCACGAATTCAAGGTCGATGCCGTGTTGTACCTGCATCTGGTTGAATGCTGGCTCCACCATTTCTATCGGGTCTTCGATAGTGCATACATTGACCTCCGGCGTCGCCAGATGTTTTAGCGTGGAATATAGCGTGGTGGTTTTGCCCGAGCCGGTCGGGCCGGTAACGAGGATGATGCCATTCGGCTGTTTGGTCATCTGTTCCCAGCGCATGCGGTCTTCGCTGGAAAAGCCGAGCTCGGAGAAATCGCGCACCAGTACCTCAGGGTCGAAAATTCGCATGACCAGCTTTTCGCCAAAGGCCGTTGGCAGAGTGGACAGGCGCAGCTCTACCTCCTGTCCCTCGGCGGTGCGCGTCTTGATGCGGCCATCCTGCGGACGGCGTTTTTCGACCACATCCATGCGGCCAAGAATCTTAATCCGGCTGGTCATGGCGGTCATTACCGACATCGGAATCTGGTATACCTGATGCAGCACGCCATCGATGCGGAAACGCACAATTCCCATATCGCGCCGTGGTTCGATGTGAATGTCCGAGGCGCGCTGCTCGAAAGCATACTGCCACAGCCAGTCCACGATATGCACGATGTGCTGGTCGTTGGCGTCGAACTGGCGGTTGCTCTTGCCCATATCCACCAGTTGCTCGAACGAGGCTAGCCCGGACGCGCCCGGGCGGTTCTTTTGCGACGCTGTTTTGACCGAACGCGCCAGGTTGTAGAACTCGACCAGATAGCGACTGATGTCTTCCGGTGTGGCAACAACGCGGCGGATGTCCTTGCGCAGGATCTGCTTGAGCACTTCCTCCCAACTACGTAGAAAAGGTTCGGCGGTAGCGATCACCACCTCGCGTGGAGTGACTTGCACGGGCAGGATGCCGAAGCGCGTGGCATAGTCGTTGGACATGATATCGGTGACAGCAGAGAAGTCTATTTTAAGCGGGTCAATGTGAAAATATTCCAACCCGGCATGGCCTGCCAGCCATTCCGTCAGCGCTTCAAGATGTAGCGGCTTGTGCGGAGGCAACAGCGATTTCCAGTTCTGGTTGGCGACAGACATCAGCGGATGGAGCGGATGGTGAGCATCGTTACGGTTGAGTCGACGCTCCGCAAGCAGTGCATCGGCATCAGCCTGCCCCACCAGCCCATCGTCCACCAGCGTGCTGAGTACCTCAGGCAGCGTCAGCTTGTGTTCTCGCGTTTCCAGTGCCATGCCCATCCTTTCGATAATTGCAGAACTATACTGTGATCAAGCTTTCCACTCAATGGTCAGAACTTTGTATTGATGCATATTGACAAAAGAACGTTCGTTCCATATCGTACGCACTTATGGAAAACGATGCCAGCTATCTCGCAAAGCTTCAGGACTATTACGCTGACCACAGCGTATTACCGCCGTATTCCACCATCATGATGCTGTTGGGGTTCAAGTCCAAGTCGCCGGTGGCGGCGCTGATAGCCAGACTCAAGCTGCTGGGATTTTTGGAGTCCACGCCGGAAAAGCGCCTTAAACCCGGCAAACGGTTTTTTGAGCGCCCCATTTTTGACAGTGTGCGTGCCGGGGCTCCCAGCCCGGCGGGAGACTCGCGCTACGATACACTCACCATCGACGAGTATTTGGTCAGCCATCCATCCAGCACAGTGCTGGTGACGGTAAAAGGTGACTCAATGATTGATGCGGGCATCATGCCGGGCGATACGGTGGTGGTGGAAAAGCGCGGCCACGCGAACGTGGGCGATATGGTCATTGCCATCGTGGACGACGAATTCACGCTCAAGACTCTCGGCAAGGAAAAGGGGATATTCGTGCTGATCCCCGCCAACCCTGCTTATCCCATCATCCGTCCCCAAGGCGATCTGGAAATTTTCGGTATCGTCGTCGGTCAGTTTCGCAAGTACCAATAGGCGCTTGGTAATCGACAGCGCAGTCCTGAAAATACAATCGGCACCTTCGAAAAGGTGCCGACATTAGGTAGCAAACTGTGCTTTTACAAACTACTTTGTGTCCACTTTCTGTTGCTCCAGTTACTGCGTTCTGACGGCTGCGGCGTCCTTGGGAGTTGGGGTGTGGTCAAGTGAGAACGTCATGGTAGAAGCGGATGCAGGCTCGCCACGTTTGCTCTTTAATTTGATGTTCAGACGCAATTCATTGGCTGAATCAGCATTGCGTAAGGCGTCCTCGTAGGAAATATGTCCGTCGTCATATAGATCAAGCAGCGCTGCATCAAATGTTAGCATACCAAGTTCCTTGGATTGCTCCATCAGCCCTTTGATTTCTTGAAACTCGCCTTTGAAAATCCGTTCGGAAATTGTCGGCGTGTTTAACAGTATTTCAACGGCAGCCTTGCGCCCCTTGCCATCTATCGTGCGTACCAGGCGTTGGGAAATAATCGAGCGTAAATTTACAGAGAGATCCATCAGTAGTTGATTGCGTCGCTCTTCAGGAAAAAAGTTGATGATGCGATCCATTGTCTGGACAGCATTGTTGGCATGTAATGTAGCCAGGCACAGGTGACCGGTTTCGGCGAAAGCGATAGCGAGCTCCATGGTCTCGGTATCGCGTATCTCACCGATCAGAATTACGTCGGGCGACTGGCGTAGTGTGTTCTTTAGCGCGTTATGCCAGCTGCGTGTATCCACACCCACTTCACGGTGGGTGACCAGTGAGAGTTTGGAGTGATGCACATATTCCACAGGATCTTCAATAGTGATGATATGACCCTTGGAGGTGAGGTTGCGGTGATGGATCATGGCAGCCAGCGTAGTTGATTTTCCGGAGCCCGTACCACCAACGACCAACACCAGTCCACGCTTGTTCATAACCGTTCGCTTGATGCTTTCCGGCAGTCCAAGTTTTTCGAAACTTGGGAACTCTCCGGGAATAGCACGTATGACCATGCCTACATGTTGCTGCTGCATAAATACATTCACACGAAAACGTGAACCGTTGGGAATGGATACCGCGAAGTTGCATTCCATCTCTTTGGCAAATTCTTCGCGCTGGGTTTCATTCATGATGGCATGGGCCAGCTTGCGAGTAGTCTCTCGGGTGAGCTTATTATCGGACAAAGGCTGCATTTCGCCGTTAACCTTCATGCTGGGCGGAAAATCATGGGCTATGAACAAATCGGATCCGCCAGCATTACTCATCTTGGTCAACAAGTTATGAATATATACTCGGGAATGTTCGTCGATAGGTGATGACATAGGTATTTTCCTGAAAAATATATAAAGATTCCCGCCTAGCTTACCCTAAGTTTCACCTGATTTGAACTTATGCACTGCTTTGCGAATGGGGGTTTGCAAAAACGCTCATTTCAAAAAAGCATTACCTACGGGTATTGTGTGATGTCCATCTGATAGTCGAGTTTAACAGCTATCACACAGCGCTAGCCAATGAAAACGCCACCTTGATGGGGGTGGCGTTTTCATTGTTATTTCAAATCCGATTATTTCTTTTCATCCGTTTCAAATGCTTTTATGCTGATGTTGGCGTGGCTCTTGGCATCAGCCACATACGCTTGGAGCAATTCGTCGCCGGTAAGTTTGCGTATTTCATTTACATAGCGCGCACGCTTGGCTTCGTCCAATGCGGCAACATCCTTGACCGCATCCACCCTAACGAGAAGGTAACCGCCTTGGGGATTTTCCACACCGACATAAGCTGGCAGTTTAGCCGCATCTGCCTGGAATACTTGGTGCACCAAGTCACCCCCCTGGCCGGAAAGTTGCGCACGCGTCATTGCTTGTCCGGTTTTCCATACCAGATTTGGCTTTTCACCACGTTTCAACTGTTCCAGAGTAGCCTTGCCCTGCTTGAAAGCCAGTTCCAGCGCCTGCTGATGCAGCAACTTTTGGCGGATTGCATCGCTTACTTCAGCCAAGGGGCGCGTGCTGGCGGGCTTGTATTCCAACAGGCGTACGGCTAGCAATGTGTTCGGTGCAATTTCTACGGCGGTACTGTTGCGCTTTTCCTGCAACACCTCCTTGGAAAACACAGCCTGCAGGGCCTTGTCCGTCCAAGGTGGTGTTCCGGCCTGAGCCTTATTTAGCCACGCACTTTGTTGTACGGGTGCTTTCACCAGTTCTGCCGCAGGCTTGAGGGTGTCGCTCTGTTCATACACCACGTTATTGAATTTTTCAGCCAGTTCGGCGAACTTATCGCCCGCCTTTTGCATTTTCAATTTCTGCGCGATAAGGTCCTTCACTTCATTCAGTGCCTGAATTTTCGCGGGCTTGATAGCTATTAGCTTGATGATGTGAAAACCGAAATCAGATTGCACCAGACCGCTAATTTCTCCAGGCTTGAGTTGGAATACAGCGTCATCAAACGGTTTGACCATCATGCCGCGACCAAACTCACCGAGGTCGCCGCCTTTTGCCGCAGAACCGGGATCTTGTGAATACTGCTTGGCCAGTTCAGCGAATTTGCCCGGCGACTGCTTGACTTGCTGCAGTATCTTTTCGGCCTTGGCCTTGGCTGCCTGCTTGTCCGCATCGGGCGCCTGAGCTGTCACCGTGATC
>Ga0302274_10004534_pt1 | contig 12067 bp, 12 predicted proteins | sample III_Bog_N2_1_FD_198755 | JGI IMG/M metagenome (GOLD analysis project Ga0302274, IMG submission 198755) | Peat permafrost microbial communities from Stordalen Mire near Abisko, Sweden - III_Bog_N2_1 | ecosystem: Environmental > Terrestrial > Soil > Wetlands > Peat | place: Sweden: Abisko...
CAGTTGCTCTACCTGCCGCCTTACTCGCCGGACTTGAACCCCATCGAAAAGGCATGGGCCAAGCTCAAACAACTGCTGCGCGCAGCCAAAGGCGCGCACAAAACAGGCCCTCGACCAAGCCATTGCCGAACTGCTACCAATGCTCACTGCCGAAGACGCAAGAGCCTGGTTCAGGCTCCCTTTCAGCGCTCTACAACAATAGGAGAAATACTCTAATGCGTCATGCGCCAGATCATGCACATTGGAGTCCCCTTCAGAGATCAGCCTCTCAAAGAGCCCCGCAAACTGACGCATCAAGGTTTCGTATTCTGGAAGCTCTGGATAGGCGCGGTCACAGACAAACCAGGCCATCTGGTTCAAGAAGGGGTATGAAAGTCGGTCCTCCCAATCTACAGGGGAAGGACTAAAATCAGGAAGCGCTTGGGCCAGAACCGGAAATACATCCGAATAGTCGATGCTCATCGCGTCTCCCTTACTGCACCGTCCCCGCCGGCCTCAACCGCCGCAGATCCAGCGCGCACTCGACGGCATTCTGCGCATGCAGCCGCAGATTGTCCGACGCGGCCCACAGCCAGATCCGCGAAGCCTGGTTCGGGTTCCGCCCTTCCCGCTCGGGACGCAGCCGCACCAGGAGGTCGTTCTGCCCTGTGGCAGCCAAGTTCGATGGCGAGTCCGTATCCTCCAGCACCAGGTCGACATGATCGCCGCTCAGAACCTCTTCGAGCGCGGAGATATCCACCGCGCGCTCCAGTTCCACGGCAATCGAGAACGCGTGCCCGTGGAACACCGGCGCCTGAATCACCTGCAATGCCAGCGCCGGCCAGCGGCCGTCCCCAAGCGCCGCATAGTGGCGGCGAATCCGCGCTTCTTCCGCTCCCAGGTTGATGGTCGAGCTCTCGCCCAGACCGCCCAGCAGGTTATAGGCCACCTGCGCGTCAAAGACGGCCCGCGGCAGGGTTTGAAAACTCAAAAGGCTCACTGTCTGTTGATGCAGTTCGTCCATGGCTGCGCGGCCAAATGCGCTGGCAGGCTCAAGCAACGTCGCCGCCGCAAACCGCAGCGGCGCGGCCAGTTGCAACCGCTCCAGCAGCAGCGCCAGGGCCAATGCCGCCGGGTGCGCTGGAACCACGGCAGGCGTAAACAGATCGACCGTTGTTACTTCAGAACCCAGCCATGGCGCGCGCACCAGCACTCCTGTCTCCTGGTCCAGCGCGCCGCTCAGGTCCAGCACCGTAGACCCGGCACGCAACGCCGTCCGCCAATGCTTGCGGGTGAGAGCTTCAGTACCGGCAAAGAATGTAAAATCCGCACGCTCAAACGAATCTGCTTCAATGGCCCGGACAAATGTAACTTCGTCCCCCACCTGGTCCAATTGCCCTTGCGCCTCTTCCTCGTCCAGCAGCAGGAAGTTCGCCGCGGCAAGCGGCGACTCCGACAAGGCATCCTTCAACTCGCGCCCCAATAGCGTAGAGGCTCCAGCGATTGCAATCTTGTACACAAGCTTCCTTTTTCAGTTGATGAATTATAAAGGTCTCTGCGAGTCCGGCTCTACATCCACCGCATCCGGAATGGCAGTCCCGTCTGGCCGTCTTCGCCGGCGCCGCGTCCAGCCGTATGCCGCACGTGCCCAGATGCCGGAGAACATATACGTCAGGCCAATTGCAAAAAAGATGAAATTCGAGTACCGGAGCATGACGTAAAACACGATTGCCAGCACAAAAAGCAGTTGGAAGGGGTGACTGCGCGCGAAGTTGATCTCTTTGCCCGACCAGAACCGCCAGGTGCTCACCATGAGGAACCCGCTCAGCCCCACCAGCACCAGCCATAGGGCAGCAACCCACCACGCCAGAATCGGATACCCATAGCACAGATGCACTGACGACGCCAGAAACCCCGCCGCCGCCGGAATCGGCATGCCTACGAAGTACTTGCGCCCCGGCCTGCCCGGATTTCGCGGCTGCGCGTCGTGGGAGATGTTGAACCGCGCCAGCCGCGATACCCCGCCAATCAGAAACAGAAAACAGATGAACGCGCCAGCCTGGTGGAGGTGCGCCAACAAATCCGGCCGGGTCGATTCGAGCAGGAAATGGAATCCCCAGATCATGGCCAACAGCGCCGGGGCAACGCCGAAAGTGATCGCATCGGCCAGCGAATCCAGCTCTTTGCCAAACTCGCTCGTTGTGTTGGTCATGCGGGCAATGCGCCCGTCCAGGGTGTCGAACGGTATGGCGAAGATAATGGCGATGGCCGCCCAATCCAGGTGTGTGTGGGCATCTCCGGGGCCGCTGATGGCCTTGATGGTCTCGGTAATCGAGAAGAAGCCCGCGGCGATATTGCCTACCGTAAACAGCGAGGGCAGAAGATACATGCCGCGCCGCAACCGGGCTTGAGCCTTGGCTTTGGCCAGTGCCGGGTCTCGCCCGTTCACTGCTTTCCCCCAACCGGCATGGCCGCCAGTATGCTCGATCCGCCCTTCACCTTTTGACCCACCTTCACCTTGAGAGCCGCCTCGGCCGGCAATACGACATCGACCCTGGAGCCGAATTTGATCAGCCCCACGCGCTGGCCGCGCTCCACCGTGTCGCCTTCTTTCGGGCTGAAGACAATCCGTCGCGCCAGCAGGCCGGCGATCTGCTTGAAAGTAACCTCAATCCCTTCGCCTCTCACTGTTACCGCATTCTGCTCATTACGGTCTGCCGAAGCCGGATTCATGGCATTCAGATACTGGCCCTTCTGGTAGTACACACGGCTGAGCACTCCGCCGATCGGGGAACGGTTCACGTGAACATTGAAAACGCTGAGGAAGATGCTGATGCGCTGCCGGGGACCTTCAGGAGTGGAGATGGTTTCCGTCTCAGTAACCAGCCCGTCGCCGGGCGACACAATCAGGCCGGAGCCCTCTGGAATTGTCCGCTGGGGGTCGCGGAAGAACCAAAGAAAAAATGCCGCCAAGAGCACCGGCGCGATGCACCACGCCCAATTGCCAGTAGCCCACGCCAGCAACCCCGCAACCGCCAGCAAGCTAAAACCGTAGATGTAACCGTCACGAACCATCGTCCCAACGATTATACGGCGGTTTCGCATGTCTGCCGGTCCAAAGCTCGTCACCTTGGGCGCACACCCTGATCGGGACCGCTGTGTGGGCCTGCGGGTCAACCAATTCTTCGAGGCGGCCTGCCTGGGCAGCCCGCCTTTAGAGCCCTGAATCTTCTCTGCCTAGGCGATCGCCGGCAAACGGCGCTCCAGGGCAAAAATCAGGTCTTTGGCGTGCAGTTTCAATTTCTTCAACCGCACCTCTTCGAGCTGTTCATCCGCGGAGAGATAGGGCTTTTGAATCAGTTCTTCCAACCGCTGAGCGTAGCGACGATGTTCCGCATGCAAGCGATCAATCTCTTCGCTCAGCGTAGAATCCTGTAATTCATCCATCAAGCACCTCCGATGTTTACTGAACATTTACATATATCGCTGTCAATATGCAATCGGCAAGAGAGAAAAACGGCAAAAGTAATGTGACCCTGTGGATTTCGGGACGTCCGCACTTCAAGCCGTGACCGGAATCACAAGTTCTCAGCGGCAATTTGTCGCCACCCTCAGCATTCGGCCTCAAACCAGTCTCAACCGCATCAGAACCGCATCTTCTTCCGGATCAGCGTAATACCGCGGCCGCAGCCCCACCTCCTCAAACCCCAGCGCACCGTAGAACCCCTGCGCTGCCCGGTTTGAGGCCCGCACTTCCAAAATCAGCCGGCTCACCCCCCCGGTTCGTAATTCCTCGACCAGCGCATTCATGAGCCGTGCTCCCACCCCGCGCCTCTGGCCCGCCGTCGCCACGGCTATCGTCTCCAGTTCGGCCTCCGGCGCCAGCACACTCGCTACCAGGAATCCCGCCGCCGTGTCGCTTTCCGGTTCTGTTGCCACCAGCGCAATCCTTCGCGGCGTTTTGTTGGGATTGATCGCCGCAGCGTAGGCCGAAGCCGGCCAATGCGGCGCTTCCGCCAAGGCCGCCGCTAGTTCAAGGACGCGGTCCAAGTCTGTAGCGTTCATGTGTCTAATTCTGACCACAACTTCAGGGGAACTCATGCGCTCTGCGCCTTTACCGCCTCGCCGAAAATCTCCGCATCTGAACGTCGAAGGTAGTGTCCATCCACAAGCGCCAGGTCCACAAACCCGCCAGCCACCACCCGCGCTCCACAAAGCTGTAATGCATCTCCAGCCGTCGGCGCCAAGCTGCGCACGAGTTCAGCACCCTGCCAAACCGATTTGAGCAGCAGCCCCGCAGCCTCATCGCAAACAGCAATTTGCCCGCCTGCCAATTCGATCGCCCTCAGCTCACCTGCCCCAGCCAGCAATTCCTTCGCCGCCACGCCTGCCCCACCCAGCCGCAGGAACACCTCATTCCGATGCGCATCCAGCGCCGCGGACCCAACCCCGGCCTTCCACGTCAGCACCTCCAGCCGTGACACCGCGACAACCGGAATTTGCGCAGCCTCAGCCAGTCCTTTCACCGCGCTCAAACCAACGCGGACGCCAGTAAAACTCCCCGGCCCATTCACGGCAACAATCGCGCCCAGATCCTTCAGCGCAACACCGGCACGCGCCAGCAAATCCCCCACAGCCGCCACCAGCGTTGCCGAATAGCTCCGCCCCTCGAGCTCAAGCTGGCCAACAACCTCGACCGCGCCTTCCGCCAGCCGCCCCAGCGCCACAGAACCCGACGGTCCACAGGTGTCGATCCCCAGCAGCATTTGTTCGCGCCTGTCCTGCCCCGAAGGTCTCTCTTTCGTTTCCATAAGCCTCAAGCATGACACACCCCCAACCGCGCTTTCCACCCACCATTCGCTCCCGCAGCCTTTGATCCCCGGCCCGCATCGATTACCCTGTTCATAGCGACCTGACCAACCAAACACTTCCCATGCTCAGCAAGGAAAGGCAGCCCCCTGGCAGCAGCAGCCACACTCGCGTTTCACGACACCTGGAAGCCCCGCGCCAACCCGTGGGTCATCGCAATTACGGTCACGCTGGCCACATTCATGGAAGCTCTCGACAGCTCCATCGCCAACGTAGCCATGCCGCACATCGGCGGGTCGCTCTCCGCGAGCCGCGATGAATCCACCTGGGTGCTCACCAGTTATCTCGTCGCCAACGCCGTCGTGCTGCCCATCAGCGGATGGATCGCCAACCGCATCGGCCGCAAGCGCTTCTACATGACCTGTGTTCTGCTCTTCACTCTCGCCTCCTTGATGTGCGGCCTTGCGCCCACCCTCGGCGCGCTGGTCATCTGCCGTGTGCTGCAAGGCGCTGCCGGCGGCGGCTTGCAGCCCAGCGAACAGTCCATCCTGGCCGACACATTCCCGCCCGCCAAGCGCAGCATGGCCTTTGCCGTTTACGGAATGGCCGTGGTGCTGGCCCCTGTGCTTGGCCCAACCGTCGGCGGATGGATTGTCGACAACTACAGTTGGCGCTGGATATTTTTCATCAACATTCCCGTCGGCATTTTGTCGCTCTATCTCACCAACCGCGTCGTTGAGGACCCGCCCTATCTCGCCGCAATCCGCAAGCGCAAAGAGGGTGTCGACTATTGGGGACTCGGCCTGCTCGTGCTCTCCATCGGCGCACTGCAAGTCTTGTTGGACAAGGGACAGGAAGACGACTGGTTCAGCTCCCGCCTCATCTCCACCTGTGCTGTCATCGCAGCGATCGGCCTGGTAGTTTTCGTATGGAGACAGCTTCATGTCGAGCATCCCATCCTCGACCTCCGCCTCTTCGCCCAGCGCAACGTTGGGACAACCATGTTCGTAATGTTCATGGTGGGCGTCTCGCTCTACTCGTCCACTGTGCTCATCCCTCAATTCCTTCAGGAGATCATGGGCTACTCCGCCGAGCAGGCCGGCATGGCTGTCTCTTCAGGAGGCCTGGCGCTCATGTTTCTTTTTCCCGTCGCCGGCGCCCTCGCGCCCAAATTCGATCCGCGCTGGCTGGTGGCCATGGGCTTCACCATCACCACCTTCGGCCTCTATCGCATGACGGGGCTCGATCTCAACGTTCCTTTCAGCTTGGCGGTCAGTTGGAGGGTGGTTATCGCCCTGGGCCTGCCGTTTCTGTTTATTCCTATCAATACCCTTTGCTACGCGGGCATCCCGCAGGAGAAATACAACGAAGTGAGCGGCATGTCCGCACTGATGCGCAACATCGGCGGCTCGGTCGGCATCAGTTTTGTAACCACGCTGCTGGCTCGGTCGACGCAGAAGCATCTGGCCATGCTCAACGCGCACACCGTCAACGGCAATGGTCCTTTCGACGCTCTGCGGTCCGGCCTGGCCCACGCCTGGATGAGCCGCCAAACAGGCGCCATGCCCGACGCCGTTCAGAAGGCCGGCGCCCAGATCTTCGGCATGGCGCAGATACAGGCTAGGCTGCTGGCTTATGTCGACGTCATCTGGATCATGGTCGCGCTGACAGCGATCCTCATCCCGCTGCCATTCCTGATGAGACGGCCGAAGAAGATCGGGCCTGCGCCTGCCGGGCATTAAAATTGCCGCAATTCGAGCCGATTCGCGGACGGTTACCCGAACGGATGCGCGTAGTAGCGAATTGCATCGGGAAACGCCCCGGGGTGGTGTTCAAATGCCACCCTTATACTGACTTTGTTGTGATTATGCACTCCGGCAGAAATCGCCTCCGGACCATCGGCGATGAGCACCGCCATGGGCCGCTTCGAGGGCCGCACGATCGCCACATGGCCCGGTTTGTGGTCATTGGGGCTTTCATAGACTGCGAGCACCAGATCGCCCTGATTGGCTTGACGCTGCGCCTCCGCCATTCCTGCAAGCGCCCGCCATCCGGCCTTGTGTCCGTTCTCATTGGCCAGCCACTCGTACTGCGCATTGGCCAGCAGAATCTGCCCATGCTCCGGCGGCCGGAGCAGATATACTCCCAGCCGCTTCGCGGCCGCTGCGGCAAAGGCGCTGCAATGCGTGTGCGTGCCCGGCCCGGTGTAGTCCTCGCCCTTGTCCGGTTCGCCGGTTTCCCAATTCACATGCTCGTGGTTTAACCAATGGTTCTCAACATCCATCGCATCGAGAACGTCGGAAAGCCGCTCGCCTGCCGGTGTAATCGGCCCGCAGCACGCCTGCTGCCGCTCCTGTGCGGCCAACCGATGCGCCGGCGTTCCAACCCAGGTTGCAGTTGCAAGAACAACGAATGCAATCAGAAACTTGCGCATCAGCATTTTCTCCTCGCTTTCTTGCTTTTACTGGAGCCGCCCAATTCTCCGACTCGCTTCTGGTCCAGCCTATATCGCAGCCAGCGCCTGGTCCAGGTCGGCGATCAAGTCGTCCTTGTCTTCGATTCCCACCGACAGCCTGACCAGCCCTTGCGTAATCCCCAGCCGCTGCCGCTCTTCATCGCCAAGCGCCGCATGTGTCGTGGTGGCCGAGTGTGAGGCAAGCGACTCGACGCCTCCCAATGACTCCGCATTCAGGAAAAGCTTCACCGCCCCCAGGAATCGCCCCGCAGCTTCCGTTGTCCCCAGGTCGAAACTCATCATGGAGCCAAAGCCCTTTTGTTGCCGTCGCGCCAGCTCATGCTGCGGATGGCTCTTCAAGCCTGGATACGCCAGCCGCGTCAACTTCGTTTGCGTCGACAAGAACTCTGCCACAGCGCGCCCATTCTCCTCGTGAGCCTTCATCCGCAGCGGCAGCGTCTTGATGCCGCGCAGAACCAGGAAGCACTCGAATGGCGAAAGAATTCCGCCCGCAGCTTTTTGCACCAGCAGAAACCGCTCCTTGTGCTCCGGCTTGGAGCCAATCAGCGCGCCGCCCAATCCATCCGAGTGGCCGTTGAGAAACTTGGTCGTCGAATGCATCACGATATCCGCGCCCAATGCCAGCGGGCTCTGCAACACGGGCGACATGAACGTGTTGTCCACGCTGACTTCAACGCCGTGTGCGTGCGCAACTGCGCTCACCGCCGCAATGTCTGTGAGCGACATGATCGGATTCGTCGGTGTCTCAACATGAATGAGCTTCGTCGCCGGCTTGATAGCCGCTTCCACAGCGGCCAGGTCGCCAGTGTCCACATACGCGATCTCGATGCCGTAGTGGCAGACGATCTGGTTGAAGAGCCGCTGTGTGCCACCATATACATTGTGCGAACAGATCACGTGGTCGCCCGTGTGCAGGGTCGCCACCAGCGCATAGATCGCCGCCATGCCGCTCGCAAACGCATGGCCGCTGGCGCCGCCTTCGAGAGCCGCAAGCGCTTCTTCGAGCCGGTCCCGTGTCGGGTTTCCGGCGCGCGAGTAGTCCCAGCCCTTATCGGTGCCGATGCCGGTAAGCTCAAACGTCGATGAAAGGTAAACAGGCACATTCACCGCGCCCGTAAGTGGGTCGGGATATTGGCCGGCATGGACAGCGAGAGTGGAGTATTTGTAGTCAGGCATGGTCAGTTTTTAGCTTCTAGCTCCTGGGTTTTAGCTTATCCTGTTTGAGCAGGCGTCCTTATCTTTCCCACCAACAGACCTGTCATCCTGAGAGGCGGTGAGAACGCAGCCTATATCTCGCCCTCAAATATCTTCTTCGATAAATATCTCTCCGCTGAGTCCGGAATAATTACTGCAATCCGCTTCCCCGCTCCCAATTCCTTCGCCAGCGCCACCGCAGCAAACACCGCCGCTCCTGAGCTCGATCCGCCCACCAGCCCCTCTTCCGCTGCCAGCCGCTTCACCATCCCGAACGCATCCTCGTCATTCACAGCAACAATCCGGTCGCATACATCGCGATGAAACGTCTCCGGCACAAAATGCACGCCGATGCCTTCCACCTTGTGCTTGCCCGGCGCTCCGCCTTGCAGAATCGACCCCTGCGTCTCGACAGCCACATTCACCACCGCCGGGTTCTGTTCCTTCAAAAACCGTGCAACTCCACTGAACGTTCCGCCCGACCCCACGCCCGCCACAAAGCCGTCCACCTGGCCTTCCATCTGCTCCCAGATCTCAACCGCCGTCGTATCGTGGTGATACTGCGGATTGGCAGGGTTCTGAAACTGCAATGCCGTGAACGACCCTGGAATCTCCGCGCCCGCCGCACGCGCCCGCCTGATTGCCCCCGCCATGCCCTCGTCTTCCGGTGTGCGAATCACCTCGGCGCCAAAGCCGCGCATCAGGATGCACTTCTCCTCGGCAAACCCCTCCGGCACAAACAGCTTCACCGTGTAGCCGCGGTTGACGCCGATCAGCGCCAGCCCCACGCCGGTATTGCCAGCCGTGGCCTCAATGATCGTAGACCCGCGATGCAGCAGCCCCTTCGCCTCTGCATCCAGAATCATGCCCAGCGCCGCGCGGTCCTTGATGCTGCCGCCGGGATTCAGAAACTCCAGCTTGGCAAACACCGCCGCCGCCGGCTCAGGAGCCAGCCGAGCCAGTTGCAGCATGGGTGTCTGGCCCACAAGTTTTGTGATGTCGGAAGCAATACGAAGGGCGGTTGGGGATGAAGAAGCTACGGCCATGGCTGCTTCAGTCTAACCGATTGGCAGGATACATTTCGGAGATCGGAAGGGAAAGGGCTGAGGTCTCCCACCCATTTCACGAAGAACGTGAAATGGATGGGGCACCCAGATTTGAGCGCAGACAGTCACAAGACTCCGACTCGCTGAGTCATTTCTTCTCCGCCGGTTCCTTCTTCGCCGGCCGCACCACCGGGAAGTAGCCCGTCCTGGTCCGCACCGTCAGCTTGCCCAGCCCCTTGGCCTCGGCGTTCACCTGCACGCGCCGGAATCCAGCCACCGTCGTCGGCTTGGTCGAGCGGTAGCCCAGCGTGTACTGGTTGCGTATATCCCTCGCCACCTCGGCCGCAATCTGGTCGATCTGCTCAATCGACTTGGGAAAGAAGGCGATCCCACCCGTCTCCGTCGAAAGCATCTCCAGCGCCCGCCGCGCATGGCGCACCTCGGCGTGGCTCATCTCGTCGCCAAAGAGCAGGCCAATCGAGTAGATCACCGGCCCCGAAAGTTGCTGCACCCTGCGGATCGTCTGCTCCAGGTTCAAGGTCGACGCGTTGTCTTCGCCGTCGGTAATCAGGATCAGCACCTGCTTGGGCCGCTTGGCGTCGGCCGCCAGTTTGTCCGCCGAAGCCACCACGGCATCGTAGAGCGCCGTCCCGCCGCGCGATTCGATATGCCCCAGTCCATCGCGCAGCTTGTTCACGTCGGAGGTAAACTCCTGGTCGATGAATGCCTCGTCGGAAAAGTTGACCACAAACGCCTCGTCGGACGGGTTTGAGGCCTGAATCAGGTCCAGCGCGCTCTTGTTCACCGAGGGCCGCTTGCGCGCCATGGACCCCGAGTTGTCGACCACCAGCGCAATCGAAACCGGCAGGTCGGTGTGCTGGAAGCTGAGCAGGGTCTGCTTCGCTCCGTCCTCGAATACCTCGAAGTTCTCCCCCTTCAAGTCCGGAACCAGGCGATTGCCTTCGAGCACCGTCGCGTTCAGCACCACCTCTTCCACATCGGTGTGCAGAACGTATCCCGACCCCTCTTTGCGCAGAGGGCCGGCAGATGTAGTGGGCGATTCCGCATCCGGTGAGCGCACCGGATCGCGGTCCACGGTCAGAGATGGAGCCTGCGGTATGGAAGATGTTTTCGGAGGTTGCGAAGACGGCGATTGCTGTGCCGCGAGCGAATGAGCCGATGCGAGCAGGAGGAACGAAACAACAGCGAGAACCAGATTATTGCAAAGGCGCATAGTAGCCGGTGCGAGCATGGACAGTCAGCGGAGGCAATCCCGCAGGAGGATTCACCTTCACCTTCACTTTACGCCACTTGCCGTCGCGGGTCAGGTCTTTGGGGTGGTAGCCGATCACATATTGGTTGCGCAACTCTGTGGAAATCTTCTCGGCGATGTCGCCCATCTCGGCTATGTCGTCCACGCGGAACAGCCGCCCTCCCGTCTCTTCGCTCAAGTCGTTCAGAAGTTGTGGACCAGTGCGCTCTTCCGGGGTTGGCGCGTAGGGATCGAAGATGCCAATCGAGTAGATCTCCACGTCCGACTCTCGCACCTGCGAACGGATCTCGCCCTCGGTGTATCGGGAGCGGTTGTCGCCGCCATCTGAAACCACCAACAGCGCCTTGCGTTCGTGACGCGCATCCTTCATCTTGGCAACGCCGTAGTAGATGGCGTCCAGCAGCGCCGTGCGGTGGCCGCTGCGCACCGTGGCCAGCCGGGCCTGGATATCCTCGACCGAGCTGGTGAAGTCTTCAATCAGCTCCGGCCGGTCGTTGAAGCCGATCACGAAAAACTCGTCCAGCGGGTTGGCCGTCTTGATGAACTGCAAAATCGATTCCCGCGCCCGGATCAGCTTCGATGTCATGGAGCCGGACAGATCGAACACGATTCCGATGGAAACCGGCGCATCCTCGCTGGCAAAGCTGATGATCTTTTGCCCGTTGTTGTTCTCGAGAACCTGAAAATCTTCCTGCTCGAGTCCCGTCACCAGGCGATTCATGGGATCGGTTATTGTCACCGGCACCAGCACCATATCCACGTTCAGGCGGATGCGCGAGCCGGGATGTATCTTCAGCGCGTCGGGGCTCGTCGCGGCTGGCGCCTCAGCTCCCTTGGGCTCAGCCGTGCCCGGCGTCGCAGTGGACGGCGGAGGCACGTGAACCTTGTCCAGCGGGGTGTCCTGGGCCTGCAAACGCGACACGAAGAAGAGCGCCGCCAGCATGCAAATACTCAACCGGCATCGAATCACACGCCGGTTGCCGCGTCCGTTTGAAACTCTGCGAAGGAATGGAAGCGTCGTCATACTCCATCACCAAAGGATTGAACGCGATATTAGCACGGTTAGCGCATGGCTGGTGTCACGCCGTGGTCACCGCTTTGTCAACCCCCAATCTCCGTTTCACTCCCCCCGAAATGCGGGACCTCCCGACTGGCCCCTGGGATACAATCGAGCCTGAGCGCGCACCAGTCCCAACAGTTCCATGGGGAACCGCGGACGCGCCCCACAAAGCTCCGTGCCTCATCCTTTCGCCTTTTTTCTGGCGAATGGGTGGGAAACCTCGAACCTCG
>Ga0302274_10004537_pt1 | contig 12063 bp, 16 predicted proteins | sample III_Bog_N2_1_FD_198755 | JGI IMG/M metagenome (GOLD analysis project Ga0302274, IMG submission 198755) | Peat permafrost microbial communities from Stordalen Mire near Abisko, Sweden - III_Bog_N2_1 | ecosystem: Environmental > Terrestrial > Soil > Wetlands > Peat | place: Sweden: Abisko...
TTCTATTTGGAAAATACTAGACGCCTATTACGGCGACAACGAAGTTAAAGTATTTCAAGAAACCACCACATTCCAACCATGGGCTCTATCCAATGGGCAGCAATTATTCATACAAATAGATGGTTTTCCAATGATTAAAGCAACATTTAATACGGCTAATTTTACAGATATAGCCAATGCCACAGCTATAGAATGTGCGGGAGTAATCAATAGAGCCTTTACGTTAAACAATATAAACGCTTATGCTATAGATTATTTCAATCCAGAAGATTCAAATACATATTTACGTATATTTTCAAATACATACAGTTTGGCTGCGGACGTAAGGATATTGGGTGGTGAAGCTCAAAATGAGTTCCTTTTTGCTCTGTTGGTCGGAAGGTCGTTGGGAGAACTACCAACCGTTCCTACTTGGCATATAGTCCCTCAAGGCAACGGAATAGTTAGAATGACTTACTATGCTGGACCGACTCCTGATATTTCTGGGGTACAAGTAGGAGATTACCTTAATTTTTATGGTACAACAACAACTAATAGGGGTACCTGGGTTATAACAGCTATATATGTAGATCCAGTATCCAATACCTATTGGTTTGAATTTTTCAATCTAAATGGAGTTACAGAGACATTTATAGAATCCACAAATACTGATTTGATGTTCTTTAGACCGGTTAGGGGAAGTGTTCAGAAGGGGTATGTAGTATAATGTCAGATAATTCAATACTGGTTGTATTACCTGTAACTACTACCTCTTTATCCAGGGAAGAGGGTACAGGCTCTTACCTGCACGCCTCCACTGTACACAACATAACAGACTATTCGATTACCATAGCCTCCAACCAAACCACAGCCAGCATCATAGTGACTACGGTAGACAACCACGGCCTACAAGTTGGCGATTGGGTGTTTATCGATGGAGTACAATGGCCAGTCACTTTGGTTAGTGGAGATTGGGTTATCAATGGAAACGATCCATCCATTATTTTTGCTGCGGGTAGATTAAATGGATTATTCAGGGTCAGCATAATAGGTACCAGCACAATATTTGGTTTTAATATAGAAAATACTATTTTAGGACCGTTACCAACCCAACATATTACCAATACAGGTACAGTGGCTGCTGTTGCACAACCAGTAAATACAGAGTTTCCGGGTCCTTATATATTTGATCCTGTCGATGGTATAAGTATAACCGATACCTCTACTGATATAGAACAATCAATTCCGGTTGGTTCCACCAATCCTGTCTTGACCGTATCATCTACAAACGGCTGGCCAAATACTCCTGGCTGGGTAGCCATAGGATATGGTTCTAGTTATTTCGATAGGCCGATTAAATATGTAGGAGTGCAAGATTCTACCCATTTACAAATAGACCCCAACTATGTTTTTCCAAAGAACATAAGTTCTGGTACAGACGTAACCTTACTATACAGCAAGGCTCCTTGGATTCCTCCCAATATAACGTCAGTAGGGGCTTTTTGGGCTACCGCCAATACAGCCGGAGTAAATGCAGCCATTACGGATATAACAGCCATAGTTGCTTCAGGAGTGGATTTGACCTTTGACGTTATTTATCCAGGAGATACAGGCTTGGGGGCCGCAGGTTATCCTACCAGTGGTAACGGTAAATTATCAAGTATTACGCAGGTATACGATATTAACGGGGAATAAATGACCCAAGCTGCTTCCAATAAAGTAATGGGTGGTTCCCAAATACTGGTATTTATTAACGGATTTCCATGGGGAAACTGCCGTAGCATAAGGTTGCGTATCGTAAACACATCCAAAAAGCTGTTTGGATTAGATAGCGCCTTTCCTTTTGATAACATCCCTACCACAATACAGGTAGATGGAACCATAGAACTATATAAACTGGTGGGGGATGGAGGGTTGGAGGGACAAGAAATAACAGCCCCTCCTCTTTTGGTTCAAAACTCCATGTTTGCCAGCATAATTTTAATAAACAGAATAAGCCAAGAAGTGATATTTCGTTCCGATACCTGTTTGGTCCAATCTCAAGATTGGGATATACCCTCCAGAGGTATAATTAGTGGGTCAGTAGGCTTTACGGCCATCGATTGGACCAGCGACGGTATCCAACTAGAAAGCACGATTTAAAAGGATAGACTATGAAAAAACAACAACTTGAAAATCCAAAAATGGCTAAAAAAGAACAAAAAGGCGGTATATAATGTCTGTACTTAGAGCGGCTGCTTTATATAGTCAACAGCGCGTAGACGTTTCTACATTGCGGCTTTTTGACGCAGGAGTGCAAGGAGATTTTGACTGTTTAGCCGGTCAAATTATGAGTGGTAGGGATCCTTTGGTGATCAGAGGGGCTACTATCAATCCAGCCGGTATTGGTGGTCCTCCTACGGCCCTACAATTAGACCTTTCCGATACAGCGCTGCTCCATTATGGAGCCACCTCTTCGGGAACCATATTTTATACAGCTGAATCAGAGCCAGTACAAATACTATCCACCACAAATCCACTAATTGTTGGTTCCTTTACGGCAAATACAGTAAATTATGTTGGTTTGGATTTGGTCCGAATACCAGACGACACAACTGCCGACCAAGTAGCTTTTTTGATACCCAATTTGGATCAAGAAGTATACCGCGAAACAGATACAGGGCAAATTCTACAATACCGTATTTACATTTCTACTACCCTTTTCGGTTCTAGTCCAAATGTTTGCCCGGTAGCTCAAGTCGCTGTAGATGACCGTGGCAACGTAACGAGCATAGAGGACTGCCGACCCATGTCGTTCCGGCTAGGAAGCGGTGGAGACAGTCCTAGCGCCTCAAATAGCTATGTTTGGCCTTCGTCCACCCTGCGCTTAGTAGAACCAAATATAAGTTCGACCAGCACCAGCAATAATCCATTCGTTTCTGCTGATAAGTCTATTTACAGCCAAAAAGCTTGGCAAGATGCCGTAATGTCTCGTATATGGGAAATAGGTGGTGGTAGCAATTGGTACAGCCCATCCACAGGTGCAAACGATGTTGTAACGGCCATAGGTGCTGGAGGTGGATTTACCTATGTATCTCCAACACTTACATGGACCGGAATAACTGTTGGTTTTACAAATTCAAACGCCAACTACAATACCATTACAAATGGTACTGCCGATTTAAGCGCTACAGGTAGTGTACTTTACATACTATTAGACAGAAGCGATACCAGCCCTAGTACCGCTTTAGTTCCTGCTGTTTGTCAGTGGAACAACCTATACTTACAGGGATCTGGGACTCCTGGAATCCCATATGCTTTGGCTTGGAATTTCAACGGTACGGTTTACGCTAGAGGAGATGGAAATCCAGTTCCTATTGTTTTAGGAGGGGTTGCTACGGTTAGCTCTGGAGGTACTGGCACTACTGGTATCGTTGAAATCTACAACGACCCCACTAGCTTATACACAAACAGTGGAACCTCCAGTACCTCCACCCCTATTGTACCGGTGATGTCTGGAGCCCATAGCGGACAAATATTAGCTCTAGGCTTAACACGTCCAGCTTCAGGAACAATAATGATTGGTGCCAATACCTATGATACTGGAGTGAGTATTGGTCAATCTGGATTTGGAACAAGTTTAACTTTAACTGGCGCTCTTAATCATCACAACTCAGTTTCATCAGGAGTTACATGGTTTCAGACAGACAACGTAATTGGTGGATATTCAGACGTGTTCCGGGGAAAAGCTGGAAATTCAACCACAAATGCCTTAATTGAGGTGGTTGGACAAACCCCTGGCGCTCAAATTAAACTAGAAAACGACTCTTCTACTTTATTGAGTTTGGTAGGAAATACAACCGCCTACCCTGCCGCTGGAACAGGAACAGGAGCTACAAATACTGGTTCTCAAATCAATACGGGGACATCAGGCCCATTGGTTCTAGTTGGAGGTGGAGTGTCAACTAGCGGTCCTGGAGTGATTTTAAATACAGAAGCAGCGTTAGTAAGTGGGAAAGCTGTGTCTATTAGAAATTTCAACACAGAAATAGCATCAATAGACTATCAAGGTTATATAACAAGTGCCGGAAATCTAATTCCACCTCCAGGTGTTGGTATGTGTAATTATGCATCAGCCGCCGTAAGCGTTACAAATAGTCAAAGTCATTTATGGGTAGGTTCCGTAAGTGCAAACCCCGTAACACCAATTGGCGGTGTTACAATTTCTACAACCGCTGGAGCTACAAATGGAGCACTTACAATACCAGCGACTCAGGGTACATACATAATAACCATTGGAGGGACGGCCCTTTTTTCAAGCGCTGCAAATTATACCTACTCAATTTATAACATGACTGTTGGTTCGGCATCTTTTACTGGAACAGTCACACTAAGCTCCACGGCAACCGTCGTATTGTCTGGAGCCTATGTCTTCCAGCCACTTGGGATTTCAAATACATTTATTATTTCATTGGTAGCTGGTCTTGCTGGACCATACACTGTCACAAGTGATAGTTTGTTTTTAATGGCACAAAGAGTGGCTTAACGGAAAGGTAATTTTACTAAATTATGGCTCAACCAACCACTTTACAACAATTTAACGTAGCATTATCCTCCAACGGCGCTGCCAATGGAACCGTAGTTATTCCAACAAACAACGCATCTATGACTATGGTAGGAGCTACTGTGTTCTTGAACGACAGTACCAATACCATTGGGCAAGAATGCGTTGTAACGTCTGTAGACGGGACCACCGGTACGATAGGTATACGGTTTGTACGTAATGAGCAAACTACCAACAATGACTATGGTTTCGGTGGAAGCGCCAATTACGGACCGCCTCAATATGGCAGGACTAGTTGTGCGGCTTACCTAACAGCCAATAGTGCCTACATGTTACAGCCGGCCCAGCTATTGTTTAATGGTAAATCAGACGATAGCTCAACTGCTGGCCCTCTAACAACCTAGACCTATTTATGGCCCTTGCTGGTCATAAGGACACCCCAAGCATGATCTATTTCATGTTGTATACATTGAGCTTTTAAGCCCGTAGCTGTGTCGGTCCATGTAGTACCATGTGGGTCTTGGTAGGTTACCTTGATTTTATCAAATCTAGATACAAACAGATAATTACCTTTATCAGATAAACACCCTTCGTATTTTTCCACCAAAACACTTCTCGGAGTTGTAACCCAGGAAGCATTTATGTATACCTTTTTGATACCGTCAATATAGGTAACAAATACTTGTACCGGCACACCTATCTGTACGGCTGATAATCCAACTCCACCCTCTACCATTAAGGTGTCTTGAAGATTTTTGATTAAATCAAGGATTTCACTGTTAAATTCAGTAACAGGAGCCGACTTTTGGGAAAGTAACGGCTCTGATATAGAGAGAACTGGATATACAGCCATGGTATTCCTTAAGGCAAGAAACCATCTGGAATGCTATTGTTGCTTAGATGGGCTCGTACTTCTTCTTGACTTGGAGGAAGTCCAAGGACCTGAATTTTCTTGACCCACCGAAACGCATTCATTTGTGACTCAACTGTAGGTTTAGAGGAATTGTCAAAAAAATTACTGTAAACTTTATAGACTGGCCAGCCATCTTCCTTGCGTACTAACTCTCCTCGGTACTCAGCTACTATTTTGGTACCAGTAAATGGATCATTAACAAATACTTCGTATTGTTGCTTTGGAATTGCCATGTGTTTTTCTTCCTTTTAGTTTAGTTAGGTAGAGACTACCCAAGCACTATACCAGACTCTCAATAAAAGTCAAGGCTTGCGATTGGAATTGATTGCTTTTGTTAATGGGGCCAAAATAACCATTAACAACACAGAACCAAATACAAACTCAGCGATTAATAGCTTTTTAAGCTTAAACATTACGCAGCCTTACGGAATTTACAATCCGAGCAGATCAAAAACACCTTAAATCCTAGATCGTGGACATCTAATTCCCCCTCACAATTAGGGCAGGGAGGCTTAGTAGAAGGTGGTTGGTCGAATGGCTCGTCTTCTTCTTCAAACGCTTCAGGAGACCCACCCTCGGCCCTAGATAGGGCCTTTCTAGCCTTAGCTAGCTGTCGGGTTAGGTGTTTGACTTCTGACTCGAGTTCCCTCTCTCGACGACTGAGTTTTGCTTCTCTGCTTGGACGATGTTGTGTTGCTTGCCTATTGAGAGTTCCATGTGCCATGATGCCTCTTGTATATAAATTGTCTCTACAGAAGCGACAACCCAAGCAGAAAAGTTACTTCTTAACAACAGCCTCCATACGGACTATCCAGTACCCATCTCTAAAATACATCTCCAAATAGTCAAACGGTTTTCCATCACAAAGAGCGTTGTTTGGGTCCATAAGGAATGTAAGCAAAATACCCCTCTCTTCCAGACCTTGAAGAGAAAGGGGTTCTTGACAAAAACTAGACTTCAAAACAGTAGAAATTTTCTTGCTACCGTAATCCAAATCTGAGGTATAAACCTTGCGGTCCATTCGATCCTTTAGTTAGTCTGCAAATGAGAGTTCTTCTTTGGCAGGATCATCATGAGCTTCCAAACTCTCTTCCAGCCGAGTAATTACACTTTCAATAATATCTGGAATAAGTTCTTCATCTACTTTATTTTCAACCAAAACATCCTCCAAAGAGGATTCCAGCAACTTATAGGCGAGACGGTTCATGTTTTTCCTTAAAATGTTATACTTGCTTGAATTCCTACGTTTTTTTGCTTATCCGCATAAATTCCCAACCAAATGGGACCTACAATGCGTCTATCTAATTGCAACCCAAAGTTTATATTGTCTTTAGTTGGAGTCTGAGTTACGTTCAGGCCAGCATAGATCCCCAACCGCCAGTTTAATGGATCATTTGTTACGGTAACAGTGTTGATTTTGGTATCTTTATCTATGGTTTTTGTATCTGTAGCTACTTTAGTTTCGGTGGTAGGAATGGATGCTGTTTGATTTTTGTTACTGTAGTCTGTTTGGTTGTTCCAGTCAATGGTTTTCTTTATGGTTACGTTACCTTGAGGATCCTTATGCTCTTCCACGACTACATGACCGGACCTATGAACCTCTTGGGCTTTCTCTTCATTCTTTATGGTAGGAGTGGTCGTGACCTGGGTTGTAACGGTTTGACCTACAGTCTTATCGTCATTTTTAATGATTTGTTGCTGTACGGTCTTTAATGGCTTAGACATCTTACCAGTACCAAAACCTATTAAAAACATAACTATAAGAGCTACGGTAATTCCACCAAGCTTCTTCCAATTAGTCTTTAAATAAGCTAAAATGTCTGTCAATATAGTAACTTCACTCATTAATTCTTCTTCTTTTTGGTATAAGGTACAATTTCATCAACCAAACCAAGGTCTATAGCCTGTTGAGCATCGTAATAGGTATCTTTCTTGCAAGCCTTAACTACGTCCGAATGACTCATTTTACCCTTAGACGAATTAGCTAAAACATTGTAATACCGTTCGTTGTTTTCTTTTAGATCTTCTGCGTGTTCAAGCATTTCGTGAGCTTGAAATTGGTTCTCGCCAGAAATAAATAGTTTCCCCTGGTGAATCATGATCCTACTTTCCGGCATCATCCTGCGGGTGTCTGCGGCTTGAAGGATAAGGGCTCCAATGCTACTTGCGGCTCCAGCCACGTCCATAGTAACGTGGTTTCGGGCCGTTCTAATGGCATCGTAGATAGCCATCCCTATCTCCATGGAGCCGCCATTGGAGTGAAAGGTTATATAGATAGGAGCTTCAAAAGTATCCATAACTGAAAATGCAGTTATAAATGCCTTAAATAGTTCTTCATCTACATCCCCAACCAGAAACAGTCTACGCTCCCTAAGGCTGACACCCATGCTGACGGCTATTTGTAACTCACCAGCTACAGTACTAATTTCTACTAACTCACCAGGATCTGTCCTGGTTGTGGTTTTCGTCTTTTTGGGGGCTTTAGGCATTTATTGACCATTTCCTTGATTTTGATAGGCTGCTAAGAACTCATCCGTTACAAACTTATTGGGGTACTGTAGCATTAAGTACTGGGCCATGTCAATGTCTGAGGATGTACCCCTATATGCTACCCCTCCGAGTTCATTACTATGGGTAGTAGTAGTACCGAAATTACTATTACAGGTAACAGCTATACCGGTTTCGCTGCCACGGGATTTATCCACATAATACGTAATCAAGTTCTTGGCTTGAGATTCAGGGTTACGATTGACAGTTATGATGTTAGAGGCTGTTTGCATAGGTCCGTAAGCTTCGGCTGCATCTTCTTGCGTTAGGAACCTTGAGTCGTCAGCCTTGTTCACCTTAGCCCCCTCACGGTTGGATTGGTAGGCAACAATGCTATGCCAATTAAATTCCAAAGCGTAATTAACGTAATAATCATAGACAATATCCAAGCTAAAACGCTTTTCTAGCTTGCCCCCAGCATTTTGCTTGGTCCGTAGTTTGGCCGGGTAGTCACAAACAAACAGGTCGTATCCTTTGCCAAACTTAGCGACACGCTCATCCTGCTTGGTTCGGATGATAGGTTCAACGTCTTCAATACTCATTCCGGCTTTAGCGTAATGAATAAATGTTAGATTGCGCTTTAGTTGAGCCAAAGCTGTATCTAGACGCTTCTTTCCTTCTGGATCGGTTAGCATCTTAAATAGTTCGGCTCGTTTAACCCCAAGCATGCATTGCCAGATTTTGAAGTTAATATCTGCTGGACGGCCCTCATGAACCATGAATAATACTGATTTATTGCGCTTTACGTTGGCACAGATGGTAGTTATTAGGGTTGAAGTTTTGCCAGTATTACTTGGAGCAAGTACGATAGTCTGGTCGCCAGGGAGGAGTCCTCCCCCCTGATTGTCTGGCAGTAAAACCTTATCCATAACTCCAATACCAAATGTTAAAGCCTTGTCCCGATCTACTAGTTCTTGTTGGAAATCAGTAAGATAGTTCTCGAATTGAAATTCCTTGTCTTCTACGAAGCGGGTGGTTTTAATGTCTTCTATCTTTTTACCAAAAAAATGATAACACTCCTGAAATCGTTGTTGTAGGAACAACGTCTTAGCTTCTTGGGCTGTACCTTGAAACATTACAGCCTGTAGCCATCCTTGTAGTTCGGTAGCAATTACATCCTTACCATAGTTTTTGGACTCCAAAAGGGAAAGCTTAACCTTTTGTTGCATTTTGCTACGAACCAAAGGTTCTTCCGTAACGAAGTCTCCCCACTCCGTAAGTTCTTCTACGGTTGGAATGCGCTTAAATTCATCATAAAACTTTATCTTGGTGGTCCAAACCTTGCTAGAAATGGCATCTAAAAACCAATTAGCTTGGATTTTATAACGGGAAAGAGTAAGTGACCCAAAACGGCATCTTGTTTTTTAGCACTAAAGGGGAGTTGAATTGCGTCTAGATCGTTTTCGACAGACATTTAGATGGTATTCCTTGTTAGAAGTTAGGGTAATTGAGACTTCTTAAATTTATATCCGTACTGCTTTTTCTTTATTATGTCGGGCGAGCACTCTGATACCATATAGGCTTTCGCTGCATTTAATTGTCTCAAAAGTTCGTCAATCCAAGTACTAGACGCACACATCTGATTAAACCAAACACCATCATCCTCCATTAATATATTAATCATAACGTGTGGGTCTTTATCGCCATTGCGAGGGGATAATCCAACCCCAAGACACTTTCCTTTGAATTCTTCGGTGTAATCCATCTCATTGTCTCCATCATACCCAAAATCTGTCATGTCGTCTGTATCTGCCATAACTCTCCTTAGAAGTTAAAAGCTTGATCAAAAATCAGTTTGGCTTTATTTATTCGTTTTGCCACACTATACTGCTCAAGTACTTCTTCAAATGTCATTTCGCCTAGGTCTTTGTGGCCCTTAGAGGGTTCCATCAAATACAAATCAAACTCATCTTCGTATTTTTGAACCAATTTAATAGTCTCATCTAAAGCGTCTGGGTCTAATCCAAGGTATATTTTCTTAATGCCGAGATGGCGTAACAGTTGTATTTGGTGTTTAGTGACGATTTTGCCCATAGAGGCTACGTTCCCGCCAATCATATCACAGTTGTGTACAACTGTAAAGTCTTTAAGAAGAAACAAATGATCTCCGTCTGTTTCAATACCATAAAAAACCCCATCTTCAACTGAATTTATTTTGAACTGGCTTTTTGTTGGAATATGTTTTGGGGTGTAGGAAGTAGGAACTTTTTTTCTAGGGACGCGCAAGGGAATTTCAGACAAATCACCACCAATCGTAACACTATAATATAAACTTGGTCTGCCGGGAGTTTTGCTCGTAGAACGCACATAAGGCGTCAGACATGTTTTAAACCCCAAGGATCTGGATAGCCACACAAAAGAATCTACGATAACTTTGGATTTTTGAGTAAACCTTATATGATTTTTGTTAGTAGTACCGTCCGTATCAATCAAACCCGCTAAAAGTTCTAGTCTTTGTTGTCTAGATCCATGTAAATAAATGTCTGGAATGTGTTTATTATTTAATACTCCCAATTCATTTAATTTTAATTTAGAATTAGTCATTATTGTTCGAGCTTTACCCTTACACCCATTTCTCTTTCTTAGTACCTTTCCTGACAAAAATTCCAAAGCGATAGTAAATGGTTTAGCTGCATATTTTGAAGCTTTGTTTCCCGTCCTATCTAAAATTTCTACAAAATCATCATTTTTATTGACCCAATTACACCACTCTTGGGCTATCTCACTATCCATACTAGTCAAAAGAGCTTGATCAGAATCTCCGTCACCCAGCCAAATACCAAGAATATACGGTGGAATGGACAACGATTTTTCTGGAAATTCTAAAATAGCTCGATATAAAGAAAAGTGTTGTTGAGTGTTATGCTTGTATTTTAAATAATTATTGACCGAAATTTCTATTTTATTATATATAGGTTTTTTATCGTGTCTCTTTTCCAATGACAAAATATGTTCTCCATTACAAACCCACGAGTCCCCACCGCCAGATGGAGTGATCTTATATAGCGGACCAAATCCATCATTAACAGAAAGAACGTTACGGGCGTTGCCGTCTGGACCCATTAGTTGGTCACCCACTACAATATTTTGAACGGCTTTTGAAGAGCCATCCGACATCATAACCATTGTATCGATACCAAAACATTTCATAGAATCCAGAGGCCCCTCGCTTATAACAGCTTTGTCGCCGGGAGTCAAGCGGTCATAAAACATCACCAATTTATCCCTAGGAGTTCCATTTTCTGTAAGGATCTTGGGGATCCTTCTTACTTGACCATCCTTAAAGTAGGTGGTTTCACCCGTAAAGCGACCTTGCCCGCCGTAAAGGGTACCACCGGCTTTGACCGGGAAGACCACCCGTCTCGACGTAATGTCATAGTGCAGGTCGTATTTAACGGCAACTTCCAGGGGGATTCCACGGGATTCCAAATAGCGGAGCCCTCGGGAGGACAACTTGTGCGAGATAGGGTAATAACCATACGGATATACTTTCGGTTCTAATACTAAAGGTTCTTCTGGTTCTGGTTCTTGCTGAAAATCTAAAAAATTAAATACAAATGTCTCTTCAAAATTACTTAAGGTTATTTCCCCATACAGCTTGGATTTCATTTCACTTAAGGGAATACCAGTCAACACAGATAGAGCGTATTCTGCTTTGCCCTTGAAATTATTAGTTTCAGCGCAACTAAAGCATATAAACGCTCCATCTTTCTTACGTATATAGAGTTTGTCAGGCTTGTCGCATAACGGACATCTAAATACGTAAGAATTTGTTGTTGTTCGAAAATTAAGACCCAGGTCGTCTATGACCTTAAATAATTGTTTGGGTTCTATAGACATGGGCTCATCTTACTTCGATACGATGCCCAAGTCCAGTTCTTTGATTTTCTTTAAAACATCATTATAAAGGACATTATCGTCACGCAAACCTAGTAAAAAGGCTTCCTTACTAGTAAAAGTCTTACCTCCAAATTCATAGGTGCGATTATTTGGGCGATGAATGATATTTTGGTTTACAGATAGGGTGAAAAGCTCTTCGTGTTGATTAATAATACCCTTCTTGTAATCAAAAAGGAATTCA
>Ga0302274_10004541_pt1 | contig 12058 bp, 9 predicted proteins | sample III_Bog_N2_1_FD_198755 | JGI IMG/M metagenome (GOLD analysis project Ga0302274, IMG submission 198755) | Peat permafrost microbial communities from Stordalen Mire near Abisko, Sweden - III_Bog_N2_1 | ecosystem: Environmental > Terrestrial > Soil > Wetlands > Peat | place: Sweden: Abisko...
GCGCTTACCTCAAAACGGATTGGAAAATTCTCGAACGCCCTGGCTTTAACCACGTTAGTTTGGCTTGGTTGTGGAAAGCCGAAGTGGCATTACAGCGGGTTGCAGTTATGGAAAGCGACCCCAATCTCAAAAACGCGTTCCTTCAACAAATCCGTTCCTGCCGGGAAGCCCTTGAACGGGCGGCTCATGCGCTCCGTTCTACCGAACACCCTATCGCCCTAATTGGAGCCCCGGGGGTTGGAAAGACGACTGTTATCTGCACTTTGGCAGAATTACGAAACGGCGGGAAGGATGCCGATCTTGACAAGCAAATGGCCCTTCAAACCGGGGGTGGGCGGCAGACCCTTTGCGAAGTCCATGTCCGAAATGGTGGCGAGTACAACATCAAGGTTGACCCATGCACCCAAGAGGAAATTCATCAATACGCAGTCGAGTTTTGTGATGATTTGATTGCTGAATTGAATCCTTCAAAAAATGCATCACGGGAAGGTCCTGGTCTGAGTTCGGAGGCCGACCGTGCCATTCGGAATATGACGGGTCTTACCGTTAAGCGGACCAAGATTGGCGATGGGAAATTTCTCCGGGATGACCGAGCTTTGGATTTGGCCAAGGCATTCCCCATAAAGGATGATCTGATCGTCCAAGTGCTCACGCGACTGGACTTGCCTCGCCGGAACCGCACTTCCGTTTCATACCCCCGTGAATCAACCCTGTCGGGTCTGGATTGGGTGGCCAAGGCGTTTGCCGAAATCAATTACGGCCGGCATCCGGAATTTTCGCTCCCTCGGCGGATTGAAATCACCATTCCTAAGCGGGTGCTCGGAACGGAGGAGTTTGACCTGCGATTGATAGACACTCGTGGTGTGGATGAACCGAGCGCCCCAAGACGGGATTTGCAGTCATACTTGGATGATCCGCGCGCGGCAATCGTTTTATGTTCAGATTTCAACGATGCGCCGGAAGCTGCCGTTCAAGCAGTGATTGAGCGTGCGGTGGAAGGGGGATTGCAGCAGGAATTAATGGATCGGGGCATGTTGCTGGTTTTACCGGGTGGTGACGAGGATAGCACCTTACGTGATCCGAACACTGGCGAAAGAGTGGCAAATGCCCAGGAAGGCCGGGAAATTCGCCGGGAACAGATCGCCCCTACGCTGCATAATTATGGTTTCCGAAAATTTCCGGTCCAGTTTGCCGATGTACGCCTGGCTGATGATTGCGAGCAATTACGCCAGGCGTTGGTGCGCAAGATTCAAGAGATTCGGGGGCGGCAAGAGGGGGAAATTGAATTTTTGACTGGAACGATTGACCGTTTGATTTCCAACCGTAAGACCGAAGAAGCCCGGGCAGTGTTCGAGGCTGCCACGAAAAAATTACGGCTCTGGTTTGCGGATAACACCACCTTGCCCGAGCCCGAATTGGAAGTCCAAAGCTCACTGATCGATGAAATGGATGGATTGCGGTATGCGTCCAGCCTGCGGGCTTCGGTTAACCGTCGCGGTAGTTGGCACAATTTCGACTACTGGCACGGATTGGGGTTTGGCACTCGTCGCGATGCGGTTGAACGCGTTTCCAAGCAGCTTGATACGTTGAAAGTGCTCATTAATTCCGAACTTGGGGACAAGGATTCATCTATGGCACATGACTTTATTCAACACTTTGCCAATGAACTGGATAAGGCGGCGAATGATTTCTTCCAGTGGTCTCAGGTTTTGGGTGAAAACGCCTTCCAAAACCAGTTGGGTGAGGACTTTGAGTATTGGCGCAAATGTCAGGATCGGTGGGGTGGCGGTCCGGGTTACAAAACCGAAATTAAACGTTGGACCGCCGACTGGTTTGGCGCGGAGGCCAGCAAAACGCGTAAGGAATTCATAGAAAATGAATTGCAACGGCAATGGGCGGACCTGTTGAAAAAGCTCACTGGAATGTTTGCGTCGGCTGATGCCCAGAATCAGGCTGGGGTGGCAAAATAACTATTTCGTAGCGGCCAATTTGAAATTTAAAAAAAACATACGTAATACGAGGTGGTTTTATCTCATGAATTGATTTACTGCATTATTTTTGTGTTGACAATTTGTAAAGTTTGCGGTAATCTTATTCATATTATACAAATAAAACGTGCAATGATTAACAGTGAAGCCGGTGGCCCGGCTTGGGTGGAAATCGAAAATTCAGGCGGAGAACTCCCGCTTAACAACTACATTTTGAGGGTTAGAGCGCCCTCGGGTCAGTCGACGGATGTCTGGCAGGGTAGTGCCGAAGATGTTTTGGCAGGCTTGGTGACATTACGTTTAACGGATGGTTCTGCAGAAGCGCTTCCGTTAAATGGCGCTGAACCACGTGAGGTAATTCCGGTTCCCGGAATGGATTTGAGCACCGCCGTTGGAGGTGCCTTAGTTTTGGTCTGGACGGATGCCGACTTCAATGTGACCGAGCAGGTGGTTCCCATTCCCGGTAACGTCCATTTTGGAACAGTCTTGACCCTCAATCCCGAAACGGGAGTGATGTTCGACCCAGCCCAATATAGATATGCCGCATGAAAAGTCTCGGTGAACTGGCAGAAATTCGGACTGGATACCCCTTCCGTGGTCGTATTGACCGCGAGGAAGATGGAAATTGCCTGCTCGTACAGATGGGGGATGTACGGGCAGGTGTGGCCGAAGTGACGGATGTGCAAGCTCGGGTTTCCCTCCCAGAGGGACCGGGCAAGCATAGCCTTAAATTTGGGGACGTTCTGTTTATTGGCCGGGGTACGCGTAATGATGCGGTTACGTTCGCCTGTATGGCTGGCAATGTAATCGCTGCGCCACACTTGTTTGTGCTCCATCCAAATGTCGGTTTTGTGGTATCGGGTTATTTGACCTGGTTTCTCAATCTGCCGGAGACGCATGAGCAAATCCGGGCGATGCGCCGGGGATCGGCAGTCCCTTTTGTGCCCATGAATGCATTTGCCAGGCTGGCTGTCCCGCTGCCCGCCCTTGAATTTCAGGAAAAAATAGCCGAAATCCAGCGATTAAGCCTGGAAGAGCAAAAACTTTTGAGTCAAATCCGAGACCGTCGCCGCGCTCTGGTGGATGGCTCGTTATTGGAAATAGTAGGGCGGATGACAACGGACCAGTTTATTAAAGTTCAAAAATGAAACCGATCAATCAAGACGAAATCAATAATGTGGCCTGGCGGGCGTGTGACACGTTCCGGGGCACCATCGACCCGGCGCAGTACAAGGATTATATCCTCGTGATGCTATTTGTAAAATACCTCTCCGACGTTTGGCGGGACAAGCGCGATGAATATGCCAAGGAATTCGGGGGAGACAAGGAGCGGGTGGCCCGGCGTTTGGCCCGCGAGCGTTTCATTCTGCCGGAGGGTTGCGATTATTACAGCCTGTACGCAAAACGGAACGAGGCAAATGTCGGCGAACTGATTAATATTGCACTGGAACAAATTGAAGATGCCAATAAAGCCAAGCTCGAAGGGGTGTTTCGGAACATTGATTTCAATTCCGAGGCCAACTTGGGCCAGACAAAGGAACGCAATAAGCGGCTGAAAGATTTGCTGGAAGATTTTGCGGGCGAGGAAATGGACCTGCGTCCTTCACGTGTCGGCAAAGAGGACATCATCGGCAACACCTACCAGTACCTGATCGGGCGCTTCGCCAGCGACGCCGGCAAAAAGGGCGGCGAGTTCTACACGCCGGGTGAAGTCTCGGAACTCCTGGCAAAACTGCTCGCTCCAAAAAAGGGCAGCCGCATCTGCGACCCGACGTGCGGTTCCGGGTCATTGCTGATCCAAGTCGGGGACCAGGTAGGCGACAGCGATTATTCCCTCTACGGCCAGGAAATGAATGGCAGCACCTGGGCGTTGTGCCGCATGAACATGCTCGTCCACAACAAGGACGCGGCGCGGATTGAATGGGGCGATACCATCAACAATCCGAAGCTCATCGAGAAGGATGCGCTGATGAAGTTTGATACCGTAGTGGCCAATCCGCCGTTCTCGCTGGACAAGTGGGGCGCAGAGACGGCGGACGCGGACAAGTTCCACCGCTTCCATCGCGGCGTGCCGCCCAAGAGCAAGGGCGATTATGCCTTCATCAGCCACATGGTAGAAACCGCCGTCGAAGGCAGCGGCAAAGTTGGCGTCGTGGCACCACATGGGGTGCTGTTCCGGGGTGGTGGCGAAGGCCGCATCCGCCAAGCCTTGATCGAAGAAAATGCGCTGGAGGCCGTGATTGGTCTGCCGGAAAAGCTGTTTTTCGGCACCGGCATACCGGCGACGATCATGATTTTCAACAAGGGCAAGAAAACCAAGGACGTGTTGTTTATTGATGCCAGCCGCGAATATGTGGAAGGGACGAATCAGAACAAACTCGGCACGGAACACATTGCGAAGATTGTAGCGACCTACAAGGCGTTCAAGACGATGGAGAAATATGCCTACCGCGCCACGCCGGAAGAAATTGCGGAGAATGATTTCAATCTAAACATCCCTCGATATGTGGACACATTCGAGCCGGAAAAGCCGGTGAATCTCAAGGCGGTCCAAAATGAAATTGATGACTTGGAAAACCAATTGGTCGGTGTGCGGAAGCAGATGGCCGGTTATTTGAAAGAGCTTGGGATATGATTTCGCACCCGAAAGAATGGAGCATCAGAAGTCTGGAAGATGTCGCCGAAGTGCGGACGGGGCTTGCGAAAGGTAAAACCGATCTTAAAGACCCCATAAGCCTCCCGTATTTGAGGGTGGCAAATGTTCAAGACGGCCATCTCGATCTATCCGAAGTCAAATTGATACAAGTTGCTCGCAGCGATATTGAACGCTATCGCCTCCACGCTGGCGATGTGGTACTCACAGAAGGCGGCGATTTAGATCCAAACGAGAAACCTGAGAAAATCCTAAAACCATTATTTGACCAAATCTGGAATGGTTTTGGTTGGCCCGGGTCAGTGAATTATGGCGCCTCAGGCGAACGAAAAAACAAAAAGTGAATTGGAATTGAAGTCATGATGAACAAGCCCTCGTTTCAGGAAGATCACGTTTCGCAAGTGCCTGCATTACAGCTACTGCAAAATTTAGGTTTCACCTATCTTCGGTCCCAGGAGACATTTTTGGAACGCAAAGGCAAGCTTGCGAGCGTCCTCTTGGAAGGGATTTTGGCGGATCAGCTGCGCCGGATCAGTCGGTTTAATTTTCGCGGTGAGCAACATCTCTTTTCGGAGACGAACATTCAGGCGGCCATCCAAGCTCTTAAAGACATACCATTTGATGGGTTGGTTAGGACGAGCGAACAAATTTATGACTTGCTCGTCCTCGGCAAGGCCATGGAACAGACGGTGGCAGGTGAAACGAAAAGTTTTACCCTCAACTTCATTGACTGGCGGACGCCTTCAAACAACGTTTTCCATGTGGCGGAGGAATTTGAGGTGGAGCGCACCGCCAGCAAGGAGAAATGCCGGCCGGATGTGGTTCTCTTTGTGAATGGGATTCCCCTCTGTGTCATTGAGTGTAAGCGGTCTGACATGAAAGATCCGCTGAACCAAGCCATTTCCCAGCAAATTCGCAACCAAGCTGATGATTACATTCCAAAATTATTCATTTTCTCGCAATTGCTCTTGGCGACGGCCGCGAATGACGCAGCCTACGCTACAACCGGGACGGCGGCGTCTTTTTGGTCCAAATGGCGGGAATTGGAAGATGGTCAGACAAAAGATGTGGCCAAGGAGGTGGCAGCCTTGGTAAACCGACCGTTGTCCAAGATGCAAAAGGACAAGCTGTTTGCCGACCGGTTTGGCTACGTTCGTTCCTTTTTCGATGATCTTGACGTGGAGGGACGTGAGGTCACTGAGCAGGACAAGGCTCTTTATTGCCTGTGCCGTCCGGAACGGTTACTGGAACTGGCTTGGAAATTCATTGTTTACGATGCCGGCGAAAAAAAGATCGCCCGCTATCAGCAATTTTTTACGGTAAACAATATTCTGGCTCGGGTACGCAAACTTGGTGCTGATGGTCGGCGCCTGGGTGGGGTGGTTTGGCACACACAAGGTTCGGGTAAATCTCTGACCATGGTGATGCTGGCGCAAGCATTGGCGCGCGAACGGGATATTCCGAATCCGGTTATTGTGCTGGTGACTGACCGGGTGGATTTGGACGAACAAATCCGGACAACGTTCCATCATTGCGGATTGGAGCCGGTGCAGGCACAAACGGGAAAGCATCTAACGAAGCTGATCACGGAAGGCAAGGAGAGCGTCATTACGACGGTGATTGATAAATTTGCCTCGGCGGTGGATGCCGGGAATTTTCAAAACGATTCGGCGAATCTCTTTGTGCTGGTGGATGAGAGTCACCGAAGTGTTTACGGTGAAACGGGGGCTAAAATGGAAAAGGTATTGCCGAAAGCCTGCTTCATTGGCTTCACCGGTACGCCATTAATGAAAAATGAGCACAAAACGGCGAACAAGTTTGGCGGATACATCAATCCGAGCTACACCATTGATCAAGCTGTTCAGGACAAGGCGGTGGTTCCCCTGCTTTATGAAGGTCGTTTGGTGCTTTTGGAAGTGGATCAAACGGCGATTGATAAATGGTTTGAAGTCGTCACCCAGCCTCTGAGTGATGCCCAAAGGGCGGATTTAAAACGCAAATTTGCGTCGGCGGACCAATTGAATAAGGCCGAACGCCGGATTTTTGAGACGGCGTTTGATATCAGTGAACATTTCCGCCAAAACTGGCAGGGCACTGGGTTCAAGGCTCAATTGGCCGCACCCAATAAGGCGACGGCCTTAAAATACAAAAAATATCTGGATGAGTTTGGCAAAGTGACAAGTGAAGTTGTGATTTCTGCGCCTGACACCCGAGATGAACAGGAGGACGTTCACGAGGTCGACACGGAGGAAGTTCGCGCCTTTTGGAAAAAAATGATGACCAAATATGGATCGGAGAAAAAATATTTGGATCAAGTCATCAACTCATTCAAGCACGGCCCAGAACCGGAAATTCTCATCGTGGTGAGCAAGCTTTTGACTGGTTTTGATGCCCCGAAGAACACGGTGCTATATTTGTGCCGGTCATTCCAAGAACACAACTTGCTGCAAGCCATTGCTCGGGTAAACCGTCTTTCCTCCGGCAAAGATTTTGGTTTCATCATTGATTACTATGGGGTGTTGCAAAAATTGGGCGAGGCGATGGACATTTACAGCGCCCTGCCAGGTTTCGAGCGAGATGAACTGGCTGGCACGGCATTGGACGTGGCTGACGAAATCAAAAGACTGCCCCAAAAGCACTCGGAATTATGGGACGTGTTCAAGACCGTCAAAGGCTCCAAGGATAAGGAAAAATATGAACGATTGCTGGCGGATGAGGATGAACGCTTGCGGTTTTATGAGAAGCTGAATGCTTTTCATCGTACTTTTGGCATTGCCCTTTCCACAATGCAATTCTTGCGGGAAACGCCTGCCGATATCCTCCAAGGGTACAAAGATGACCTGGCATTTTTCCTAAAATTGCGGGTAGCAGTGAAACAGCGATATGCAGAGGAGATTGATTATAAGGAATACGAAAAAAAGGTTCAAAAGCTCATTGATTCACATGTTCGATCTGATGGCATCCAGCAGGTTACCCCGCCGGTGAATATATTCGAGCGCGACGCATTTAAATCAGAGGTGGAAAAGTTGGAAAGTGTGGCGTCAAAAGCAGATACCATTGCGCACCGGACGGCCCGCACAATCACGGAAAAGATGGATGAGGACCCGGTTTTTTACCGACGGTTCGGGCGACTTTTACAAGACGTCATTGATGATTATCGGGCGCAACGGATCACGGATGCAGAATATTTGAAAAAAGCCAAGGATGTTCATGATGCGGTTATCACACGCACTGGCGATAAACTTCCGGAAATTTTACATAATCGGGATGTGGCCAAGGCCTTTTACGGGGTGGTAAACGAGGTTTATGAAGGATTGGAAATGAAGGAGGACCCGGTTCCCTATGGTGCCGGCAATGAGGCGGCCGAAATGGCTGTGAGGATTGATGATGCTGTCCAGGCACGGCTGCGGGTGGATTGGCGGTCAAATTCGGATGTCCAAAACGAGATGCGGAATGCGATTGATGATTTGCTTTATGAAGCCAGAGCAAAGAAAGGCCTGCCTTTGAGCGCTCAGGACATGGACACGATTATTGAGCGTGCATTGGAAATTGCAAAAAATCGTTATCCGCGATGACAAATAACGGTCTCGAATTCCATACCGCCAGGCGGGGGAATATTACGATAGATTTTCACCTGCGCCGTTCCGACCGCCGGACATTGGCAATTTCAGTCCAGCCGGATTTATCTGTCGTGGTAACGGCACCGTTAAAAGCTGAAATTGAAAAAGTCATTTTGAAGGTGAGGAACCGCGCCGGCTGGATCAGACGGCAACAATCTTATTTTCGTGATTTTTTGCCAAAAACCCCTCCTCGGCAGTATGTGAGCGGCGAGACCCATTGCTATTTGGGCCGGCAATATCGTTTAAAAGTGGTAGAAGCCGTCAAAAAGGAAGTGAAATTGAAGGGGCGGTTTATCTGGGTAAACACGCCAAACAAGGCAGACACCGCTCTCATTCAGAAACAGTTAGAAAACTGGTATTTGGGACATGCAAAACAGCGCTTGGCGCGTTGTTTTGCGGTATGCTTAACGCGCTTGGGAGTGCGGCTGACGAAAGCTCCGCAGATGCAAGTACGCCGGATGGACAAGCGGTGGGGAAGCTGGACTCGACGCGGAGGGGTGTGGCTGAATCCCGAATTGATCAAGACCCCTGCATCATGCATTGATTATGTAGTTACTCACGAACTTTGTCATGCGGTCCACGGGAACCACGGAAAGCAATTCCAAGATTTGCTTCGGCGCCTCATGCCAGACTGGGAAAAACGCAAAACACGCTTAGAGCGTTCTTAGGCTCCCTCCTTCCTGCAAACCAGAGGTTTCACGCGGTGGTCGTGGTTACCCCTGCGGCGGGAACGCGTAACATTGTCTTTTTGTTGACGGCTCACATTTTGATCCCCGAAACGGCTACCTACCAGTTTGTGGCGCTCATTGAGGGAGTTTCCAGATTCCCACCAACCTGCGGAATTAATTGGATCTCCTGGCCATGCAGATAATCACCGGAGGCGTAAAAAACCATCTTCTGTGCTATATAACTATATGCCGTCTCAGGGCCAAAAAGCAAATCTGAGCCATACCATTTTTCACCGCATGCGAACTTGAATTTGTATGAACCCAACGGGAGCTCAACAGACAATGTGCCTCCCCTGTATATGAAATAGGTGGCCACATATTTTCCCGTTTGCCAATCCTCCACTTTCATCACGTAATTGCCGTCGGTTGGCTTTGTTGAAACCTTCAAAGGTGCTGTCGGGCTCGTGCTCGCCACGAATTCATCCGAAAAAGACATTCCTCCTTGGGGCGGCAGTGGCAATTCGGACGCGTTGAAAGCTGGGCGGACGTCCAACGTAGGTTTGGGGCTGGATTCGACAGAAGATTCATCGTGGGCCGAGCCGTAGGTGGATGGTGCCGGCAGGGTGCCGGGACTCAAATCCGCGATTATTGCATTATAGCTAATGAAGCATAGGCCAGCGAAAGAGGCGAATACCGGGATATGATAGAATGCGGGTCGAAGCTCCCAATTTTTCAATCTGTCAACAAACGGCCTCGCCTGTTCCGGTTTCGTCCGAGCTTTCAAATACTCTATGAACTCGTGCGTTTTTGGGTCCGATTTGATGGTTTGGGCCGCCACCAATGCCTCGTAGCATTCCCGCTGTCTTCCATTTTGATAGAGTTGATAACCGAGCGCATTTAAGAGCATGGCGTTTTGATCCGCCGGTTGTTCCCCACCCTTTGCGTTATAGTATACCGCTTCTAGCGTCCAAAAAAATCCATAAATCCCCCACCACCCCGTGAACAATGTAATTACACTTGCGAACACAGAGGCTTTGGCCCGGCATTTATTGCAAAAGATTTTAACGGATGGAACCTTGCTGGAATAATTTATTAGACTGTATACGCGCCAAAAAACCGACATGCGAATGGAGGAATTTATCCGGCCGCATTTTTCACAACAGATGTCGGGCGCTCGACGCTCCTGTTGCCTCTCTGAGGTTTGTTCGCGATACTCGGATTTTGGACTCGTGTTGTCCTGCGGCCTCGTACTCTCCAATTTGAGGTCCATGTCATACAACGATTTCCGGTTCGCATCCGATAAAATGTCGTATGCTGCATTTAACTCCCGTGTCCACTCCGCTGCTTGCTGCGACGAATTCACGTCCGGGTGGCATTGCTTCACCAAGTTCCGATACGCCTGTTTGATTTGCGCCGGTGACGCCGTTCTGGGGACCCCCAAGTATTTATAATAGTCCTTCACGCGCCTCTGCCGGATGCTTTTTATTTTTTATTAAGCACAAAGAGTAGCAAAGCCAGACCAGCCAAAACAAAAACGGTCTGCTTTTGCTTTTGTTCTTCAAGCCCCTTGCGAACCAGCGTTTCCATTTCAAGCTTTTCCAATTCCCCTTGGACCGCCCTCAGGGCGGCACTGGGATTGGTGGTGTCCAATGGGATATAGGTGATACCAGCAAGGCATCCTAAATCAGCACTAGCCACGTCCTTGGTGACAAGAGGAATGATTTGTTTGCCGCCCTTCTTTGCATGGCCAACCTCCTGCCCTACGGAAAAAGCGCGGCACATGGTTTTGTCAGTGATGAGAACCAAAACTAGGTCGGCCATGTCGATCCAACTGAAAATGGTTGGCCACGTCTCTTTCCCGGGCGCCTTGCTCAGGTCCCAATAATTAACGCTTGCCTTGGATTTGATCTGCTCGGCAACCTTGGATACCAACGCGGTGTCCGCGACGCTATAGCTGATGAAAACGTTCATATCGTAATTGAGCAGATATTAGTCGAAGACTGCAAAAGGAAAGTAGGGGCCAGTCCTAGCCTTTGAAATAGTCGGGTTTTGTTCACCTCCGCTTAGGCGTGTAGTTAATAACGCAGCCGAATCGTGTGCTGAGATGATTGAATATGAATTCTCAGAGGCTTGCCATGTCATAGACTGTTGATTAACCCAGCGGTTCGCCGCCACTATGAGGCTTCTCGCATATCGACTTCCGAGCTCGTCATCCGCCGTCGAGTATTCGTCTATCCGACAGCTTTTCGGAATAACAGCCGAGCGTGACGCCTGTTCAATGCGGGTATCAAAAATTTGGCGACATCTTTCCCGGTTCGGCTCGCGCCGTCGGCCTTCCGACAGGGAAGCTCTAATAATATTCCGGTTCTCTATCAATTCGGATCGATGAACTTTTTGGCAAGAGTCGAGGATTACCGTGCGCTTTGTATTGGGAGCGAGTAAATCAGACAAGCACACTGTTTCGCCCTCTCTTAATTCGAGCACTGGCTCTTGAAGTTCATCGGAGAAATAGCCGTGTCCAGTGAACAGAATAAACGCATAGTCAGCCAATTCGCATTTGATTAATGGTATTTCGAGTTGCTGCCTCGTAGGTTTATTTAAGATCGTAAACTCCGTTTCAAGGTTCCACGCACCTCCTTGCGCGGACGCAAGAAAATTGCGGTAGTTATCGACGTCTACATAAACACCTTTGCAATAATTCTGGTCATTTAATTCGCCAGGATTCGATATCAAGAGAGCTCTTCTAGTTGGTGGCATAAATACACATTTCGGTTTGTTTGTTATGACTCGCTATTATGAATAGTTACCATATTGATTTGCCGCTCATTTAGGCGAATACCGAAAACGGATAAATCGAGTTTACTGGGGAAGATTCGATTTGGGGGTTTTGGCTGTATTTGCTTTTAGCGCGCGTTGTTTCCGCTGCCTGCGCGTGAGCAGAGCCAATTGTGAGTATAGAGTCGGATTTCCTGTGATCGTTAGCCCGCTCCAAGATCCAGGACTCGGCGCTCTTTATTAAGGATGAATTATACAAGCCACCGACATCATCGTCGTCGTTTGCAAATTCATCGATATTACAGCTAAAAGCTTGAACAACACCAGCGGGAGCGTTTTCAATTTGTTGTAAAA
>Ga0302274_10004543_pt1 | contig 12056 bp, 7 predicted proteins | sample III_Bog_N2_1_FD_198755 | JGI IMG/M metagenome (GOLD analysis project Ga0302274, IMG submission 198755) | Peat permafrost microbial communities from Stordalen Mire near Abisko, Sweden - III_Bog_N2_1 | ecosystem: Environmental > Terrestrial > Soil > Wetlands > Peat | place: Sweden: Abisko...
ATGTCTGGGCCATTTTCACCACGTCGCTCCGTGAAACGGGGCCGCGCTTTAAGAAGAGCGAGTTATCGCCCGCGAAGTCATGGGAGACATTGGTTTCCAGATCCATGGCCGTGTCGATCACCAGTTCGCCAGTCTCGTAATTGCCCGGCAACTCCCCGACTTTCTTCCCGATCACATCGTGGAAAGCCGTGAGAATATCGAAGGACTTTTGCACGAATCCCCCGGCATCACCCTTCATCAGTGTCCCGCGGCTCATCTCATCGGCGTTGAGCGATTCCGGGCTGTTTTTGATGAGTCCGTAAGGGCGCATGTCATCGTCGGAGCTGACAAGGAACGCACCCAGGGAATACATGAGGGTGAAGTTTCGATTCCCTCCGTAGCTCGGACGAAAGAGATTGCGAACCAGCGAATCGAGTTTTTTGTCCCGCAGTTTGCGGTTCAGGAAGCCGATGAACTCCTCCTTCTCGCGCGGCCCGACATAGTAGAGATCGTTAACGGTCCTGGTCTGTTCCAGCTGAGCGTAATATTTCTCGTGATTCGCCAGGCTCGAATCATCAAAAACCATGATCTTTACATCGTGTCCATTCCTCGCAAAGTGCTCGTCATACTTTTCTATTGTTTCCGCCACATCTCGGAGACGGTAGGTCGGAATCGCGAAGATCGTGGGGACTTCTTTCATTCAAAAATGGGAGGCCGGACAATGAGGGAGCACCTTTCGATGCCCCCTCCCATGATTTGGGCGCTGGGAATGTTTATTTCGAGGCGAGCTTATCCAGGGCGACGTTGAGCTTGAGCACATTGACCACGCCAGGCTCGCCAAGAATGCCGAAGGTGGGGTAATCCGTGGCCTTTTTGATCTCGTCCTTCACCGCATCGAGGCTGAGATTGCGCGCCTTGGCGACCCTGCCTGCCTGGAGTTCTGCATTTTTGGGGCTGATATGGGGATCAAGACCGCTCGCCGATCCTGTCACCGCATCACCCGGAATCAGGATTCCGGGCTTCACGGTCAATGGCTTGGCATCGTCGTTGAAAGCCGTGATCAGCTTCACGGCATCGTAGTCACCCTGCGGGGTCTTGAATTCCTTCGGATCGATCACCGCTCCGCCCTGGATCAACTGATACGGAATTCCGTTGCCGTCGCAATAGGTGAGCACGCGGATCTTGATTCCGTCAAAGTCCTCCACATCGGGGCCGGGTTGGAGAGGGCCGCCTGCGACTTTCGCGGGCAGGGCGGTGGATTTGGTGGTGCCATTGATGAGCTTCTTGCTGGTCGGGCCGAGATTGCTGCCGCTGGAGCTGGTCGCGTCATATCCCGTGCCTGCTGCCGAGGGACGTGGCTGAAAATACTTCGTGCTGCTGAAGTTCTGCCCGAGCAGTTCCGAGCCGATGATCTGATGCTTCTCGTCCAGAATCAGGCTGCCGTTGGCCTGAGACGGGAAGAGGAGCTGTCCGGCGACCCAGATGAATACAGGATAGATTCCGCAGAGTACGATCCCGAAAAGAATTGTTGCAAGAATCGAGATGAGGATGTCTTTGGTGATGTTTTTCATGGTGATAAATCGGTCCTTTGATTGTAGCTGTTGTGATTAGGCGTTAGGCGAGATGCAGCGCTGCCACGAGAATGTCGATGGCCTTGATGCCGATGAACGGCACGATGATTCCGCCAACTCCGTAGATGAGCAGATTGCGCTGCAGGATTTTTGCGGCACCGAGAGGGCGGAATTTCACGCCCCGAAGCGCGAGAGGAATCAGCAGGATGATGATGATTGCATTGAAGATCACAGCGCTGAGGATGGCACTCTGCGGGGAGGCAAGGTGCATCACATTGAGGGGGGCGATCTGCGGGAAGGCGACCAGAAGCATGGCGGGAATGATGGCGAAATATTTGGCCACGTCGTTTGCGATGCTGAATGTTGTCAGCGCGCCACGGGTGATCAGGAGTTGTTTCCCGATCTCCACGACCTCAATGAGCTTGGTCGGATTCGAATCGAGATCGACCATGTTGCCAGCTTCCTTGGCGGCTTGAGTCCCCGTATTCATGGCAACTCCTACATCGGCCTGTGCAAGCGCGGGAGCATCATTGGTGCCGTCACCGGTCATGGCGACGAGATGGCCCTCTTCCTGCTGCTTTCGAATCAAGGCAAGCTTTTGCTCCGGCGTCGCCTCGGCAAGAAAGTCATCCACACCCGCCTCCTTGGCAATCGCGGCAGCGGTCAACGGGTTGTCACCGGTGATCATGATGGTGCGGATACCCATTGCGCGGAAGCGCTCGAACCGCTCGGAAAGACCTCCCTTCACGATATCCTTGAGGTAGATCGTACCGAGAATCGTGTCATTGGAAGCAACCACCAGAGGAGTGCCACCCAGTCCCGAGATTTCGGTGACATCCTGCTGGACGGCTTCAGGAAGGCTTTTGCCGGTGAATTTCTTCACCGCTTCCGCTGCGCCCTTACGATACTTGATCCCATCAATGTCGAGACCGCTCATGCGTGTCTGTGCCGTGAAGGGAATGAAAGCGGCATGGGGCAACTCGCTGAGTTCGCGTCCACGGAGGGAATATTTTTCCTTGGCAAGCACCACGATGCTGCGGCCCTCCGGGGTTTCATCGGCCAGGGAGGCCAGTTGAGCGGCCTCGGCCAGCAGTTCCTTCGTCACGCCGGGAGCGGGGCGGAATTCGGCTGCCTGGCGGTTGCCAAGGGTGATCGTGCCCGTCTTGTCGAGAAGCAGGACATCGACATCACCCGCGGCCTCGACGGCGCGTCCGCTCATCGCAAGCACATTTTTCTGCACGAGGCGGTCAATGCCGGCGATCCCAATGGCGCTGAGAAGACCGCCGATGGTCGTCGGAATCAGACAGACGAGCAGGGCGACCAGGACGGTGATTGAGAAATCGACGCCTAGGTAACTGCCAAAGGCCTTCATCGACATCAGCACGATCAGAAAGATGATCGTGAGGGCCGAGAGCAGGATGGTGAGGGCAATTTCGTTGGGGGTTTTTTGCCGTTTGGCTCCCTCGACAAGGCCGATCATCCGATCGAGAAAGGTTTCGCCGGGGTTCGCGGTGATAGTGACTTTAATCTCATCGGAGAGCACCCGCGTTCCTCCGGTCACGGCGCTGCGATCGCCCCCGCTTTCACGCACCACGGGAGCCGACTCTCCGGTGATTGCCGATTCATCCACCGTGGCGGCACCCTCGATGATCTCGCCGTCTCCGGGGATGAATTCCCCCGCGGTGACGATAACCACATCACCCTTTCGGAGTCTGTTCGAATAGACAACCTCAGTCGTTCCGTCAGGACGAAGACGCTTTGCCGTGGTTTCCGTCCTTGCCTTGCGCAGGGTCTCAGCCTGGGCCTTGCCCCGTCCCTCGGCCATTGCTTCTGCAAAATTGGCGAAGATCACCGTGAACCAGAGCCAGAGAGAAATCTGGATCAGGAACCCGAAGGAGGCGCCCTGCCCGTGGGTGAAGAGCAGGGAGGTGGTGATGACAGCACCCACCTCCGTCACGAACATCACCGGATTACGGACCATGTGGGTGGGATTGAGTTTTTTGAACGACTCGCCGATCGCGGGAATGATGATCGCCGGATCGAAAATGGAATGGGATTTAGCAGCCATAGAAGGAAGTGGTAGTTTGTTAAGTTTCGTGGAAAGGTTGCTTAGAAGAGTTTTCCGGAAAGCATCATGAAGTGCTCCACAATGGGCCCCAGTACGAGAGCCGGAACAAAAGTGAGGGCTCCCACCAGAAGGACAGTGCCGACCAGGAGCGATGTGAAAAGGGCGCCGGAGACAGGGAAAGTGCCTGCACTGGATGCCACCAGTTTTTTGCGACCAAGTGATCCGGCGAGAGCCAGAATGGGAATAATCATTGCAAAGCGCCCCAGGAGCATTGCCGCGGCAAGGGTGTCGTTGTACCAGGGGGTATTTGCAGAAAGCCCTGCAAAGGCGCTGCCGTTGTTCCCTGTGCAGGAACTGTAGGCATAGAGGATCTCGCTGAAACCATGCGAGCCATTGTTATTCGTTCCATCGGTGAGTTGGTGGGATGACGGATCAGGGGCGCCGAATTTGCTCACGCAGGCCCAGGCCGTGAATCCCAGGATGGAAAACGCAAGGACGAGAATGACAAGAGAGGCCATTTTCATCTCGTAGGGTTCGATCTTTTTCCCGAGATACTCAGGGGTACGGCCCACCATGAGCCCGGCGATGAAGACGGCGATGATGACATAAATCAGCATGCCGTAGAGTCCGGCCCCGACACCCCCGAACACAATTTCACCAAGCTGGATGTTCAGCATCGGGACGAGTCCGCCGAGAGGGGTCAGGGAGTCATGCATCGTGTTGACCGCGCCGCAGGAGGCATCAGTGGTGATGGTTGTGAATAGGGCCGAGTTGAAGATGCCGAAACGGGTCTCCTTCCCCTCCATGTTCCCATCGGCGGGATCGATGCCAAGGGCGGCAATGTTCGGATTGCCCGCCGCCTCGTAATGCCAGCAGATCAAGGTGCCACCAAGGAACAGGACGAACATCGCGGTCCATACCGCCCAGCCATGGCCCTGATTTTTCACCATGCGGCCAAGGTAATAGGTCAGTGCGCTCGGTATGGCAAAGATGGAGAGGATCTGCAGGAAATTCGAAAGAGGGGTGGGATTTTCAAACGGGTGGGCGGCATTGGCATTCGTGTAGCCGCCTCCATTGGTGCCGAGCATCTTGATGGCAACCTGGGAAGCCATGGGCCCCTGAACAATCGTCTGAGTGGTGACATTTTGATTCACCAGAACAGGCTTGCCGTCAGGGGTCGTCACGGCGTTCCCCTGAGCATCCACTTGGGGTACCTGTGCCGTGTAGGGGTCTTTCAGTGTGGCCGTATCATAGGGCTTGAAGTTCTGAATCATTCCCTGCGATATGAGCAGCAGTGCAAAGACAATGCAGATGGGCAGGAGCAGGTAATAGGTGCAGCGGGTGATATCGACCCAGAAATTACCCAAGGTTTTCGAAGTATGGCGTGCGATCCCGCGCACCACTGCGGCTGCAATCGCAATTCCAATGGCGGCCGAAAAGAAGTTATGGATGGTGAGGGCGACCATCTGCGAGAAGTAGGACATCGTGCTCTCGCCGCCGTAGCTCTGCCAGTTGGTGTTCGTCGTGAAGCTGGCCGCCGTATTGAACGAGAGATCGCCGCCCAACCCTGGGAGTTTCTGAGGATTTAGAAGGGATTGAAAGGGAAGGACTGCCTGCAGTCGCAGGATCGCATAGGTGAAGAGCATCGAGACGAGACTGAAGATCAGCATCGCGGCGGCGTACCCTTTCCAGTCCTGCTCCTTCTTCGGATCAACAAGGATCAGTTTGTAAGTCAATCTCTCCAGCGGCTTGACGATGGGATCAAGAATGGTTTTTCCCTCCACATCCAGCACCTTGCAAAGGTAGAGGCCGAGGGGTTTTGTGATCGCCAGGAGCAGGGCGATGTAGAGTGCGAGTTGAATCCAGCCTGAGCTATTCATGATGATAAAGATAAAGTGTGTGTGTCTAGTTAGAACTTTTCGGGGCGAATAATCGTAAAAATAAGGTAGGCGATCAGTCCCAGAGAGATGAGTCCGACAATAATATTTTCCATGGCAGGGTTAGTTATTTTTGGTTGTATATGAATGCGTTAGATCTTTTCGCAGGCCCAGATGAAGAGAATCATCAGGGCAAAGAAGCCTAGCGACGCGAGGATGTAGATGAAGTCGAGCATGGTGTCTTGTATTTTGGTTGGATTGTTTGGGCGGAGTTCAGGGTGTTTTTGTATCTGGCTATTCTTTGAGTTGCCAAAAGCTGTGCGACAATGAAGAGGATGGCTGTCATCAGATGGGTTGGTTGTGAATTGTTGGGAGATCGAAGTAGAAACTGCATCCTTCACCGGGGTGACTGCTGAGACCGATGACCCCGCCATGGGCGGTCACGATTTCCTTGGCGATGGCCAGCCCCAATCCGGCACCACGGGACTTGTCCCCTTCGACACGGAAAAAACGCTCAAAAACACGAGGCTGAATTTCTGGGGGAATTCCCGGCCCCTGATCCGTCACCGAGAATCGGGCCATTCCGTTTTTCTCGGAAACAGCCAGCTCCACAGTCTCCCCATATCGGGAGTGCTTGACGGCATTGGAAACAAGATTGGTGAACACATGCAGTATCTGAACAGGATCCGCCTGGATCTCCGGAAGATCATTCCCGATGATCTTCCTGAAGTGACATCCGTGTGATTCGGCAAGTTCCTTCAATTCTCCGCCAAACATCTCCGCAAGTTTTCCGGCTTGGATCACCTGCTTGGTCTGGGGTTCATTTCCAGATTCGAGTTTGGCAAGATCCAGCATGTCATTGATCATGGTGAGCAGGCGCTCCGAATCTTCTCTTGCAGCCAGGAGGAGTTCCGCCTGCTTTGGATTCAGACCACCGATTTTCTCCTCCAGAAGGAGATGAAGGCCCATGCGGACGCTTGTTAGGGGGGTCTTCAATTCATGGCTGACGGTCGATACGAGATTCGTTTTTACTTCATTGAGCAGGCGTAACCGGGTGACATCCTGAAGAATCACCGCGGCGCCGAAGACAACCCCCGTTTCATCCCTCACTCCGATCACGCGCGGCAGGAGAAAAACCTCTTTTTCATCAACCCTCATCACCACGGCTTTCTCGAAACTGGTCGGGAGAAAGTCGGGGCCTCCCTTGAGAACCTCCTCCGCCTCCTTGCGAACTTCCTCGGGCAGAGTTCCCGCAAATCCGCATTTGTTCAACAGCGTTGTTGCCGCCGGATTTGTAAAATGGATCACGCCTCCCGGTGTGAGGGCGATGATGGGATCGGGAAAGGCGGTGAAAGTCATTTCGGTCATCTGCCGGGCCTGAAGAATCTGATCCGAAGTCACCTGTCTGTAGGCACGCAGTTTGGCGGCCATTTTATTGAAAGCCTCGGCAAGTTCTCCCAGTTCATCCCTGGAACCTACGGGGACAGCCTGGTCGAGTCTTCCTTCTCCAAGTTCTCTGGAAACCGTTGTCAGGGTCTCGATGGGTTGGAGGATCGATTTTTGCAACCTTCCTGCAAAAAGTATGGAAGCTAGGATTCCCGCGAGACTCGCAAGAAGCATGTAACGGATGGATCGCGCACTCAGTTCACGGGTTTCATGATCCGCTGCCACCATGTTGTCCTGATTCAGGGTGATGATCGACTGGGCCGAGTTTTTGATTTTGGTGAAAAGCGGGAGGAGTTGCTGGAAGTACATTGTCCGCTGGGTCTTGGGATCTGTTAATTTCCAGAAGAGGTCGGCTTTTTGGGAATAGTCCTCGTGAAGCGTGGCGATCGTGTGTGCAAGTTCGCCTTCACCCGGGAGGGTGATATTCGCCAACTCTGTCTGAAGCCCATCCAGAAACTTGGGCTGCGAATCGTCGAAGATTTTTCTGCCCCTCTGCTCTTCGCCCAAGAGGAAGAAATTGAGTGCTGAATCCATACCCTCAGCAGCCTCCTTCATTTTCTGTGCGGCGATGACGCTGCGATAGTTTTCCCGGAGCACCACGTCCACCTGGGTGCCGAACTTTGAAAAGAGAAAGATGGCGTAGGCTCCCATGGCCACGATCAGGACAAAGATCGGTGCCAATCCAATAAAGATGCGGCGTTTCATGGGTCACAGTCTGACACCCATGCAGGATTCATTCACAACACCATTTTTCAGGACATGGGTGCTAAACTTGGCCCATTTTTTAAACTCAGGTATTGTCTGCATCGGCGTGAATTTTCTCTAGCTAGGCTCATGCCAAACCCAAAAAATCCACCCTAAATATTTATTATCAGTGAGATATGACTATTCAAATTCCTTGCCTGGAAGCTGGTGAATCATGCGAAATTGCATGAACGGCTTCCTCTCCTCATGCAGAATTGCATGATTTATTATCTAGCTAACACCGCTTGCGTTTTCGATAGAGCGTGGCGGGGTCTACCCCGAGAATTTTCGCAACTTCTTCGAGTTTGATGGTATTGGCTACCAATCTGCGAATGTGTTCCGCCTCGATTTCTTCGAGGGTAAAGCGTCCTCCGAGTCGGATCTCAGAAGAGGGGTGCATGATATCCGAAAGGTCGGAAACCTCGATCTTCTCCCCTTCCGAGAGGATCACCGCCCTCTCGATGAGATTGCGCAGTTCCCTTAGATTGCCGGGCCATGCATAGGACTGCATTGCTGCAAGCGCTTCTACGGAGAACTCCTTCAACTGCTTGCCGGCATGCGAGGCGGCGAATTGCAGATGAAGCAATGCGAGGCGATTGATGTCCTGCACGCGCTGCCGAAGGGCAGGAAGCCGCAGTGAAATCACATTCAGCCGGTAGAAGAGATCCTCCCTGAATTTTCCCTCCTGCACGGCAGTCTGTAGATCCCTGTTGGTCGCGGAAATAATCCGGACATTGGCCCGCCGGGATTTGGTTTCACCCACACGCTCATACTCCTTTTCCTGGAGCAAGCGAAGAAGCTTGGCCTGGATATCCGGGGGTAATTCCCCAATCTCGTCAAGAAAGAGGGTGCCTCCGTCAGCTGCCGCCACCTTTCCCTTGGTGTCGGCATGGGCCCCTGTGAAGGCCCCCTTGACATGACCGAAAAGCTCACTCTCCAGCAATTCGCGTGAGAGACTTGGGCAGCTGACCGTTACAAAGGCTTCGTGACATCGGGGGCTGCGGTGATGAATCGCCCTCGCAAGAACACTTTTACCCGTTCCATTTTCCCCCAAAAGCAGGATCGTTGTGTCGCTATTCGCGGCTTTGAAGGCAACATCCAGCACCTTTTGCATCGCCTCATTCCCCGTTTCCAGATCGACCTCCGGTCCTTCCGAAGCCATCCGCGACTCCAGCTCCGCAACCCGGTTTTCCAGCCTTCTCGTCCTCTGGACATGAGCCAGAGCCTGCCTGATCTGATCGGGCGTGAATGGTTTGGGAAGATAATCGAACGCCCCCCGCCGCATTGCCTCGACGGCGGTGTCAATCGAGGCAAACGCCGTGAAGATGATGACCTCCGTTCGCGGAGAGACTCTCAAAATATCCTGCAACACATCGAGGCCGCTTTCCTGGCTCAGGTTCAAATCGAGAAAGACCACATCGTAGCGGTCTTCCTTCAACTCCTCGATGGCTGTCGCCCCGCTCTGTGCCGCCATGCTCTCATGACCCATCGATTCCAATGCCAGCACCATCGTTCGCTGGATATTTTTTTCGTCATCCACAACCAGAATTCGCATAGGCCAGCTTTTAGCTGTTTTTCTTATTTAGCCAACATCTTCTACGGCAAAATGGAGGAGGAGCCGATTATTGAAATTCGCGCTACCAAAGCGGCGCTTCTTGGCAGAAAAATACCGTGCCATGCCACTTTCTTCCTTAATCGGATCGCCCGATTCGCTGCTGCTGACAGAAGCTTCCCCTCAGCTTGAGAAGAGCAACGGTACTACCATTCTGATCGGCGACATTCATAGCTGCAGCCGTGAGTTCAGGGAACTACTCGAGCTTCTTTCGCCAACCAAGGAGGATCAGTTGGTCCTGCTGGGAGATTTGGTCAACAAGGGGCCTGATCCGGAGGGTGTTCTGGAAATCTATGAATCCCTCGACTGCCTCTGTCTGATGGGAAATCACGACCTGAATCATCTCGAGGCGGACGAAGGGAAGGGAACGCTCAGCCAGGAGAGCAGGCGGACACGCGGATTGATGTCCAAGTCAGCCTACAAACGTTATCTCAAGGCAGTCCGGAAAATGCCTCTCATTTTTGAGACGCCGAACCTTATCGCGGTTCATGGGGCTTTGGTAACCGGATTGTCCCTGGTGGAACAACCCGGTAAGATTCTCACGGGGAAAACAACCCTCGAGCCATCCTGGAAAGACCACCTTGATCTCGACCGTCCCCTGGTGGTGGGACACAAACGCTATGGCAACGTTCCATCCGAACCTTGCATCATAGAAAATAAATTTTACGGGATTGATACCGGCTGTGTTTACGGAGGAAGTCTGACGGCGCTTATCATGCCCACTGCTGAAATTATTCAGGTACATGCCGCGCGCGATTACACCCTGGATAGGGAGGACTGAGTCAGCGCTTCCTAAAAGGAAGCGCTGATTTAATCCCATGATGACTGCTGTAGGGCAAAAGTTTAATTGTCAAGGTGTGAAGCGCAGTGGGAATACCCCTGCGGTCTTGTCCAAGCGAACAACGCAGAAAAATTAAGCTTTTGACCACAGCCCCCAGGGGTTGCGGCGATAACAGGGCCGGAGGCTGCGTTGGCTTCGCGATTACAGCCCGCAAGGGGATGCTCACGCGAAGCCGCCTTGCCTGCGGCCCATTCTTACCGCAACAGTCTCTATGCGATTAAATCAGCGCTTCCTTAACAGGGATCGGCTCGGGGATTACTGGAGGCAAGCCAGGGATGCAGCAGCAGCGGAACAATCATCGTGCCGAGTCCCGCAAGCGTGATCCAAGGCTTGCTGAAGCTCGAGTAGAGCAGATCGGCCAGCGTGCAGAGAATAAAAAGCAGGGGTGTCATTGGATAAAGGGGGCAGCGAAAAGAGGCCGGGGTTCGTCTTTGGAATCGCAGAACGATGACTCCACCGACTCCCAAAATCAGGCAGATCAAGAGCGGAACCTGGGCATAGACAAGCACCGATTCGAAAGAACCCGTCGCAACAAGAATCAGCACAAGAATCAACTGCAGCAGGGTTGCCTTGAGAGGAATCCCCCCTGTCGTGGTTCGGGAAAACCGGGCAAAGAGAGCATAGTCTTCACCCGTGCGCTGGATCACACGCGGCCCGGCCCAGATCATTGCGCTCAGAGAGGCGAGCAGTCCGATACCTATCATTCCCGACATCACCCGTCCTCCGGCGTGACCCAGAAGATGATTTGCGGCGACGCTGCCAACATTCAGCACGCCCCTCAGTTCGGAAGCGGGTGCCGCCGTGAGAAAGACCGCGTTCAGAAGCATGTAGAGCATGGTAACGATCATTGTTCCCAGGATCAGTGAGAGTCCGACGATGCGCTGGCGGTTGCGCACCTCCCCTGCCAGATAGGTCGGGGCATTCCATCCCGAATAGGCGTAGAGAACAAAAATCAGGGCGATGCCCGCGTTGGGGCGAGTCAGCTCATGGAGGGAGCCCTTCCAACCTGTTTCAGGTGTGAAAATCCTGAACGAAGCGGGATGTTTCAAGGCACTCCAGATGCCGACTGCCAGAAAGAGCCCCAGCAACAGGAACTTGATGGCTGCCATCCCGTTCTGAACCACTTCGCTCAGTTTGAGGGATCGCAGGTGCCCGAGGGAAATCAGAATCACCACAAGGAAGGAAGCAGGCTTTTCAGAGATTGCAGGAAGAGCAGCATGAAGATAAGTGCCGAAGGCAATCGCCGACAGGGCAATCGGAGCAGCGAATCCGGCCAGTACCGAGACACATCCCGCCATGAAGCCGAGGGCGGGATGATAGATCTCGGAGAGGTAGGTGTATTCTCCACCCGAGCGTGGAATGGCGGCTGCCAGCTCAGCATAGGAGAGTGCTCCGCAGAGAGAGATCAGTCCGCCGAGAGCCCAGAGCAGGAGGATCGAGAATCCGCTTTGCAGATCGATGAGCTGAAAACCAAGACTCGTATAGACTCCGGTTCCTACCATTGTGGCCGTCACCAGCGAGAGACAGGTGACCAGACCGATCCCCCCGGGTAATGGGCGGCTGCCCATCTCAGGAAATGAACGAATGTCGGAAGGGGGCATGATCTGTAAAAGACTATAGTGACCGCTGAATAAATCGCATAGGGGCCGTTGCTGCAAGAAACCTCCGACTGGCGGGAGGAGGTTGGACTGCGCAGCAGCCCAGAGCTTAGGCGAAGGGAGAGCGGCGTGGGCACGCCAGAATTCAATGGGTTCCTTGGCCGGGTATTGCCTCGCCGTCTCCCGACGGCCTCGCCCTCCGGGCTGCTACGCAGGCTACAACGCAATTCCCATTGCTCGTTGTTGCCACTGCGCTTCACGCCTGCAAAATCAGACTTTTGTCTCACAGCGGCCACCATGGGATTTATTCAGCGGTTACT
>Ga0302274_10004557_pt1 | contig 12035 bp, 7 predicted proteins | sample III_Bog_N2_1_FD_198755 | JGI IMG/M metagenome (GOLD analysis project Ga0302274, IMG submission 198755) | Peat permafrost microbial communities from Stordalen Mire near Abisko, Sweden - III_Bog_N2_1 | ecosystem: Environmental > Terrestrial > Soil > Wetlands > Peat | place: Sweden: Abisko...
CCAACCCCTTGCCTGGTCCTCGCTACTCGTCCTTCTTGGCCCGCTTGTCCTCGCCTATCTCGCCCTGCTCGTACCCCGCGGTCTAAGCGGCGATCTCTTTGATCGCTACCTTCTCCTACTTCTCCCCATCGGCGTCATTTTCCTTCTACGCCTTTTTCAGGATCGCGTTCAGCCCGCTCTCCCTGCAGCAACCACGGTTCTAGTCGCGCTCTTCGGCCTCTATGCCATCGCCGGCACCCACGACGCATTCAGCATGTACCGCGCCCGTCAGGCTGCAATCGAAGAGCTCCGCACCGCCGCCATTCCCGACACCTCCATCGACGCCGGCTTCGAGCACAATGGGGCCACCCAGATCGATCAAGCCGGATTCATCGACGGCCCCCACAGCGACGAGCCCGCCGACTGGCACGCTTCTCACACGGCAATTCCCCAAGCCTGCCAGACCGACCACGGCTGGCTCACCCCTGCCGTCGTCCCCGCCTACACCCTGTCCTGGGACCCCAACGCATGCGGCGGCCCCACAAGGTTCGCCCCCGTCTCCTGGCGCAATTGGCTTTCAGGATTCCGCAACGAATCAATCTATATAATTCACACCACAAAACCTGCACAATCAAAACCCTGAGCGCCCAATGTCCCGCCCAACCCAATCTGGGATCTATGCAGCGGCAGCGCTCTTCTTTGATCCACGCCTGATCGCCGTCCAAACCTCACGCACTAAATACCCCGCAGGCAAAAGAGAAAGCCATAAAACCGGATACCGGTATCTCATGTCAGAAACCACGATGTAATACATCAGCGGATAAATAACACTCACCGTCAAGATATAGACCGCAACCGCCTCACGCCTGCGCACCATCAACACCACACCAGGCAGCGACAACGCAGTAACCAGCCACATGCAGTAAGCAATGCGGTTCTGCTGTGCCACCCATCGTTGCGCGTAACCAGAGATTCCAAAGATGCTGATAAACCCGCCCTGTCCCTCAGGAATCACTTCAGTCGCAGGAAACCAGAACTCCACAAATCGTGCGCCGGTCAGCTGCAAGAATTTCGCGGGATTAGCTTTCATCCACGTCCTGGTATCCGCAACCCGCAAATGATCGTATTGAATCTCGCCAATCCTCTGCAGCAGTTGCGCCTCGCGCAAATTCTCATTGGGATGACTCGCCCCGTAGCACCCACTCAGTTCTTCCTTGATCAGGCTCGGTTCCGCGCAGTTGTTATTCGACGCATAAAGCGTGAACCCAAGATTGGTCCTGGTCACGAACCCGCCAAGTTCAACGTAGTTTCTGGCGCCCCATCCCATCACAAACAAAGACGTCGTAAACACGATAATCCCGCAGTAAATGAAAGCGCTTCGCAGCCGCGCCCGAGTCCGCCAAAGCAAATATCCAATCCACGGAAACGTCACTAGCATCGTCGACGGATTCAGCAGGAACAAACATCCGGCGACCAATCCACCAACGCAGGCGCGCCAACCAGCAGACCGCTCCATGCGCAGCACCGGCGCCGTCACAAGACAAAACACAATCAATCCCAGCACCGTGTAGTTCGTATCCCATCCCGGTATCGTCTGCATCGTCGCCAGCCACAAAATGGAAGCGGCAATTCCGGGAATCGCGTCTCCAAAAAACACCAGGGCCACACGCGGCAGCAACGTCGCCGTCACGGCATTCACCAGGATACAACCCAGAACAGCCATATAGTAGGCCAGCGACATCTTTTGCAAGACCTTGACGAATCCCGCCAGGATGAGCGGATACAGAGGCGGGTTCACCGCAGTCGGCCCCGTCGCCAGCACCATGAACGGATCAGCGAATGTGCCCCGATACGCAATGCTGCGCGCCAGGTCCCACATCTCCGCCCCCGCCCGCGCCGGAAGAATCACCTGGGAACTCACCCCAACCACGCACGCCGCAACAAACAGCGCCAGCGAAACTCTGATTTGATACTTTCCAACCCGGTGCGGCGTGCTCCCCATCTCATCCTTCTTCAGAGCTCAAGAAACCTCTCTGCATGCATGAATCTGCGCGATTGTTATCCGCGAAGGCACGTGCACCTGCAACTATGCCCGCTCATTCCAAATTAGCCGTAACAACATAATATGATTTGAATCTAGGATCCCATATGAATACAACCGTCGCCTCACACAAGCACGCATATCTTTGCGCTTTTGTACTGCTTCTCTGCGCGCTTGCCACCTACCCGGTCGCTGAAATCGGCATCAACGACGATTGGTCCTACGTTCAATCCGCACGGATCCTTGCCCAAACAGGACATATCGTTTACAACGGCTGGGCCACGGCAATGCTCGGCTGGCAGCTCTATCTTGGCGCATTGTTCGCCAAGCTCTTCGGACCTTCCTTCACGTCCATCCGCGCTTCCACTCTGCTTGTCGCCCTGATCACGGCTTTTCTTACCCAGCGCACTTTAGTTCGCGCCGGAATCAGTTCCCTCAACGCAACCATCGGTACATTCGCCATAGTCCTCAGCCCGCTCTTCCTGCCTCTGGCGGTCAGTTTCATGTCTGACATCGACGGCCTGTTCTGTCTTGTCGTCTGCCTGTATGCCTGCCTGCGTGCTCTCCAGGCTGAATCCGATCGCGCCGTTCTTGTCTGGCTCACATTCGCCGCGCTGTCCAACGCAATCGGTGGAACTGTTCGCCAAATCGCGTGGCTCGGCGTCCTTGTAATGTTTCCGTGCGCCGTTTGGCTCTTGCGCCGGCGTCCCCGTGTCCTCGCATTCGGCGTACCGCTCTATGCCGCCTCCGTCCTGTGCGTCTTTGCCTCTCTCCATTGGTTCACGCAACAGCCCTATTCCATCCCGGAGTCCCTCATCGACGGCATCCCTGACCTCGTCCAGTTGGAAAACCTCGCCGTTCACTTGTCCGTCCTTTCCCTCACATTTGCAATGTTGCTGCTCCCGATCCTGGTCGCCTTCGTCCCGGCGATTTCCCTGCGCCAACGCGGCCTCGCCGCGTTGCTCGCCATTGGCGCGGTCCTTTCTCTGGCCTTCATCATGCACTTCTTTCACTACTCAATTAAATATGTGGCTCTTCCCGTCGACTGGAGCGGCAATTACGTCACCTCGCGCGGACTTGTTTATGTCTTCGGAATTAAAGGACCCGAGCCCGCAACCCTCGCCACCGGACTACGCATCTTCATCTCCATTGCCGTCCTATTCGCGCTCCTTTGCTTCTTTGCCTTTCTGCTGGATCGCCGTCGCCCATCTCCCGGCACCCTTGCATATTCCGGAATCGCCCCAATAAATTCCTCATCGATCCCATGGCGCAGTCTGCTCGCTCTGCTCGTCCCTTTCACCTGTGCCTATATTGGCTTGATCCTGCCCCGCGGCCTTCGTGGACTCTTATTCGATCGCTATCTCCTGCTCCTCCTTCCCATCGGGATGATTCTCCTTTTGCGCCTTTATCAGGATCGCGCCCGCCCGAATTTGCCTCTCGCCAGCAGCGTGCTTGTCATCCTCTTTGCCGGCATCTCTATCGCCGGGACACACGACGTCTTCAGCATGTACCGCGCTCAGGAGGCAGCGATCGACGAGCTTCGCGCAACCGGCATCCCGGATACGGCTATCGACGGTGGGTTTGAAGTGAATGGCATGACACAGATTCAGCGCAGCGGCTACATCAACGATCCCAAAATGCATATGCTCGCCGCAACCAGGCTGACTCAGCCGGCCGATTTTCCAATCAATTGTCAGCCGCTGTGGGTCTGGCTTACTCCCGCTGTCGTTCCCGGTTATGCGCTTGCCCGCGACCCCACAGCCTGCGGCGGACTATCACGCTACGCCCCGGTCACTTACCGCGAATGGCTCGGCCCGCGCACAGGTACGGTTTATATCGTCAACACCGTCCCCGCCCGTCAGGCACCCCTTCAGAAATCCAGCGTTACATCCGAGTAGACCGGATCGCGGAACGTCTCATCGAGCGCTTGCTTCAGCGGCGTGGCGCTAACATCGAAGATCCCCGGCCAATCGATCACCTCAAAGATATCCGGCGTCACCAACGCCTCAAGCTGTTTCGTCGTGAACGCGGGGTTCCGGTCCACCATCGCATTCGCTCTCAGCAGCAGCCAGAACAGACCGTAGGGTAGCTTCTGAATCCGCGCTCGCGCACCCGCTGCATCTTTCACCATGCGCATCAATTCGATGTAGTCGATCCGCTCATGGCCGCTGATATTGTATTTACCCTCTATCTCCTTCTCCATCGCCGACTCAATAATCGCCGCAAAGTCTCTCACATATAACGGCTGCCGCAGGTACTTCCCATTGCCAGGCACAGGAAACATCGGAACCTTCCGCATGAATCGCGATAACCACCCAATATGTTTGCGATCAAACCACCCAAACATCAGTGTCGGACGCAGCACAACCTGCCTGATCCCTGAACCGGCAATCAACGCCTCTTGCGCCTTCTTTGTCTCGGTGTAATTATCAACAGCCGCGGAATTCACCACTGACGACGAAATGTTGACGATGTACTTGACCCGATTCCGCAGCGCGACTTTTATCAGCCGCTCCGTTGCGACAATATTGTTGCGGACATACTCTTCGCGATAAAGCCCGCCAATCTGCGCATGGCAGCTCACCAGGTGCGTGCATCCTTCCAGTGCCTGCTCCCACTCGCCTGGTTCTGCAAGATCTCCCACGATGACACGCACACCTGGGTGCCACTTTCTCAAAATGCAGCAGTTTTTAACATGCTTATCGATTGCTACAATCTCGTCGGCATCCTTGCCCTTAAGGTGTAGAAGCAGATTCTGACCCACCAAGCCGGCAGCCCCGGTGACGATGATCCTTCTTCGTGCCATGCAACTAACAATACCGGCTCGATATCCCATAGTCCACAGCCATCCATACTCGTCACCCCTAAGCCACTTTCGTATATATTCTTTCTCAGCACCTCACAATGAAAGCCTCCCTGTGGTTTGAGTCGAAAACTGCGCATGTAACCAGGAAGAGAACGCCGCGAAAACGGTTCATCGCATCAACCTCTCTCCTTATGCGTGAAAAGTCATCTGCATCAACCCTATGGAATTGTTCTTCTCAAACGAGAGCATTGGGAGACACACATTGATCTCGATGCGCTTTCAGTCCCTTCTCCTTGCCGCATGTCTCCTCGGCGCGCTCCCCGCCAACGCCGCATAAATCCGTCCATCGCAACATCCCCCAACAGCGCCTGGACCACCCTCCGCCGTCTTGACGGCGATCAAACCAATCAGGGCCGCCAACTCTCCGTCGCTCCTCACCAGGTTCACGCCTATCGCGTAGTGCTGTTCTCAATCGAACAATATTAGGCTTGTTCCATTCCTTCGTTTTGACACAACGAACATGACTTTGCGAATAAACAATCTGTTTACGAATACTTCACTTAGGCCAGGCAACCCAGGGGTATAGTCAACCTAACGATCGCTCGAAAAAACTCAGTCTCAATGAATGGATGGCCCCCCCATGCCAATCAAATACGCGTGTCTTGCCGCCTGTTTGCTCGTCGCCTCAACCTCCATCGCGCAAAACGTTCCCCGCTCCTCGCACGTCTGGATGCTCACCGAAGAGAACCACAGTTATGAAGAAGTAGTCGGCAACTCGCAAATGCCCTACTACAATCAGCTGATTCAAAAGTATGGACTTGCTGGCCAGTTCTATTCGGATCAGCACAGTTCTCTTCCCGCATTGATGTGGTACGTCGCCGGCGCTGCAGTCGAGACGAACAACTCGACGGTTTCCTGCCAACACTCCGAAGACAATATCGTTCGCGAGCTTCTAAAGCATGGTTACTCCTGGAGGTCCTACCAGGACGGCATGCCCTACGCTGGCTTTCAGGGACTTTATGGTGGCACGAACAATATCTACTACCGAAGGCATAATCCGCTGATTGACTTTACCGATGTCTGCCCCGGCACAGGCCAGGACACCAATAGCGTGCCCTACATCCAGATGGCGACGGACTTTGCTCAAGGCAACACGGTCAACTACGCCTACATCACTCCCAATGTAGACGAAGACTCGCACAACGGCACATTGCAGCAAGCCGACCAATGGCTGCAGGCCAACCTTCCCGCGATCCTCGCCCGGCCCGAGTTCCAACCAGGAGGCGATGGCATTCTCTTCGTCGTCTTCGATGAGGCTGACTTGTCAGACGACCGTTGTTCTGCCACCGTTTCGACCGGATGTGGCGGCCGCACCGCGAATCTCATCATCGGTCCGCAGGTGAAGTCCGGCTACCAGTCCACCATCATTTATCACAATCAGAATGTGCTCGCCACGGCATGTGCGGCCATGGGCCTCGCCACCTGTCCCGGCGCCGGCGCAAGTGCCACACCCATGGCTGACTTCTTCAAGACAAGCGGAGCCGGCAACCCCACAAACAGCGTTGTCATCTCCACTCCAGGCAATGGAGCCACCATCACCGGCCAGGTCCATCTCATCGCCACTGCTTCTGAAAGCCAGCTCATCAGCCAAACTCAAGTCTGGGACAACGGAGTCAAACTCGGCGTCTACGGAGATCAGATCAACGCTGTCTACACTCTCGCGCCCGGCATCCACAAGACCACCGTGGTCGATCTCGATTCGTCCTACAAAGACCTCCATCAAGCCTCGGTCACTTACACCGTCGATCCATCCGTGAATGGTCTCCAGATCGTCTCACCCACAGCCGACGAAGTATTCAACACAACCACGGTCCACATCGTCGCTCAGGCAACTGAAGCAGTGCCGATAAGCCAGACGCAGGTCTGGGACAGCGGCGTCAAGATCGGACGCTATACCGGCGCATCGGTAAACCAGTACTTCACCCTCGCGCCCGGCTCGCACACAGTCACCGTCACTGACCTCGACGACAACTACAACATCCTCCATCAATCCAGCGTCTCCTATACAGTCCAATAGCAAAGCCAACAGCGGGGCACAAGGTTCCATAGGAATCAGTGCCCCCGCCCCCAATTCCCTTGGTACCTGTTCCCTGATCCCTGATCCCTGTTCCCTGTTCCCTGTTCCCTGTTCCCTGTTCCCTGCCTTTAAGTGTTCGCCAAATCTTCGCTCTTCATGTAAAATATTTCAATGGACTTTCAGCTCGTCACCACATACAAGCCCCGCGGTGATCAGCCCCGCGCCATCGCTGAACTCATGGAAGGTCTCTCCGCTGGAGAACGCCATCAGGTCCTCCTCGGTGTCACCGGCTCCGGCAAAACCTTCACCATGGCCAAAATCATCGAGCAGTCCAATCGCCCCGCGCTCATCCTGGCCCATAACAAAACCCTTGCCGCCCAGCTTTATCACGAGTTCAAACAGTTCTTCCCCGGCAACGCCGTCGAATACTTCGTCAGCTATTACGACTACTACCAGCCGGAAGCCTACATCCCCGCCGGCGACCTCTACATTGAGAAGGAAGCCACCATCAATGAGGAGCTCGACAAGCTCCGCCTCTCCGCCACCCGCTCCCTCTTCGAGCGCCGCGACTCCATCATCGTCAGCTCCGTAAGCTGCATCTACGGCCTCGGCTCTCCTGAGGCGTATTACGGCATGCTGCTCCTGCTTGAAAAAGGCCAGAAGATCAGCCGCAAAGACATCCTGCGCCGTCTTGTCGAAATCCTCTACGAACGCAATGACACCGACTTCCGCCGCGGGACCTTTCGAGTGAGAGGAGACGTCATCGAAGTCTTTCCCACCTACGACGAAACCGCCTATCGCATCGAGCTCTTCGGCGACGAGATCGAGTCTCTCTCGCAAATCGATCCCCTCTTCGGCACCGTCAAGCAAAAGTACTCGCGCCTGCCCATCTACCCAAAAAGCCATTACGTAGTCCAGCCAGAGCGCAAGGCCGGCGCCATCGATTCCATCGTCAAGGAACTCAATGAATGGGTCCCGCAGCTTGAGGCGGAGGGCCGCATGGTTGAAGCGCAGCGCGTCCATCAGCGCACCCGCTTCGATCTCGAGATGATCAAATCCATGGGCTACTGCCATGGCATTGAGAATTATTCCCGCCACTTCAGCGGCCGTCTGCCCGGTGAGCCGCCGCCCACGCTGCTCGATTACTTTCCCCGCGACTTCCTGCTCTTCATCGATGAGAGCCACGCCACCATTCCTCAGGTCCACGGCATGTGGTATGGCGATCAGAGCCGCAAGCAAAACCTCGTCGACTATGGCTTCCGCCTGCCCTCCGCCCGCGATAACCGCCCCCTCAAATTCGAAGAGTTTGAAAACCGTATCCACCAGACTATCTACGTCTCCGCCACGCCCGGTCCGTATGAGCTAACGCGTTCCGCTGGCGTCGTCGTCGAACAGGTCATTCGCCCCACCGGCCTCGTCGACCCTGAAGTCGAAATCCGCCCCGTCAAAGGCCAGATCGACGACCTCCTCGCCGAAATCCGCGACCGCGCCAAGCGCAATGAGCGCGTGCTAGTCACCACCCTAACCAAGCGTATGGCGGAAGATCTCGCGGGCTACTACACCGAGGTCGGCGTCAAATGCCGCTACATGCACTCCGAGATTGAAACCCTTGAACGCGTCAAGCTCCTCGCCGGCCTCCGCAAAGGTGAGTACGATGTCCTCATTGGCATCAACCTCCTCCGTGAAGGCCTCGATCTCCCTGAAGTTTCCCTGGTCGCCATCCTCGATGCCGACAAGGAAGGCTTTCTCCGCTCCGCCGGCTCCCTCATCCAGACCATGGGTCGCGCCGCGCGTCACCTCCAGGGCAAAGCCATCCTCTATGCCGACAAAATCACTGACTCCATGCGCCGCGCCATGGACGAAACCGATCGCCGCCGCGTCATACAGACCACCTACAACGAAGAGCACGGCATCACGCCGCAGTCCATCATCAACACCATGGATATGGGCCTGGCTCAGATCCTCAAGGCCGAATACGGCGACATCGAAGTCGAAGCCGCTGAGGGCCTGCCCGAATTCAAAACCAAGGCCGAAGTGGATATCTACATCGCCAAGCTAGAAACCGAAATGCGCGAAGCCGCAAAGAAATTCGAATTCGAGAAAGCCGCTAAACTCCGCGACGCCATCAAAGAACTCCGCGACAAAGAGTTCTTCTTCGGCTGATTTCCATCCAAACCCGACTCTGCGCTCTCGAAATGAAAGCGCCCCCAGACAACCTCGCCGCCTTTCCCGTCATCCAAGTTTACGAGTAACTTCATCTAAATCGCGGTCTGGCGCATCCTGCCAGTGCACTCCCCGTAAGAATCTAGGACGCCATGCCGACTATCCTCCTGGTGGATAACGACCCACTCCAGGCGTTCCTGCGCAAGTCACTCCTCGAACGGCGTTTCCACGATGTGCAGCGCGTAGGCGACGCGGCTGAGGCCCTCTGCCTGGTTGAGCAGCCCCAATTTGCCCGCAATCTTGGCCTCATCATCTCCGGCCTCCATATGCCCGGAATCGGCGGCCCCGAGTTCGTTGCCGAAATCCATTCCCGCCTTCCAAAAGTTCCCATCCTGGTCCTTGGCGGCGCCTCAGAAGCCGCTGAAGATTACGCCTCCAACTGGATCCGCTTCCTCGCCCGCCCGTTCGGCCTCGACGAAATGCTCCATCTCGCCAGCCAATTGCTGCTCCAGGACACCTCCTCCGCTGCCTGAGCCTTGCCATTCCCCTCGCCGCATCCCGCAGCCCCCATCTCCACCCATAGTGTGAGCTAAATCACAAGCCGAAGGCCTATGATGGTCTGAGAATAGCCTCGTAGACACAGAGCTTCCCGCTCCGCCTCTGCATGCGAAAATCATCTTGGAGTCCTAATGGCTGCGTTTGGTAGTTTCGCACTTCTCATCGCCTTGGCGCTGGCCGCCTATAACCTGCTCGCCGGAGCCATGGCCCTGCGCCTCATCGCCACTGGCCAGCCGATCGCCATCTCCCCAGAGCGCCTCGCAGACACCGCCCGCCGCGCCGGCATCGCAGGCTTTCTGGCCGTCACCGCCGCCGCATTCGCCCTCATCTGGTCCGTCTTCACCAACGACTTCTCCATCACCTACATCATGGAGCACTCCAACCGCGCCCTACCCGGCGCCTACAAGTTCTCCGCCCTCTGGTCCGGTCAGGAAGGTTCGCTCCTCCTCTGGGCCTGGCTCCTCGCCGCCTACGGCTTCGTCCTCCGCTTAACCCACAAAACTGACGTCAAGCTCTTCGCCTACGCCGGAACCATCATGGCCGGCATCCAGGTCTTCTTCCTGCTCGTCCTCAACATCGCCGCCCCGCCCTTCGCGCTCTATCAGGGCGTCATTCCAGACGACGGCAACGGCCTCAATCCCCTCCTTCAGTATCCCGAGATGGTCATCCATCCCCCCATGCTCTATCTCGGATACGTCGGCTTCTCCGTTCCCTTCGCCTTCGCCCTCGGCGCGCTCATGATGCGCTACCCCGGTGAAAAGTGGATCAAGATCACCCGCGTCTGGACCATGGTCACCTGGCTATTCCTCACAGCCGGCATCTTCCTCGGCATGCACTGGGCCTACGCCGTCCTCGGCTGGGGCGGCTACTGGGGTTGGGACCCCGTCGAAAACGCAAGCTTCATGCCCTGGCTCACCGGCACCGCCTTCCTCCACTCCGTCATGATGCAGGAGAAGAAAGGCATGATGAAGAGCTGGAACGTCTGGCTCATCTTCTCCACCTTCCTGCTCACGCTCCTCGGCACGCTGCTCACTCGCGCCGGCCTCGTCTCCTCCGTCCACGCCTTCGCCCAGTCCTCCATCGGTAGCTGGTTCTCCTGGTTCATGGGACTGGTACTCGCCGTCTGCGTCTTCACCTACATCCTCCAGCGCAGCCACCTCAAAGCCGAGCATCATCTCGAGTCGCTCGTCAGCCGCGAGTCCAGCTTCCTATTCAACAACCTCGTACTGCTCACCGCCTGCTTCGTCATCCTCTTGGGAACGCTCTTCCCGATCGTCAGCGAATATGTTGTCGGAACCAAGACCACGATGGGTCCGCCCTGGTACAACCGCATAGCCATTCCGATCGGCCTGTTCCTTCTCTTCCTCACCGGCGTCGGCCCCCTGCTCCCGTGGCGCGCGACATCCTTTAAGAGCATCCGCCGCAACTTCGTCATTCCTACCATCGCCCTCTGGGCTACCGTCATCGTCTGCCTCGCCCTCGGCGTCCGCCCTTGGCAAGACGGAGCCTTCAACTACGGAAACTTCTTCGCCCTCATCGCTTTTTCCGTGGCCATCGGCGTCTTCACCGCCATCGCCAGCGAGTTCCTACGCGGAGCCGGCGTCATCTCCCGTCAAACCGGCAAAAACCTCATCGTCTCCACCTGGCTGCTCTGCCGCCGCAACACCCGCCGCTACGGTGGATACATCATCCACATCGGCGTCGTCATCGTTGTAATCGGACTCGCGGGCGCGGCCTTCAACCGCAATGTCGAAAAGGAACTCGCCCTCCACGACACCATGGCCATCGGCCCCTACACGCTGGAACAGGTCGGCGCAACTCAGGACTCCAACCTCAACTACAACTCCGAATTTGCAGTCCTCGACGTCTCCAAAGGCGGCAAAAAGCTCTTCCAGATGACGCCCGAAAAGCGTGTCTATCTCGCCAGCGAGCAGCCGCAGACCATGGTCGCCATCCACTCCACGCTCGAGTGGGATTTGTACGTGGTCTACGAAGGCACCAACCCCGACACCGGCCAGCCCATCATCAAGGCCTTCCTCAATCCGCTAGTCGGTTGGATCTGGGCCGGACTCGCCGTCCTCGTCTTCGGAACCCTGTTCGCCCTCGTTCCCTCGCTCACCCCCGCCACCGCGTCTCTTCGGGTTCCTGCCCCGCGCCCCATCCCCATCGAGCCCGCCCTGAAAGGCGGCCACTGATGCCATTCACAATCCACGGCTTTGTATCAGTGCTCCGCCGGTATTTCGGACCGACGATGGATGAAACCGTAGCGCCGATCTCCAGATCGGCTGTCCTGTGGGCGTCCTCGCCCGCACTCTTCAAGACCGAGCAAGGTCGTTTCTCTTCAGGGTACAACTCGAACGCGACTGAATTCACGGGAACACCAGAAACTGCCTCACAAGCAGCAACGCACG
>Ga0302274_10004559_pt1 | contig 12032 bp, 8 predicted proteins | sample III_Bog_N2_1_FD_198755 | JGI IMG/M metagenome (GOLD analysis project Ga0302274, IMG submission 198755) | Peat permafrost microbial communities from Stordalen Mire near Abisko, Sweden - III_Bog_N2_1 | ecosystem: Environmental > Terrestrial > Soil > Wetlands > Peat | place: Sweden: Abisko...
TGGTCACCGCCACGCTGACCGGACCGCGAATTGTGGGCACGGTGCCTTGCACAAAAGAAAGCGTCTTACCCAGTTGTGGCTGGATCAGAATCTGGCCATACCCTGCCGTCAGCGGCCGCACCCCCAGCACAAAGCGGGGAATGAGATTGCCGGGAGCCGCGCCCCACGCGTGGTTCAAATCTTCATTGCTCTTGTCGGCAACACTCCAGGCCTCGGCGGTAATGGTGGACCCCAGGTTGATCATGGTCATCCAACTACGCGTATTATTGGTGGTGAGCAAGCCCAGCGAGGTATCGGCGTCGCCCGCCTCAAAGAGGCCTTCCAGCAGGTATTGCGCGCCATAGACGCCCGCCGGCATGGCTTTGATGGCGGCAATCCGGGAATGCAGGTAATTGACGACGGCCACCTGGTTGCTGGCCGGCACCAACCCGAATGCGAGCGGATAAAAATTGGCATCGGCGGACGAATGGGTCGAATCCATGCAGTCGTTGTAACTCTGCGAACTGCCGTTCCAAAAAATGCTGTTGTAATTGCTGTAAACCAGGGCGGCCCGCGCGGCGAAATTGGCGGCATCCGCCGGGTGACCGGTCAATTGGGCCACGTTGGTCATGATCGTCAGGCACCGGTAATAAAAGGCGTTGATGACGGAGTTGGTGCCCCCCGCCACATAACCGTCCACGTTGCCAATACCGTCCCCGGAAATCCGGTACCAGTCAATGATGTCTGACGGCGTCCCATGATTATTGCCGGTGGACGGATAGCTCCAGACCAACCCATTGGCCCTGGCATTCCCGTACAACATGCACTTATTGGTGAGAAACCCGTAATATTTGGACAACAAATAAGTGTCCCCGGTCTGCTGGTAGTCCGCCCAGGCGATGAATACCATGTGCATGGGCCATTCCGTCGGCCAGGTCAGATTGCCGGTCAGATATTCAAACGAGCATCGAACCTGGGTGAAATCGTTGTTGGCCCCGGCCGAGCTGAGCATGTGGATGTAACTGTCCGCCTCGTAAGGCGTGCGCTCGCGGTCGCCGTCCACATAAATGCCGTCGAAACTGAGCGCCTTCATGGAATAGTGGCACAGGTTCCAGACCTGGTTCAAAGCGGTGCTGGAACTGCTGAACGTGGCGGCGTTGTCGTTGAATTCCGTCTGCAACCGCATTTGAGTGACGTTGCTCGCATTCAGCGTCACGCCCGCAGGCAAGCCGCTCAATTCCAGATAGCGGAACGGCGAGACGATGCCGTAGCTGGCAGTGGGCGGGCTGATACCCGAAATGGCCGTGGTGGAACGATTGGTGTAAATCCCATTGCCATTTTGCAGGGTGAAGTTGCCGGACCAATAGCGGATGGTGGCGCCGGGGCTGGTATTGACGATGTTATTGGCCGCCAATTCACCGAGGCCGTATGCCACATTGGCCCCGGCATAGTTGCCGTTGATCTGCACTGTGGCATAACCAAACGCATCGTTGCCGAAATCAATGAACACATGGCCGAGACTGTTGGTGGTGACCAGCACCGGCGTGACCGGCACATAGCGCAACGGATAACAATTGATGGAGCCGGCGGCGGGTTGCTGATAAACCACCCCGCCCGTGGTCACGGCATTGAACAACTGGCTGGCGGTGTTGAATTGCTGGATCGCGGAAAAAGCCCCCCAGTCATTGACGCTGTTCCGCGTTTGCACCCGCCAGAAATAATTGGTGCTGGCCTGCAACGGGCTGCCGGCATAGACCACGTTCAGCGAATTCGCGCTGGCAACCTGGCCGGAATCCCAAAGATCGCCGGTGCCTGCGCTGGCCAGCGTCAGCGATGAGGACACGATGATCCGATAACCGGTCTGGGAATCATTGTTGAAGGCCGGGAGGTAATTCCATCCAAATTTGGGATTGCTCGCGGTGATCTGGGTCTGCTCCGGATGCTCCAGCAGCTCGCAATACAGGCCCGACTCCGAACTGGATACCGGCAGCACCGTCAACGTGGCCGGAGTGCTGAACGAGCTTTGCGCGCCCAGGCCGGGCGGATTATTGGCTGCCACCAAATAATAACCGCCGCTGCTGCCGGGTTGCAAACCGGTCAGAGTATAGGTCGCGTTCGTGGCCCCGGTCAGGGGCGTCGCCACTCCATTGCTGGTGAAAAACCACTGGTAGGTCATGGGCCTGGTGCCGGTAAACGCGGCGGAGAGAGTCGCGGACCCGCCGGCAAAAAGGATGGCGGAGGGATTGATGCTGGTATTTGAGACCAGCACCGGCCCCGAGGCCGCCAGCAAGTCCAGCGTGACCGGCGCGCTGGCCAGGCTGCCGCTTGAACCCGACACCACCAACCGATACTCATAAAGCCCCGCCGCCATGCCGGTGGTGTCCAGCGGGTAGGAATTGGTGGTGGAATTGGCGAGATTGGTCCAAGTCACCCCGCTGGTGCCACCATCGCATTGCCAGGCATACGTCAACGCTGTCGCACCGCTGACCGTGGCGGCAAAGGTGACCACCGTGCCCGCATAGACCGGATTGGCGGGCGCAAGCGTGGCGGGAGAAACCGAAAAGGCATTGGATGAGAAAAACATCTGCGTGGCGGCGCGCGCCACATTGCTGATGCGGACCTCGTCAATTTTCCCCTGGAAGGTTTCGGTGGCGGCCCCGCGGGTCCGGTTGCCAATGCCCAGCGGCCCCATCACGCCACCAAACGTGGCCCCCACGGCCACGGTGTTGGTGCTGATGGCATTGGCGACGCCAGTCGAGGGGGTCATTTTGGTCCAATACAACACCACATTGGTGCCATCGTAGGTCGCGGCAACGTGATACCAGGTGTTGGCGACATAGCCATTGGTGGGATCACTGGCGAGCGTGGGAATCGCCGCTTTGAAATCGGCCGATGCCACCGAAATCAGATTCAATTCGAGCTGGCCGGCGGTATCGAGGCGGAACTGAAAACCGCGATTGCCGGAGGAGGAATCCGTGGTGATGATTTCCTGATTGGCGTTGGTGATGGTGGGACAAATGGCAGCCTCAAGGGTCCAGGGCGTTGGCCCGCCGTTACCCATGTTCAAAAGGCTCATCGGAAAAGCATCGGCGCTGGGCTCCGAAGAACTGACATCCGCGTCAAAATAACCATTCCGGTTATAATCGTAGCCCAGCAGTTCACTGGTGGTAAACGCGGCGGCGGTGCCGAAGTTGGTCGTATAGGCGGTGGCCCCGAGGATATTGGTCACGGTCGGTGGCACGGCCACGTCGGTGCTGTTGCTGACACAGTAGGCATTGCCACCCAAGGTGCCCCAATTCGTGGTGACGGAGCCGCCGGTTTCGTCGCAATGAAACAGCATCAAGGTGTTGGCATCCGCGGCATAGGGCTGCAGCGGGGGCGGCCCAAAGATCTGGCATTCGTAAAAGGCCGCATAACCGCTGGACGCCGTGCAACCCGTCACATAAATCCGGACGTACCGGGCCGGGGCAAAAAAGCTGTTGGTGGTATTGCCATAAGTCGCGTTGCTGGTGTTGTCCGCCAGAACCGCATAGTTCGTGCCATCCAGGCTGGATTGCACCTGATACTGATAGGCGCGGCTGGTGCTGTCATACCAATCAATGACCGCCTGGCTGACCGTCTGGGTGCTGCCCAAATCGACCTGCCACCACTGCGGATAGGTGGCACCGGAAGCGGTCCAGCGGGTGGTCAGATTGCCATCGTTGCCATTCGCAGCGACGTTGCCGGTCTGGTAACTGCTTGCCGTGACCGGTTGATTTTGCGACAGAAGGGTCTGTCCCCAGACGGTTGGGGCCAAAATTCCCATGACAAAAAGGAGGGCGATGGTTTTCATTGTTTCCAAGGAAAAGCAGTATAACCCAGGAACCAGCCCAAAACCATCCCCCATTCGGGGTGGAGTGTGAAACAAACTTATTGCGAGTTGTCGCCGCGTCTTTCCGATGGTTGTCTCCCGCCAGCGGGGAGATGTCGCTCCATGGCGGCGAGCGTTTCGGGGCTCACATGATGCTCGATGCCTTCGGCGTCCAGTTCCGCAATTTTCCGGGGCACGCCGAGCGAGCGCAGAAAGGCGGCCACCGTTTGATGCCGCTGCTTGGATTCCAGGGCGAGCTGGCGGCCGGCGTCGGTCAGAAAAATGGCGCGGTAGGGTTTGGTATTCACATAGCCCGCCGAGCGCAGCCGCGCCAGGGTGCGGTTCACGGTCACATGAGTGACCCCCAACTGCCGGGCCAGATCCGTCACGCGCGCCTCGCCCACGGCGTCCGTGAGATCCGCGATGGCCTCCACGTAATCCTGGGCAATCTCCCCGGCGCGGTCACGGCGCGAACGCTGAAAGCTTTCGGCGGGCGGCAAGGCGGGCCGGGCGGGGCGGGCAGGTTTGCTGGCGGCGGTGGTCATGCGGCCAGTGAAGCGGAAGCCCCACTCCGAGTCGAGCAGATTGATATTTTGTAACCCCGGCTACATTTGACGTTGACAGCGCGACGGGAGAATGTAACCTAAGCTACATTGAGAACCAAGACTGCCGATGAACGAAGCTGAACCATCCCTGGAAGCCGCCGCGCGCCCGCCCGTGCGGAACGCCTCCCTGCCGGAGGTGAATCGGAGCGTGGTGGTGCCGGTGACCGCCTCGTTCTGGCGGAAATTGTTCGCGTTTTCCGGGCCGGGCTTCCTGATCGCGGTGGGTTACATGGATCCCGGCAACTGGGCCACGGACCTGGCGGGCGGGGCGCAATTCGGCTACACCCTGATGTTCGTCGTCCTGCTGTCCAACTTCATGGCCATCCTGCTGCAACACCTGAGCATCAAGCTGGGCGTGGCCACGGGACGCGATCTGGCGCAAGCCTGCCGCGACCATTATTCCACGCCCACGGTGTGGTTTCTCTGGATTCTCTGCGAAATCGCCATCGCCGCCTGCGATTTGGCGGAGGTGGTCGGCTCGGCCATCGCCCTCCAACTGCTCTTCGGCCTGCCGCTGGTCTGGGGGTGCATCATCACCGCCGTGGATGTGGTGGCGGTGCTGTTTTTGCAATCCAAAGGATTTCGCTATATTGAAACCCTGGTGATCACGCTGATTGCCACGATTGCCGGGGCGTTCACGCTGGAACTGATCTTTTCCCGGCCGCAACTGGGGCCGCTGCTGCTCGGCTTTCTGCCCAGCCCCGAAATCATCCAGAACCCGAACATGCTCTATGTGGCCATCGGCATCATTGGGGCCACTGGTCCGGGCACCGGGACGTGGCGGCCATCCAGGACGCCTACACGTTGTTGAGCCCGCTGCTGGGCGTGGGCGGGGCGGGCATTTTGTTCGCGGTCGCCCTGCTGGCCTCCGGCCAGAACTCCACCCTCACGGGCACGCTCGCGGGCCAGGTGGTCATGGAGGGATTCGTGGAAGTGCGGTTGCGCCCCTGGCTGCGCCGCCTGCTGACCCGCCTGCTCGCCATCGTGCCGGCGGTCTGCGTGATCGGCTATTTTGGCGAAAGCAAGACCACGCAGCTGCTGGTCGCCAGCCAGGTGGTGCTCTCCATGCAACTGGGCTTTGCCGTGTGGCCCCTGATGCGGTTCACCAACGACCCCGTCAAGATGAGTGGCTTTGCCAACCGGCGCTGGCTTAAAATTCTCGGCTGGACGACGACCGCCATCATCATCATCCTGAACGTAAAGCTGCTGTTTGACACCTTCCTGCCCGCGACGGCATTGAAGGCGTTTTACGGGCATCTGGGATTGCCGGTGCCCACACCGTAGGCCGACCGGCAGGAAAATTGCAGGCACCATGTATCAGCATATTCTCATACCGCTGGAGAACAGCGCGACCGACCGCGCGATTCTTGATCATTTGCGTCCGTTGGTGAAACTGACGGGAGCCACCGTGCGGCTGCTGCATGTGGCGGATGGCTGGGTGGCGCGCAATTTCAACAAGCTGGAGCTGGCCGAATCCGAGGAGATGAAGACCGACCGGCTCTATTTGGACACGGTCGCGGCCGAACTGCAGGCGCAAGGCCTCACGGTGACCACCGAATTGGCGCTCGGGGATCCCCCGGTGGAAATCGTCAAAGCCGCCGAGGCGAGCCGCTGCGATTTGATTGCCATGGCCGGGCATGGGCACCGCTGGTTTGGGGATTTGTTTCACGGCAGCACCATCACCGAAGTGCGCCACCGGACGGCCATCCCCATCCTCGTGGTGCGCGGGCCAAAGAAATGAACTCAACGGCAAACCCCCAATACCAGCAGGAAATTTCCCAATGAAACCCACGAACCGCCTACTCCATCCTAAATTGATCGCCCTGTTTTTGAGCCTGCTGTCATGGTGCGCTGGCTCGACCGCAAAAGCGGATTCCCCCCAACTCCCGGCGGAAATCGCCATCAACCCGGAGGCCGGGCGCGATGGCTGGCTGATAGTGCCGGTCCAACTCGGGAGCGAGAACGGCGAAACCGTCTGGATGATGGTGGATACGGGTGGCGGCAGCACTGAGTTGGCCGAGGCATTGGAATCGAAATTGGGGAATCCTGTCGGCACGATAAACATTAAACGCTGGAACGTCGTCACCCCCCACAAACTCTTCGCTGCGCCCAAACTCTATTTGGGCGGGGCACTGTTGCAAATGACTGGTTCAAGTATTTCCACCGTTGATTTCCATGATTCCGAGGCCGGACATCCGGTCGCGGGAATTCTGGGCATTGATGTGCTGGAGCATTATTGCATCCAACTGGATTTTGCCGCCGGCAAAATGCGTTTCTTGGACAGCCAGCGGGCAGACAAACAAACGTGGGGCAAAGCCTACCCCATCGTGCCGCTCAATGACCGCGACCACCGTCCAGCGTTAAGCCAGAACTTGCTGGGAATGCAGGGGCCGCATTCACTGATTGACAGCGGCTATCTGCCGGGTGACGGCTGGCTGATGACCAATTATTATCGGCAATGGACGAACCAAGCGGTTCCCGCAAGCGGCGAAGCGCGCTGGCCCGATGGACAATTTGATGGGGAGACCTACCCGTTTGTTTCGTTGCAGGAAAAGGCTGTGGAGTCGGATGGCATCGGGCTGGGCTTTCTAGCCCGGCATCTGGTCACGCTGGATTTTCCCGGACACACGCTTTATCTCAAGCGGCAATCCGATGGGCCGTTGCTGGACCCACTGCAGCAATCCGGCCGGATGAAAGCCCTGGAGCCCATGGTGCGCGACCTCCTTCGCAACAATGCGCCCGCCGTACAGCAAGACCTGCTTCAAATCCAGCAAAGCCACGCCACGAAACTAGAGCAGACTGTCGCCCAAAAACTGGCGGCGACTCTGGACCAGAAACCCAGGCCTGCGCCGGCCGACCTGCCCACTGATATCACCGAGCAACCGTTGGGCGATTGCCATCCGGAGCAGGCCGGGGTGGGCTGGCTCCAGCCATCCGCCAACCGGATTCCCCTGAGCGACGAGGTTTTCTCGCCCCTGCTGGATGCGGGCACAATCCATGCCACCGGGCTGTTTGCACATTCGCCGTCGCGCTACGTGTATCAGCTTGGCGGAAAATGGACGCGGTTGCGCGGCGACGCCGGACTGCACACGGCGTTTCAATTGAGTGCCTACGGGGTGGTTTTCGTTATCAAAGCCGACGGCAAGGAAGTGTTCCGGTCCTCCGCCATCCGCGGGGCCAGCCAAGCCCATTACGATTTGAATGTCACTGGTGTGAACACGTTGGAGCTGGTGGTGGAAAAGGCCCAAGATGGCAACGGTGGCAATTGGGCGCTCTGGCTGGATCCGACACTGTTCCGGGCAGCGGCTAAAAATTGAACGGGTTTAACCCGGATATTTCATAGTGAAGTCGGCCAAAACCACGCACTTGTAGCGCAGGCTTCCCAGCCTGCCGTATCGCAGGTTTCCAAACCTGCGTGCCGTGTCTTTTCAACCACGCATTCAAACGCGTTAGTAGCGCCCCTCTTTTCATGTGGTGATTCACGTCTCTTTCCAAATGGGCTATGAAATATCCAGGTTAACCGTTTTGCCCGGCTTGGCTCTTTTTGCTAAAAACCATGGCCAGCCGATGACGCACCCAGCGCAGGTGACAAAGCGGATACAAATTTGCAACCAACTGAAGCACCAGCAACCCCAGGACAACACCCCACCGAGAATGAATGGCGGCTAACAGCACGTAGGGCATCAGTACCAGTGCCGCCCAGAAATGCACCGCTTCGGCCCCTTCGACTTGTGCCAGCACCGCTGCCATTTCGCCGGGCCGGCGGTGCAAATAGACGAGCGGCTGCAGGTAACGCAACGGGGTCCGGCGAAGCATCACCCCAAACCGCACAACTCCCGTGCGGCGATAAACCACACCGCGCCTCTCCCAGGCATGCAAGGCCCGCCAACCAAACGGCATCTTTAGCAGGAACAACTTGCGACCGAAAGCCCCAAAACCGAAAACGGCAGACATCACGAGCAATCCGTAACCCGGCGAAGTCACATCCCAAGCATGGCGCGCCATGGTCAAACTGAGGGCGAACGCAGCCATGGCGGCAAAAAACTGGAGCCATTGCAACCAGGATCTCCCGTTCGGGTTGTTCATGGCCCGAAATTATCTTCCCCTGCCGGGACACGCAAGCCGCTTCACGACTTTCAAACGGTGGGGGCTTGGTCGTTCACTCTCCCCATATCCCCACCAGCGGCGTCGGGGCTGCCAAATTCCTTGATGTTGCGGCAAAAATCCGCTTGCGTGCAACCTCCCGCTTGTTGAACCTATGACCTTCTTATGAAAACCGTAATTGTGACCGGGGCGGCCGGGCTGATTGGCTCGGAAAGCGTCAAACGTTTTGCCCGCGAGGGCTTCAAAATCGTGGGCATTGACAATGACCTGCGGCAGTGGTTTTTCGGCAAGGAAGCCTCCACGCTGGGCAACCGCCAGAAACTGATCAAGGCCTTTCCCAATTACGAGCATCACGATTTCGACATCCGGGACCGCGCGGCTGTGGAAAATTTGTTCAAACAACTGGGGCACGACATCGCGCTCATCATCCACACCGCCGCCCAGCCGTCCCATGATTGGGCCGCCCGCGATCCCCATGCGGATTTCAGCGTCAACGCCATCGGCACGCTGAACCTCCTGCAAGCCACACGCGAATTCTGCCCGGAAGCGGTGTTCATCTTCACCTCCACCAACAAGGTCTATGGCGACACGCCCAACCGGCTGCCCCTGGTGGAATTGGAAAAACGCTGGGAAATCAACCCCGGCCATGAATACGAGCCCGGCATTTCCGAGACGATGAGCATTGACCAGACCAAGCACTCGCTCTTTGGCGCCAGCAAGGTGGCAGCCGACGTCCTGGTGCAGGAATACGGCAACTATTTTGGCATGAAGACCGCCTGCTTCCGGGGCGGCTGCCTGACCGGACCCTCGCATGCCGGCACGGAATTGCACGGCTTTCTCGCCTACCTCATGCGCTGCACCGTCACCGGCACGCCCTACCGCGTGTTCGGGTACAAAGGCAAGCAGGTGCGCGACAACATCCACAGCCACGATCTGGTGGAGGCCTTCTGGCAATTTTACCAAAAGCCCCGCGCCGGCGAAGTCTATAACCTGGGTGGCAGCCGCCACTCGAATTGCTCCATGCTGGAAGCCATTGACGAGTGCGAGCGCATCAGCGGCCAGAAATTGAAATGGACCTACGTGGAAGACAACCGCATCGGCGACCATATCTGGTGGGTCAGCGATGTCCGCAAGTTTCAAGGCCATTACCCCGGCTGGAAATTCCGCTACGGTTTGACCGAGATTTTGACGGAAATTCACGCCGCCTGCATTGGATGACATGAGCGTCGCAAGTATCTTGATCACCGGCGGCGCGGGGTTCGTGGGCAGCAGTTTGGCGCTGCACCTCAAAGCCCGGTTTCCAGCCACCCGCGTGGCATGCATGGATAACCTGTACCGGCGGGGGTCCGAGCTCAATCTGCCGCGGCTGCAAGCCGCCGGCATCGATTTTGTCAAGGGTGACATCCGTAATACCGGCGAATTTCCCGCCGGCCCCTTTGAGTTTGTCATCGAATGCTCGGCCGAACCCTCGGTGCTGGCGGGGTACGGCGGTTCGCCGGATTATCTGATGGAAACCAATTTGATGGGCACCTACCGCTGTCTGGAGCAGGCCCGTCAATGGCAAAGCAAAACCATCTTCCTCTCCACCAGCCGGGTGTATCCGATTTCCGTGTTGGAACAGCATCCGTGGACGGAGGAACCCACGCGCTTTGCCTGGAACGAGGTTCCCGGCGCGGCGATTTCCCCCCGGGGCGTCAGCGAACAATGCCCCATGCACGCCGCACGCTCCTTGTACGGCTGGACCAAGTTTGCCAGTGAAAGCCTGATTGAGGAATACCGGGCGGGCTTCGGCCTGCGCGCGGTGACCAACCGTTGCAGCGTCCTCGCCGGCCCGTGGCAGATGGGCAAAGTGGACCAGGGCGTGGTCGCGCTCTGGGTGTTCCGCCATTATTTCGGCAAGCCGCTCAAATACATCGGCTACGGCGGCACCGGCAAACAGGTGCGCGACATGCTCCATGTGGCCGACCTTTGCGACCTGGTCACCGACCAAATTGCGCACTTCGACACTTGGGAAGGCTGGCTGGGCAACGTCGGCGGCGGACGGGAAATTTCTGCGTCCTTGCTGGAATTGACCGGCATCTGTCAAAAGGTCATCGGCCGCGAAGTCCCCATCACCGCCGAAACGGAAAACCGCCAGGCGGACCTGCGCATTTTCCTGGCGGACAGCTCCAAGTTATTCGCCCGCACCCATTGGCGGCCGAAACGCAAGGTGGAACAGATCGTGGCGGACGTGGTGGACTGGGTGCGTGCCAACGAGGAGGCTTTGCGTCCGCTCGTATGAAAAGTGGCTCCCGCACCCTGAAACTGCTGGAAAGCGGCGTCATCTTCGCGGCGATCGGCTTTCTGGCGACGATCATCCACAACCTATTTCAGATTGTCCTGAGCCGGCTGTTCGTCAACACCCCGGGCGAATTCGGGCTCATGAACAGCACGGTGAACCTGATCGGTTATTTGGGCATGCCGCTGGCCATCGCCACGCAGGCCGTCACCCATTACGTCGCCCGGTTTCATTTCAGCGGCGACGACGCCCGGCTGCATGGATTGCTGGCGGGTTGCCGCAAATTTCTCCTGCACATCACCATCGCCGGGTCGGTCATCGCCATCATCCTGGTGAAGCCCCTGGGGGATTTTTTCCATCTGCCGCGCATGGCGCTCACCCTCATCGTGCTGGCGTGTGTGCTGGGCAATTTGTGGAGTTCCTACATCACCGCGCTCTGCCAGGGGCTGGGCTGGTTCAAGCGACTGGCCCTCATCGGCCTGCTGGCCGCCATCGCGCGGCTCGCCTTTGGCTGGCCCACCGCCTACCTCTGGCCGATGGCCGAATGGGGGGTGCTCGCCTCCGTCGTGATGGTGCTGCCCAACCTGATCCTGCTTTTCTGGCGCCATGACTTTCCCAAGCGCACGCAAACCTCCATTTCGCCGTGGACCCCCGAATTCGTGCAGTTCATCATTGTCGCCTCGGCCTATACCATCGGGGCGAACATCTTCAACACCGGGGACACGTTGGTGTCGCAAAAATATTTTTCCGAAGCCAACCGGGACGCCTATTCCGCCGCGGAAAAGCTCGCCGTGGGCCTGGTGACCGCCGTGGGACCGCTCCTGACCGTGTTGTTCATCCACCGCTCCAGCCGCCAGCACCACCATGGGGATGAGTTGTGGGACCAGTTGAAATTACTGGGCCTTTATGCATTCGGCTTGGTCTGTGGCGGCCTCTGTCTTTATGTGTTGCGCGGCTTCTGCCTGAAATTATTCCATCGCTCCACGCCGGAAGCGATGGCAATGATTGGCCGGCTCACCATCAGCATGGTCTTTGTCGGCCTGTTGCAGGCCATTGGCACCTGGTCGCTGGCCAGCCGGTGGACCAAAATCTCCCTGCTTTACGGCGGGCTGGGCCTGGGCTATTGGGCGGTGCTGCTCGCGTTGGGCAGGACCCCCGCCGCCCTGCTCCAAATCATGCCGCTGGCCACCGGGAGCGCGTTTGCCATCCTGTTCGT
>Ga0302274_10004570_pt1 | contig 12013 bp, 9 predicted proteins | sample III_Bog_N2_1_FD_198755 | JGI IMG/M metagenome (GOLD analysis project Ga0302274, IMG submission 198755) | Peat permafrost microbial communities from Stordalen Mire near Abisko, Sweden - III_Bog_N2_1 | ecosystem: Environmental > Terrestrial > Soil > Wetlands > Peat | place: Sweden: Abisko...
GGGAAGTTGGACACACGGGCAATTATGGGATTGAAGACGGAGAACGGATAAGCTCAGTATTGAAGCGCGCAGGCGGATTTCGACCCGATGCCTATCCCTATGCCGCGGTGCTGCTGCGCGTTCAGGTGAGGGAATTAGGCGAACAGGCACGCCAGCAGATGATCCAGCGCATCGAAGACACACCAGTCGAGGTGAAGAGCGGGCTGATGGGCCAGGGGGCAAGCGACATAGGGACATTGACTGCGCAGCGCAACGAAATTTTGACAACCCTTCGCAATCGTCCAGCCAGCGGCCGGCTGGTAATCAGTATCTCGCCGGATATCAGCCGCTGGGAGAATACCTCTGCCGACATCGAATTGCGGGCGGGGGATACGCTCAACATTCCAAAGCGGCCGAGCTTCGTGGCAGTCAGCGGCCAGGTATACAACCCGATCGCCATCAGCTACTCTCCCGGCAAGAAGCTTGGCTGGTACCTGCGCAAAGGCGGGGGCGCCATGCGGTCAGGGAACAAAAAGGACATTTACGTTCTGCGCTCAGACGGATCGGTTGTGCCAAGAGGTAGAGGCTGGTTCAACAATAATTTTGCGGACCTTCGCATGAGGCCGGGCGATACGATTTTTGTGCCCGAGAAAATTGCAGGCGGGTCCTCAGTTTGGCAGACCTTGTTGAACTCGGCTCAAGTGGTAACCGCAACCGCGATTCCCCTGGCGGCATCAGGAGTTCTGTAAGCGGCCGGGAGTGTTTGTAAGGCAGAACACACTGTTCCCGGGTTGGATGCGCCGGGCTCGCAAGGCTTAAGCCTCAAGCGCAGTTTGGCTCAAGTGCGGCGAAAGTCACCACGGCTGCGCGCCACCTTGTTCGATTGGCGGAAAGCGAAAACCGAAACACTTTTCCAGGAAACGATGACCCCATGAGCAAATCTGAAAGCACAACAACGGAAACCGATCTTTGGCCCACGGCAGACGATCCTGAACCGCCCGAAGCTTCAGAAGAAGGCAAAGCTCTCACCTATTACATCGCCGAGTTTGTTCGCATGGTTTGGGCCAGGTGGCGCTTTGTTCTATGCATTGTGCTGGCGGGAATTCTGCTGTCATTCGTGTATGCGATCAGGCAGCCGAACATCTACACCTCGACGACGACGCTGATGCCCCCCGACCAATCTTCGTCCTATTCAGGCCTTATGGGCATGCTCTCAGGCGAGAGTGCTGCAGCAAGTCTTGGAGGCGGCGCGCTGGCCCTTGAAGCACCGGGCGAACTGTATGTGAGCATTCTATCGAGCCGGAGTGTCGAGGATGGAGTGGTGGCCCAGCTGGATCTTGTCAAGTATTTCCATCTGGACGATGCCACCAATGCTCGCGGGGTTTTGGGTGGAGAGGTCTCGGCGCAGAGCGACCACAGAACCGGAATCATCACGATTACGGTTCACGATCTAAAACCGGAGATGGCTGCAAAGATTGCCGATGCCATGGTGACGCAACTGAATCGCGTTTTGAGTGACAATTCCACGTCTTCAGCCCGGAGGGAGCGGATTTTTCTCGAAGAGCGGGTGAGTGAAATCAAGAAGGACCTTGACGATACGGCGCAGGCGCTGAGCGAGTTCTCAGGAAAAAACCGCACGGTCGACGCCGCTTCACAAGCCCGGTCGATGATGGATGCCGGGATTCGGATGCAGTCAGAGTTGGCCGACGCAAAGGGCCAGCTGGCGGCGTTGCGGCAGGTCTACTCGGAAGATAACAGCAGGGTCAAGGCGCTGGAAGCGCGGATCAGCGAATTGCAACAGGAAGTCGATGCCATGAGCGGCCGGCCGGGCGAAGGTAAAGGAGCCGCGAGCAATGCCGGCTATCCTTCTGTGGCGCAATTGTCGACTTTGGGCGTGACCTACTATGACCTGCAGCGCAAGATGATGGTACAGGAGGCAATTTGGGAGGCCCTCGCCAAACAATATGAATCGGCGAAGGTGGAAGAGGTAAAGTCGATGCCGACCGTTCGCGTTCTCGACGCTGCCAATATTCCCAGGTCCAAGTCCAGCCCCGTCCGTTCAATGATTATGATCGTGGGCACTCTTGTTTCTTTCTTAGTGGCTTGTTTGCTGGTGGTTGGGCTCAAGTTCTGGGGGCAGATGGACCGAGAGGCCGAACCAAAGAAGCTGATTCTTGAAATTGCAACCGGACTGAGGAAGACTCTCAGCGTTGTGCGCAGGCGGAATGCCAGCGCGAACGGCTGATCCCAGAGAGGAAGACGGATGCAACCAGGCATTCGAGAGCGCGGACAAGGGAAGGACCATATTCGGGTACGGGAGCAGTAGGGAACTCGGTGACCCTCAGTCCGCAGGGCCTGGGCCAGCGTAAGGATTCCGCCGGGACGCGTTCAGAACGCTAGCGGAGATCTGTAATCGCACGTTGAGATCCGATATGCGCTTGGCCTTTGTTTCAATCCATGATCCGGAAGACCCGAAACAATGGTCGGGAATCCCTTACTTTATTTTGGGTGAGCTGCGCAGCAGAGGGATCGACGTTGAGGTCATAGCGCCCGATAGATCGCAACTCAGGTACCGGTTTATTCCGCAGAGGATTCTTTCCAAGGTGACCGGCGCCAGCCTGCAGGTCGATCGCCGCCCACTGGCATTGAATCACTATGCGGCCCAGATAAGCCAGAGACTGAAGGAAGGCAAGTTCGACGCAGTTTTCTCACCGTCGTCGATTCCAATTGCGAGGCTGGATGCGAAGATTCCGGTTTTGTATTGGACAGACGCAGTGATTGAAGGAATGCTGGGCTACTATTCCGGAAGTTTTTTGAGGATGACCGCGCGTGAATTGAAGATTGCGCACGATCAGGAACAGTCTGCCCTGGATCGTGCCGCTTACGCGGTGTTTGCCTCGACCTGGGCCGCCGAGACGGTGAAGAGCCTTTACCAGGTGCCGCCAGACAAGGTCAGGGTAATTGAATTCGGAGCCAATCTTTCTGTCGATCACGACGCGGCGGAGATTGTCCGCTGGAACGAAAAGCGACTGGCGCAGGATTGTGTCCTCTTGTTTATTGGCGTCGATTGGAACCGAAAAGGTGGAGCGCTTGCTTTTGAGGCAACCAGGCTGCTGAACGAGAGAGGAGTCAAGGCGGTGCTGAAGGTGGTGGGATGCGATGCACCGGATGCAACATTTGTAAAAAGACTTGGCTTTATCAGCAAGGGAACGGCGGAGGGACAGCGGCGGATCGAGCAACTGCTGGCGACGTCGACGTTTTTTGTGATGCCGACGCGCGCTGAGGCAGCGGGGATTGTTTTTTGTGAGTCGGCTGCCTTTGGGCTTCCAGTCGTGACGACCAGGACGGGGGGCGTTGAAAGTTATGTGAAGGACGGGCAGACAGGATTTTGCCTTCCCATGACCGCACCGGGCAGTGCGTATGCGGATGTGATTCAAGAAACGTTGGCCGATCCCAACAGCTACCGCCGCCTCTCGCTGGCGGGATTCGAACGGTATAAGCAGACGCTCAATTGGAGTGCAGGAGTTTCGAATCTTCTGAATTTGATTGAACGGGCAATTAAACGCTGAGCGGCGCGTCGCTGGAACTCATCGGGCCGGTTGGTGATGACCGGAGAAATGCAAGATCAAACAGCGACAGCCGTCAAAGCCACGGCAAATGGTGGCGACAGCCGGGGAGCAAAGCTGAAACGGTTCCAGATATCTTGACTTACTTATCCATCACAGCTTATCTGGATCATTTGCTTGATTTCATAGGGCGAGAACCTGCAAGCGGTATTTTGAAAGAAATTCCCTTTTGATCTCGGAATCGGCAAAGCGATTTGATGAGCTCGACTCTGTTCGCGGACTCGCGGCATTAAGCGTTGTACTCTACCATCTTAGAGGTGCATGGTCTGCCAATGCATTGCCAGGCACATCGATTCTATTTCGCCGAGTCGTTGATTATGTTACACAGCCGCTTTGCGCAGGCCCTGAAGCGGTAATTCTCTTTTTCATTCTCAGTGGATTCGTGCTCTCCATACCAGCCACAAAGTCGCGAGCGCAAAAATATTCGGTTTTTGTCATACGTAGAGTCTTTCGTATTTACATGCCATACATTGTCGCCCTGGTCCTTGCCATTCAGGTTCAGCACGCTCTTAGCGACGCAGCAAATCTTTCAGGGGATGTTTCTTGGCATCTTCCAGCGGGTTGGAGCTATGGGGCGGATGTTTCCTGGCATTTTCAGCCAGATTGGGCTTTGATTCTTCAACATGTGTTATTCATCGGGCATTACCAGATCAATACGCTTAATCCCCCTATCTGGTCATTAGTTCTGGAGATGCGCATTTCGCTTTTGTTCCCATTTTTGTGTGCAATTGCTTTGAGTTTAGGAAAAATCAAGCAGTTGATCTTTGCCGTCAGCCTATTTCTTCTTCCGATGTTGGCGCCAAGGCTCTGGCATCCTTCCGATGGTGCAATCGACTACCTTCAGTCTGTACACTATGCCTCGCTTTTTGTAGTTGGGATTTTTCTTTCTCAGAATAGGGACGCGATTTCAACGATTTTCGATCACATTTCGAAACGCAATCGAGTGTGTATTGCTATTCTAACGGTCCTTGTATTTTGCTATGCATCTATGGTTTTTGAATCTTACTTCCATCGCAACTTTGTGGATTTGCTTCGTGCGTTCGGTGCGGTTGGAATTATCGCATTCAGTTTGAACTCAGCGAGCTTTCGTCGCGCTCTGCTATGGGCACCCATTCACGCACTTGGCAAGATGTCGTATAGCATCTATCTTCTGCATTTCATCATCATGTTGCTTTTTCTTCACTGGTTTTATGGCAAGGTATCCCTCCTCATCGTCTTGGGATTATGCCTCGTTGCAGTGATAGTCGCCTCTTGGATATTTTACAAACTTGTTGAGATACCGTTCATCAATCTTGGACGAAAGCTAAGTGGATATGTGTGATGAGCTTTGCAATGATGCGCACGAATGCGACCCCAGACGTATCTCTTGATCGAGGGACCGCGTGCATGACACTAGGTGGTCGTGATTCCTTGATTGCCAGAGCAATCCTGGCCGTCTGATCCTGCCGAGAAGAAGCATCACGCCCCGAATCGGCGTTCAATTGAAGGAAAGTTCTCATTATGTCTTTGACTTCGCAGTCTCGCCTGCAGCACTCGCCTCAGCGCGCCTATTCCTTTGCGCTGATGCTTTTGATCATTGCTGCCGTGGGGATCATTTCCGTGACCTGGGGAGAGAGAATTCCGACGAATGGAGGCCTTGCTTGGGACGGGCGAGCGTATGGGGCAATGGCAGAGAGTTTGAATTTGCGTGCGTTCGACACATTTTACTTCCAGCGCACTCTTCCATCCATTCTGGTCCATTTTGCACTTGTCGTATTCAAACAGCCACTTGACGACCAACATGTCATTCTTGGCTTCAGTCTCTTGAACCTTGGAGCGATGCTGTTGGCATGTATCCTCTATCGCGGGATCGCCGATGAGCTGAGCTTGGAGAATGTCGGATACTGGTTTGGGTTCGTCGCCATATTTGTTAACTTCGCGTCGTTAAAGATGACTTGGTATAACCCTGTATTGACAGACGCTACGGCTGCCGCGCTGGCGCTCGCCATGCTTCTGTTTTATCTGAGACGGCAGACATCCCTGTTGCTCTTCGTGGCGTTGCTGGGTGCATATACATGGCCCACGCTCTTTGATGTGGGCATATTCCTGCTGGCGTTTCCGCGCGAGCCGATCGTAGAGAAGGATGAGGGTACTTCAAAGTGGCTGGCCGCGGGATTGACCGCGATGGTTTGCGCCGTCGCTGTCCTCCACTTTTATGTTCTGCATAGGCCTGTCGAGGAGGCGGTGCCAGAACCGATCCGTGTCGCGATTCCTCTCAGCCTGATTCTCAGCGCACTTTATGTATATTCGGGTTCCGCAGTGTTGCTCAAGGGGATCAACTGGAGAACGTGGATGGGATCTCTTACCTTGGGCGGCGCGGCGATCGCGGCCGCTTTTGTGGTCCTCGTTAAAACCCCAGTCTATCTTTGGGCAAATCATTCGCTGCGCGCCGTCTCGACACTCGGAACAATTGATCATACTGTCAGTCACTCGGTGGCCAAACCTTTAGTCTTCATGGTTTCGCACCCCATGTATTTCGGGCCCATGTTTCTATTGCTGGTGTTTTGCTTCAAGCCTTTCTCTCGGATGATCCGCGGATATGGAATCGGGCTCGTCCTGGTCATCTGGATGGGAGTTTTTACTAGCTCGAACCCGGAGTCGCGCCAGAGCATTCCCAGCTACGTGATCGCCGGACCGTTTCTCGGATTACTTGTTGATAAGCTCGCTTTGCCTGGCCGCTTCTTGTGGCTCACGGTCGCGCTGGCAATGGCCTCTACAAGGGTCTGGATGCGAATGAACTTACCAGCCTATGACGACTTTCAATATCAGCGTTTTCCTTTTCAAAACTACTACATGATGCTGGGCCCGTGGATGAGCAACCAGATGTATCTCCTCCAGGGAGCAATTGTGCTTGTGGCTGCGGCCCTCCTCTTCGTGTGTTTATTGAGCACCGGCCGGAACCTTGACAGTTCGGTGCAGTAGCAGAGGTTTTCGGCCTTGCGCTGATTGGAAAGATCATCTGACGCGCAGGTGCTCAGAGACAATTGGGATTCAGTTCCTGCCTCATTTGTATATCGGACGCAGCATCCGCCTGAAGCTGGTTGCAAATGCGGCATAAGTCTAAGTACTATCAGCTCAATCCTGGCCAAGATGAATTCTGAAACACCCCAAACCGAACCCATCGATAAAAAGCCGAAGAGCAATCGGCCAGGCAAGCTCGACCCCGTTGATATCCTTGTTTTTCTCATTCCGTTTTTGCAGTTCGCTAATGTCAGGATCATCGGGAGTTTGACTGGATCCGATGTCCTGTTTCTGCTCTCCTTCATCTATCTTGCTGCCCGTTTAAAGCTCCGCGTCTCAACACCACTCGCCAGAAAGTTCATCGTCCTTTGTCTGTTATGGCTGTCTTCTCAGATAGCGACGGATCTCATTCGGCATACAGGGTTCGATCCAATTGCGCGATCCTGGAGCAGTATTTCGGTCACGCTTGTCGCCTTTACGGTGCTGTTCACGTTGTTGTACGGACGGCCTCGCCGCATCGTGATTTATGGATGGGGATGCGTTCTTGGCTCAATCGTCGCGTTTTTTGTAAGCCCCAACGACTTTGCCAGGGAATACCCCTGGAAGTTTGGAATCGGATGGCCGGTAACGCTCGGGGTCGTTCTCTTAGCCTCGCGCAAGGAATTCCGCGGTAATTTGCCCATCCAATTATTGACGATCATCGGAATCGTCAATGTGTCCTTGGGCGCCAGGAGTATGGGGGAGGTCTGCCTTGCCGCGGCCATGTTCATTCTTATCACCCGAAGGGTTCACAAAAAGAAATCAGTCACCCCGAAGGTCCAAGCCAGGACGAAAGTTGCCATTGCGATATCGCTGTTGCTGGGTGCAGGCGGACTCGCGTGGGCCTATCAATACGTTGCCGGGCGCGGCATGCTCGGTGAAGTGGCGCAAAGCAAGTTCAACTCGCAGTCAGCCGGGAAATACGGATTTCTTCTTGGAGGACGAACCGAGATTTTGGGATCGCTGCCGGCCATCTATGATTCGCCGTTGATCGGACACGGCTCCCAGGCAGCGGATCCAAAATACGTGATGATTATGCAGGAATCGCTTGCGTTGCTGGGGTATGACGAAGCCGCTCAAGGGCTCGATCAGGATGTAGAAGAAGGTACCAGCGCCATCCCGGTGCATTCATACCTGTTCGGCGCCTGGGTATGGGCGGGATTGCTGGGCGCAGTTTTTTGGGTCTGGGTCTGGAGTGTCGCAGCGCGAGCCTTGTTCAGGGCGTATCCGCAATCGCTTTACATTCTTCCCCTGGTGGCGTTTTGCGCATTCGAAATTCTTTGGGACATTCTCTTCAGTCCGTATGGCACGTTAAGCCGGGTATTTGTCCCGTACTATGTGGTGATCTTTATGAGCTGCTTGGAGATCGTTCAACGGAAAGCGGCGAAGCCTTCCCTAGTCCTTGCAACTTAGCACCCTCGAATGCGCGACGTCACAGATGGGGCCGGCGGAACTGCTCCGTCCGCGCGGGAATTCCCTGTTTCGTGTTCGCTCACCGGTGCCTGGCGCCCCTCCCGGCAGCAGAGCTGCCGAGCCGTTGTTGATTCTTCGGGCAGCGAGCGGCAGTGACAAGTGCATTTGGAAGTTTCTGATAGCGAACCGCTTTTGGAATATCGCCACGTGATCGCCTCAAGGCTACGCTATACTAGCCGCTCACCGGCACAGAATATCGGGCAGGCCACTCGCATGGAAATAGCCAGGATTGAAAGGCAATCCCAGCAGAACTTGGCACTCTATTTATTGGTGCTCACGGCCGTGCTGGCATCAGTCGCTTTGACATGGCATTCACGCACTTGGGGAATTTGGCCGTGGTCCATTTATGCCCTGCTCTTGCCGGTACTATGGGCCGTCATTTTCGTGCACAAGCGGCTGGACAAGCTTGGGACGGGAAAGGCGCTGGCGATTCTGGCTTGTGCGATGTTTTGCGTGGACTTCTGCGCTGTCATCGCCAAGAGCGGTCCAGATGTCCTTACATGGCTGGAGCAAGTGATCAAGTCCCAGCTGGACACGAGTTTCTTCGCCGATGCGGTTCGCCTGAGAGTGCAGCCGCACTGGATTGCGACGTTTCAGAATCAGCAGTTGTACTTACACTCTTCGACTCACCCGATAGGGCCTGTTTTGTACTATGCCGTTCTGATCGGCTGGCTCGGCCCGGAGAAGGCCACGATCGCGGCTCCGATCCTGATCGCCATGATGAGCTCGATGACGGTCTTTGCGATGTACTTTTGCAGCGGGGTCTGGACGCGCGTGCGGAAGGACCGCCTGTTTCTGTGCGTGTTGTGGGCTCTTTGTCCGGCGGTGGGACTGATCTTCCCGGAATTCGATCAGATATATCCCGCACTCACAATGGTGATGCTGGCCTCGGCAATCTATGCGCTCGAACACGACATGCGCTTTGGAATTCTCCTGGGAACAGCTTTCTTTGTGTCGACATTGTTTGCCTACAATCTCCTGGTCCTGGGGACGTTTTTTGTATTGATAGCAGCCGGCTATCTGTGGCTGAAGAGCTGGAAGAGAGATGCTGTTTATCGGCTGATTGGGGTAGTGCTGGTGACACTGCTCGTGTTCGTGGGAATGCACGTGGCCTTTTCCCTGATAACGGGCTATCATCCGGTTGCGAGTTTTCAGCATGCGCTGCACACGCAGAGACTGATTGAGAAGCGGCCTCATGGGTTGCAAGTCTCAACTGCCAACCTGGCTTGGTTTTCATTGGGCTCGGGATTTCTTCCGGAGATTCTTTGCATCCTTTATTTATTGACGATGATCAAGAAGGGCGCGACAAAAGACCTTTCATCGATCGCAACCATGGCCGGAATAATAACCCTGATTATGGTTGAACTGACTGGAGTACTGGACTACGAAGCACAGCGCGTGTGGCTATTTCTGCAGCCATTTGTCTTTGTTCCCGCGGCTCTGCAATTGGCCAGATTCTCATTCAGAGAGCAGCGAATCGTCCTGATTGCGCAGTGGCTCGTTCTGGCGACGATTGGGCGGGGCGTGGTGTTTATCGTGTTGGCCAAATAATGCGGGAACCGGCCTTGCCCCCCGGTTGGGCCCGCGATGCCGCATGGGTAATTCGGTGAAGGGAGCTGGAATGCCGAGCCGGTGTATTTACGAGGATCGATGACGCGGGTAAGTATTGTCACAATCTCGTTCAATCAGGCGGAGTTTGTTGAACGCACGATTCTGTCAGTGCTTGGACAGGACTATCCGGGGATCGAATATATCGTGGTCGATCCCGGTTCAACAGATGGCAGCCGCGACATTATTGAGCGTTATCGGCCGCGCATATCGAAGGTGATCTTCCGGCCGGATCGCGGAGCCGCGGATGGATTGAACGGAGGGTTCGCCGAGGCGACCGGCGAGATCTTCGGATTTCTGAATTCCGACGATCTGCTGCTGCCGAACGCAGTTTCTTCGGCCGTCAAATTCCTCGATGCGCATCAAGACGTTGATATCGTGAGCGGGCACAGCAACCTGATTGGCCCTGACGGTCGATTTCTAAGACGTCTCTATTCTGACCGGATGTCAGTGAAGCCGTTTCTTTATGGCGGCGTCGTGATCATGCAGCCCTCAACGTTTTTCCGGCGCCAAATCTTCGAGCGCGTTGGGGGGCTGAATGTCAACAACAGAATTATCTGGGATGGCGAGTTGTTTCTCGACATGGCGCTTGCCGGGGGCAGGTTTGCCGTCACCAGTCAATTCTGGAGTGCGTACCGCATTCATCGGCAAAGCATCAGCGGTTCAAAGGCAAACACCGAGAAGATTGAACGAACAAATGCGGGAATGTTTCTGAGAGTGATGCACCGGGAGCCGCGAAAGGCGGACAAGATCGTCTCTCTCGGCTATCGTACCCTGAAACATATTCTTAATCCGATCGATACGTGGGAGCGGCTCCGTCGAGGACCCGTATTTGGGCGCCCGGTGGATGACTGACCTCTTCAGACTGTCAAAGGGACCGGATGACCAACGCTCAGCGATGAGCCCGCTCTTCGGAATGTCCTGCGAGGGTAAATGACGTTTCGTATTCTGGTTTCTCTTGCAGCAATGCTGTTGCCGTGGCCCCTGCGCCGCGTGGTGCTTGTGCATGTGCTCGGATATTCCATCCACAAGAGGGCAAGAATTGGCTTTTCGTTGATTTGCCCAGCCCGGCTGGAAATGGGCCCGTATGCATTGATCGGACATTTGACGGTCTGCAGGCCGGGGCTCGAACTGTTGCATCTTGGCGAGGGCGCGATCGTGGGAAACCTGAATTGGCTCGGGGCGCTGCCGCTGAAGGGCAGCCCGCACTTTCACGATCAGCCGGATCGTCGTCCTGAGCTGATTGTGCACGATTACGCTGCTATTACCAATCGTCATTCCTTCGATTGCTCCGATTCGGTTTCAATCGGCCGCTTCACGACATTCGCCGGAGTCCGCTCGATTGTGCTGAGCCACAGCATTGACCTGGTCACATGCAAGCAACGCGCGCAGCCTGTCTTAATTGGAGAGTACTGTTTTGTGGGCACCGCAGCTGTTGTGCTGCCGGGCACCAGTCTGCCCGATTATTCGATACTCGGAGCGAACTCTCTCTTAAACAAGATTTATACCGAGCCGTATTTCCTGTATGCCGGCAATCCAGCGCGCCCCGTCAAGCAATTGTCCAGAGACAGCAAGTACTTTACGCGGACAAAGGGTTTTGTTGACTAAGGTTGGTCAGGCACGTCGAGCAGAGCCTCACTCCTTGAAGGAACTGAAACTCTCGCTTCCACTCGGACGGTTGAGCACGCAAAAGGAATGAGATCTGGCATGAACCTGGACGCAATCTTTCATCGGGCTCGGCGTGTGCTCTCGAACCCGTACATCCACAAAGCCCAGTGGACCGCGAGGACCCGGTTCCACGAGGTCGAGCGGATGATTCTGGTGAAGCAGCCCATTGTCGAAGCCGGCCAGCACCTGAAGGATGCGATTACGAAAGCGGGCCCTTATGCAGCGGGGAAGATGGGTTCGGTGGAAGTGTCTGGCTTGACCGCGTTCCTCAAAAGGGAGAAGGCTCGTTCACGCGGCGCAAGCCTTCCCGGCTACGGTCGATTTCTCTCCATCAAAATGCACCTGAATGCGGGAATATTTCCGAAACAGGAAGCCGAATACGATAAATTCAGCGCCATCTTCCTTGAGACGGTCGAGCAGTGTGACATGCTTGCGTCATGGAATGTAGCGGGAGAGGCCCAGGTCCTCAGTCGATACTGCAAGAGCGCGACGTTGGTGTATCCGAGCAGTTTGCATTATCCCTTTTTCAGCGCCGACCCCTGGTCTGCGGCGCTCGAGGGAAAGAAGGTGCTTGTCATCTCGCCGTTTGTCGACTCGATCAGGAGACAGCACGACAGGCG
>Ga0302274_10004587_pt1 | contig 11980 bp, 8 predicted proteins | sample III_Bog_N2_1_FD_198755 | JGI IMG/M metagenome (GOLD analysis project Ga0302274, IMG submission 198755) | Peat permafrost microbial communities from Stordalen Mire near Abisko, Sweden - III_Bog_N2_1 | ecosystem: Environmental > Terrestrial > Soil > Wetlands > Peat | place: Sweden: Abisko...
AAGATATTCGCCGTCGCATTCCGCTGCCCATTCGATACAAAGTTGGTTCCAGCCGGATACGAATCCTGCACCCCGGACCCGGCGGTTTCCGTCACGCCCGCGGCCAGAAATGCGATCCCGAAAGGGTCGCGGTTTTCGAGCGGCATCTGCGTCAGATACTGGCTCGGTATATCGGTTCCCAGCGTGGGTGAATCGGAATCGAGCAACGTTGGAATCGATTCCACTGTCACGCTCGCTATCTGGTTCGATGGAGACAACGTAACATTGAGCGTGGTCTCTTGGTTCACCGTGAGCGTGATTCCGTCCTTTTCGACCGGGCCAAACGTCGGCGCTTTCACAAGCAGCTTGTAATTCGATGGCTTGAGCGCCGTGAAGGCATAGCCGCCGTGGGTGTTCGACACGGTGGACTGCGAGATGTTGGTGCCAATGTCGGTGATGGTGACATCCGCTCCGGTCACGACAGCGCCGCTCGAATCCGTGACGGTGCCACGCAGCTGCGACTGGTTGATGGATTGCCCCAACGCTGGGATTGCACCTAACAGCGCCCCTAGCAATGCAGCGTGAATCGCTACTCTTCGACATTTGCTCATTTGCCCGCCTCCAGGAAATCGAAACAAAAAGAAATCGATAGTGACTTACAATATATAACTTTTATTGGCTATATTAATCGCATTGTCAAGCTGAAAGCGTAAATCTGTGCGAAATCCGCGAGCGAACAAGACATTCGCCAAATGGCAATGCCCCGAAGCAGCTCGAACAAGGAAAACGAATCGAGTACGCATAGAAAAACCAAGAATCACTGCGTTGCTCTCCGGGCTGAGTCGCCGATTATAGCGGTTTCACAATTGCTGTACCGTGAAACCACTGCTCTCAAGTGGCTTTTTTCTCAAGAAAAAGCCACCCTTCGCGAATCTACAATCGGCACGTAAATTGTGGAGCCGCTCTAAATGGGGCACCGATTTCAGCGCAACTTCGTTAACAACTTCAGCGCATTTTCCCGATAGACCTTGCGTAGGACCTCGTCCGGAAGGAAAACACCATAGATATTCCAGCGGCCCTGGCGTGAAACATGCGAGGGGTATTCAAAATACTCATCCGCTGTTTCCAGAAAGCGATAATAAAGCCGGTACATTTCTACCTCGGGCAACAGGTCGGTGCCAAAAAGGATGCGGTCGGCGTACTTGAGGAAAAAAGCGCGCGCTGTGTATGGCTGCCGCCCCAGTTCGGGCGTACGGGCACTGATATCGATCAGAAGATTGGGCAGCGCATCCATCTGCTCCGCTAGAAAGCCCAGGTCCTCACTGCTCTCCGCACAATGCGCCCCTATGAACGTCGTCTCCGGATGACGCGCAATTACGCGGTTCCGCTGCTCCAGCAGAGTCCGCTTTGAAACCGGCGAAGAGGAGAAACCCCAATCTGGATGTGCCGCAAGTTCCTCATAGCGTTCATTCTCGGCATCGATGGGGGCGAAGAACGCTGTCGGATCGGCGGTGTGAAACATAACTGGCAAACCTATCTTCCCGCATTCTTCGAAAATCGGCGCGAACCGCTCATCGTCAATACGCAATAGCTCGCCATCGGCTCCGCGCAGGATTAGGCCAAAGTCCTTCCAGAACTTGATCCCGCAAGCGCCATGCTCGATAAGGCGATGGAACCGGTCAATCGTTAATTGGACAAAGTCGTCTCTCTCGATGCCGCTCCAATCCATCCAACCAATGGAAGAAAAGCGATCGGGCGCGGCAGCGTGATAGCGATCCATGATCTCGAATGCCCTGTGCCCCACCTGCATCGTGATATTCACCACCTGCTCTACCCCGCACAGGTCCATGACGGCGAGAACTTCTTTCGGATTCATCGAGTCCAGATGGTTGTGAAAGTCGATTACCGGGAAGCGCGGCTGTTCAATCGTGTGCACGGCGGTCTTGAGCGCCACTCTAGGATGGAAATCGCTAAGCCGAAGGTCAGTCTCTGCCTTTGCGCTCATCAGGTTGACAAATTTGTCATTGGGAACCGGGCCTGTCTCTTGGCTCATGTGTTTTCCTCATATCCTACAGGACATAGTTTTGTTTTGTTATTTTATCTTTCGATTTCCTCCATCACCACATAGTTGCACTTTCAACTAGTCAGCAAAGTTCAAACTTCCTCTCCTTAACGGAATCGCCAAAGGACATTCGTCTCAAATAGAGCCTGCATTCGGCTCTGTCTCCACATCGCTGCCGGAAATGAAGCGAAGAATGCCGAACGAATCCGGTTGGTGAAAGGAGTTTTCAGGAGGGTTAAAAGGCAATGCACCCCAGCTGAGCATTCGTCTCGCTGCACCCGATTCAATTCCGTCACAACGGTAGAAATTCACTCTCCACTCTGTCATTGGCTGGGCCGCTGACGCCGTCATTGAAGCGATCGGGATACGCATCTCGACCGCCCACACGCGCGGCTGGACGTCGATTCTTGTCTCGTGGAGAAAGCCAGAATCCCACTTTTCGTTGATGAACGGCCGTTGAGCCAAGTCTATCTCCAGGTCCAACCACTGATTGTTTGGCGCCACTTCGAATTCGTAATAGTGCGATGGTCGATCAGGTGTTGGATTGATAAATGCCTCCACTACATCCTTTTCCCATAATCGCCATCGTTCATGCGTCGGATCTTCGCCCTCATAAATGTTCAGGTTGCGATAGTGACACCAGAAGGCAAAATATAAATATTGAGGAGTCCATCGGCTGGCAACCACCGTCCTCGCGTCAGGATGTTTCTGCCGGAAGAAACCGGCCTCGTCGAAGTTGACACGCCTTGCTCCGGTCCAGAATTCCTTTGCCAGATTTCCGTCAGGAACAGGATTGATCGCTGAGAACTCCGAGAGAATCACAGGGTGTGCTCGACTCACGGCAGAGTGTTTCATGCCTGGGTTGCGATGGCTGAAATGTTTCGCTGCATCCACTTATTCTGTGTAAAGTCCGGAAACTCGATCGGCGCACTCCCACGACTCACTGAGGTTACGCTGAGCGGTCCAATGGCGGACCAGGAAGCCGCATCGTACACATCCATATCCGGCGGAAGGCCCTCGCGCACACATTGCAGCAAGCGATAAAGCATGATGTAATCCATGCCGCCATGTCCACCGATCTTCGCCGCGATTTGCCCTTCTTTTTGCCATAGCGGATGCGCGTACTGTTTCCATGTATCGATCGGCATATACGACTCATCCTTGTTCTGGCCGTCAAGATAAATACGAGGCGGATAGTCTTGAAAAATGCCTTTGGTGCCGGCGATCAGGTTAATGCGATCGTACGGGTGGGGAGTGGCGACGGCATGCTTGACGGTGATGGTAAGCCCCTTCGCCGTCTTGATGAGCGACGTGTTCATGTCGCCGGTTACGTATCGCTCTTCAAGCCGCGGGTCTCCGGCCTTTAGATGTTCCTTGCGGTATTGATCGAGGCCGCGTTGCGGTGAGCTCATGGATACGATGTAATCAAAACGATCGCCGCGCTGCATATCCATATAGTTAGCCACAGGCCCAAGCCCGTGACTCGGATACAGATTGCCATCGCGCATGGTATGTTCCGCACGCCGCCAGAGTCCCTCTCCTTTATCCGAGAAAAGCTCTTCGCGAAGATCGTGCAGGTACGCCCCTTCGCCGTAGAGAAGTTCGCCGAACTTGCCATCGTGCACCATGCGCAATATCAAAGTCTCGTTGTAGCCGTAACAGCAGTTCTCCAGCATCATGCAATGCTTGCGCGTCTGTTCCGATGTTTTGACGATCTCCCAGCATTCTTCCAGAGTCACAACCCCGGGCACCTCGATGCACACATCTTTGCCGTGGTTCATGGCGGAGACTGCCATCTCCCCGTGCCAACTCCAGGGCGTTGCAACCAGGACAAGATCGATGTCGCCTTTTGCAAGCATGGTTTCGAAGGCATAAGGGCCATCCGTGTAAAGTTGCGGTTTGGCCTGGCCGGCCGCAACCACTAATGAAGCGGCATGCTGAGCATGCTCCGGGACAACGTCACACAACGCAACAACCTGTCCGTCCGCGGCCAGCAGATTCTCAAGCAAGGAAGTCCCGCGACCGCCAGTGCCAATGAATGCGACCCGTGGATTTCGCTTCTCAAAAGGAACGTCGATCATCGTCCCGCGAGTAATGGCTTCCTCGCCGCTTGCGTGCGCAAGATTCATTACGCTGAGGCCAACCGCGCTCGCCGCGCCCATCTGCACAAACCTGCGCCGACTCCATGAACCCAATTCAATGCGCTTTTCGTCCGAACTCATAGGTTTATCCTCTGTCATAATCTTGCGGGAATGATGCCGGTCTTGCGCCCTGCACGAAGATGAAAATTGCAATTGTGTGCCGTCCGGCACCCACCGCCGACAAATTCGACCGGTTCGAAACTCGGTTCTTGCGCATTACTCGGAAGCTCAATTCCGTAAGAATTCGGAGGGTTCGTAAGCAATCGCAATTCTTAGAAGCGAGATTAGAGGACGATGCAGGCTCTGTCAAGATATTCGTCGCAAAGAAGACAACTCCACGAGAATCTTCAAGAATATTTGTTTACAGAATCCACCGCATCCAAATAGGCTCATAGGAAGCGCTAGAAAAAGAAAATAAAACGCTGTCGTACGAAAGGCAATAGCTCCCTGATCAATAATTCTGAGAAGATACGAAATATAGCGGGCAGGAGGTCGGCGCATGAGTGAGACTTTCGTGGCTGTCGAACAGAAGTTGCAAAGAAACATCGCGGTGGACGCTTATCGTGGGCTTGTCATGCTGCTGATGATGGGGGAAGTGCTGCAGTTTTCTCACGTCGCGCTCTCTTTCCCGAACAGTCTCGTCTGGCGAATTCTGGCCTTCAACCAGTCCCATGTCGAATGGGTAGGTATGAGCCTCCACGACACGATTCAGCCGTCTTTCACATTTCTGGTCGGCGTCGCCCTTCCCTACTCAATAAGAAGCCGTCAGAAGAAAGGCTCGACCTTTCAAGGCATGTTTGGACATACGATCTGGCGCAGCTTCCTGCTTGTAGCACTCGGAATCTTTCTTCGATCCATGCAAAGCCCCATCACCTACTTCACATTCGAAGACACGCTGACGCAGATTGGCCTCGGTTATACATTTGCCTTCCTTCTGACTTTTGTTCGCCCGCGCTGGCAATGGGGAGCGTTCGGAGGAATTCTCTTCGCCTACTGGCTGGCATGGGCGTTCTATCCGGCGCCGGGTCCCGGCTTCAACTACGCGGCTGTTGGAGTACCGGACGACTGGCGCCAGCATCTCCTCACCGGCTTCGCATCGCATTGGAACAAGAACAGCAACCTGGGCCAAGCCTTCGATCTCTGGTTTTTGAACCTGTTTCCTCGAACAAGTCCGTTCCTGTTCAACGAAGGCGGCTACCTGACCCTGAGTTTCATCCCCACCCTCGGCACCATGCTGCTCGGTGTCGCCGCGGGCCGTTGGTCCCTGGCTGCATCTCCGCATATTCCGATGCGCAAGTTCCTGTTGGCGGCAGCAGCCCTGATTGCCGCCGGACTGCTGTTTCATTTCACCGGAATCTGCCCGATCGTGAAACGTATCTGGACGCCCTCTTGGACGCTGTTCAGCGGTGGCGTATGCTTTCTCTTTCTCGCTGCATTTTCATGGGTCGTCGATATCAAGAAGCAGCGCGCCCTTGCGTTCCCGCTGGTTGTCATCGGCATGAATTCCATTGCCGCCTACTTCATTGCGCATTTGTGTGAGGACTTTGTCGAAAGCAGCTTTCGCATCAATTTGGGAATGCGCGCTTTGAACATCCTTGGACCCGCCGTGGAGCCCACTGTCCTGGGTGCTCTCACGCTCGGAGTTTACTGGCTAATGCTCTTTTGGATGTACCGCAATAAGGTCTTCATTCGGATCTAAGGGAGAGCGGCTTTCGCGCCTCGAATGGAACCTTCGAACACGCCACTGGCGAGACTCAACGGCTTCACAATCTTTTCAATGCTGGACAAAGGAAACAAAAAGATATAAATAGTAATCATTCGACAAATCCTTGCCGGCGGCTGTGAAAGCCGGCAAGATTCCAGAGAACAACAGCCGAGAGCAATCCTCGGCACCACTGCGGCGAGTTCGCTGCCAGTGCATGTGGGAATGGACGGGGTTGATAATTCGATGCAACGTAGAGACCTTCTAAAAAACGGAATTGCATTGGCTGTTGCTGCGAAAATTGGTACCGGCAACGCGCAAGGACTTGTGCCTGCTCATAACTGGGAAAACTATAATTTCGGCTCCGGGCCACCCGTCACAGACCGTCTGAATCAAGGCCCCTTCCCTCAATATCCGCCCGAAGCGGTAATCCCCACGGATGAAGTGGTGATGACCACCACTCCGTCGGAAGGAGTTGTGCCGAATTATGGCAAAGGGCTGATCACCTACATCACGGCCGACAGCGGCACAGCGGAAATCAAGTCGGACAACATTCCCCAAGCCATCGAAGAACTCGTTCAATTTCCCCTCGGCCAACTGCTCTACATCCGCCCGACATGGCGGGAGGTCCAGCCGCGACCTGGACGCCTCGAACTGCCGGATTACGTGAAGCTCGTCCTCGATCTTGCGAAGAAAAACAACAAGCGTGTCGGACTTCGAATTCAGATGAGCGCCCCCGACTACAAGAACCAGCCTGCGTTGCCGGATTTCGTACTCGACAAAGTTCCGACCGTTGAGCTCATCCCCGATGAGAAGGAAAGGGAGGAGGCCGCGCGTTTTATGGAAAACCCGTATTCGCGCTATCAGCCTCGTTTTGATCATCCCTTTTTTCAGCAGGCATTCGCTGAACTCGTGGGCCTGTTGGCAGCGGAATTCAATGGAAATCCTGCCATCGAGTTCCTCGACACTTTTCTTTATGGGTTCTGGGGCGAGGGGCATACGTGGCCATTCGTCAATACGCCTTTCCCCGATTACGCGACCGCCGAGCGAACCTGGATCAAAATGATGGAAGTTCAACTTGAGCACTTCACAAAGACTCCGCTCATGACGAACACCCAGCCCGATTACAGCCGGGTCGGCAATTCTGAGGTCCTCGACCGCACAATTCGCAGCAACAACTGGATTCGAAGCGACACCATCTTCATTGAAAACGAACAGATCGAAACTCTAAGTAACCGCCCTCTATGGGTTGCCGCAGCCCTCGAACAGGGCATTCCTGCGAAAGCTCCGGATATGAACGGTTCAGAGGACGGTGTATCGCCGACCGAAAACATGATCTCTCACGTGATCGACGTTGGCGCGAACTACTGGTCGCTTTGGAATTTCCATGCCATCAGCGCACAGAATCTGGTGAGGTCCTACCAGGCGTTTCCCAAACCTTTCGATCAGATCAATCGCCGCATTGGCTATCGCGTGAGACCATCGATGATCTGGAGTTATGAAGACAGCGGTTCGCTCGGACTCATCATCGCCTTCGCCAACGACGGCATCGCGGGCGTTCCGGGCGTGTTGCGGGTAACCGTGGAAAGCCCAGACGGCAAAGTGCTGAAGAGTGGCTGCCTGGATGCCGGGTATCCCGCGCCCGGAAAGTTGCGACAAGCGCAATTTGTATTGCCACAGGGAACAAAATTTCCGGGCTTGAAACTCAAAGCAGAGATCGAGGTCAAAGGCATGCGGTACCCAGTCCAGTGGGCCTGTCGCCAGAAGCTGAATGAGGATGGTTCACTCACTCTGCGCCCCAATCTTCAACACAGTATGTAAAGGCAAATCATGATGAAATCATTCTCTTCAACAGCCATCGTCACGGTGTTTTTTGTGGTGGGCCATTCTGCGGCGCGCGCCGACCAAACCGCGACTCATTCCGTGGCTTCGGCCCATATCGAGAGCTCAAGCCTTCGTATCGAGTTCGACAGAAACATGCGCAGCCGCGCGATTGCGCGATTCAATGGGAACGACGTTCCAATCGGCGCGTTCTCCGCTTCCGAGACCGTCAGAGGCAGCGAGCGCTCCTGGTACAACTTCGCATTAGACTCGCAAACGCACGAGCGCATTACCGACATCTATGGTGCTGGGGAAAAGCTCAGCCTAATCGGCGAATCCGGCGGACTGAGGAAGAATGTCTCTATCATCATCTACGACGATTTCCCCAATCTCGCGGTCTTCGATGTCAGTTACACAAACGCCGGAAAGTATCCACTGAAGATTATCGAGTGGACCAACAATCGCTACACGATCGACGCGCAGCGTGCTTCTTCGCAAGCGCCTTTCTGGTCGTACCAGAGTGGCTCTTACGAACGCCGTCCGAACTGGATAGTGCCGTTGCACACAGGGTTCTTTCAGCTAAACTATCTCGGCATGAACGCCAGTGATTACGGCGGCGGCACACCGATTGTCGATGTGTGGCGCAAAGCGGTCGGGGACGTCGAACCCCGCCCTGCTCTGATTTCGCTTCCAGTTTCGATGCCAACTGCGCGTCAGGCCCAGCTCAGCGTGCAGTATCTTCATAATCGATCTATCGGACCCGGCGAAAGCTTCCACACCTTTCGCACATTCGTTACTGTGCATAAGGGAGACTACTTCGAAATACTGCTTACATACCGCCGATTCATGTTGAAGCAGGGGTTCCAGATGGCCAAAGCGCCCGACAGCGCCTACGGAGCGATCTGGTGCGCCTGGGGATACGGACGCAACTTCAAACCCCAACAAGTCTACGACACGTTGCCCACCGTGAAGAGCATGGGCTTCAAATGGGTCACGTTGGATGACGGTTGGCAAAACAATTATGGCGATTGGGAACTTGATCCGAAAAAGTTTCCTCACGGCGATGCCGACATGCGGGCCATGGTTGACCGGATTCACAAGGAAGGATTCAAAGCGCAACTCTGGTGGTCGCCGCTCAGTGCGGTTCCGGAATCGAAGTTGCTGCAAAATGAACCTGACCTGGTATTGGAAAACCGCGACGGTTCGAGGCGAAAGATTTCATGGTGGAATTCATACTATCTCTGCCCTGCCGACCAGCGGGTTGTGGAATATCACAAAGCACTGGTGCACAAGATTCTTGTGGACTGGGGATTTGATGGTCTCAAACTCGACGGCCAGCACATGAACGGCGTTCCTGCCTGCTTCAATACAGCCCATCACCACAAGACTCCGGAAGATTCGGTCGAAGCGCTGCCCGATTTTTTCCGCGCAGTTTACGACGAAGCACAAAAGGACAAGCCCGGTGCGCTGGTGGAATTCTGCCCCTGCGGCACTGCTTATTCCTTCTTCACCATGCCGCATTTCAACATGTCGGTTGCTTCCGATCCGGAAAGCTCATTTCAGGTACGCACCAAAGGCAAGACGATCAAAGGGCTCATGGGCGACGATGTTCCTTACTTCGGCGATCACGTCGAACTGAGCGACAATCACGACGATTTCGCTTCCACCGTTGGAATTGGAGGAGTTGTGGGCACGCAGTTTGTGCTGCCTTCTTTGGTCGAGAAGCACGGCCGGTTCGACCTCACGCCTGATCGCGAAAAACTCTTCCAAAAGTGGCTGGAGCTTTATCAGGAGAAGGGTCTCTCCCACGGTCAGTATCTGGGCACGCTCTACGACATTGGATTCGATCTGCCCGAAGCTCACGTCATCCGCAAGGAAAATAAAATGTACTACGCATTCTTTGCCGCAAACTGGAAAGGCAACCTAGAGTTGCGCGGTCTTGATGATCGCGAGTATCACGTCGTCGACTATGTTGACGGAAAAGACTTCGGAGTCGTCCACGGTCCGGTCGCGCATTTGTCCGCTGACTTTTCCAAACATCTCCTCCTGGAAGCAACTCCACAATAATCCTGCTCGACTTCGCCGATTACCACTGAAGCCTCAATGGATTCGGACTTCCAGACGAGCTTCTCCAAAAAGTCTATCGCGCAAATGCAGAGAAGCTCCTGACTTCAAGAGGGTTTCTGGTTCGAGCCTGAACTCGGTGAGTTGGCTTCCCCTTGCACCGAAATTCACAAAAGAAAGAAAGGTGAACGTGAAATTCTTAGCTCTCTTTACGCTGTTGATGTGTGCCGCCGCAGCCTTTGCCCAACCCAATTCTTCGTTTTACGTTTCAACCAACGGCAATGATTTGAATCCCGGCACCGAAGCTGCGCCCTGGCGCACAATTCAACATGCCGCGGACACCGTGCGTGCTGGCAGTACCGTCAACGTGCGCGGTGGAATTTACGAAGAGCTCGTGAGCATCAAGACGTCCGGCAACGCGAGCGAGGGATTCATTACTCTCAGAAGTTATTCAGGAGAGACTGCGATCCTGGACGGAACACACTTCACACCCGGCGCCAGAAGCGGAATGCTCACGATCCACAACCAGAGCTACGTGAGAATCGAAGGCCTTGAAATTCGGAACTACCGCACTGCCGAACATCTGCTTACTCCATTGGGTATAAGTGTTACCGGTGCCGGCTCCCATATAGAGCTCTTGAAGAACAACGTCCATCACATCGAGCAGACTTTCAATGGCCGCGATGCTCCCGGACACGGGGCCAATGGTTTTGGAATTGCCGTCTACGGTACCGATGCGAAGACTCCGATCACCGATCTGATCATTGACGGCAATCAGGTGCACCACCTCAAGACCGGTTCGAGCGAGTCACTTGTCGTGAACGGAAACGTTACTAATTTCCGCATCACTCATAATGTGGTGCACGACAACAATAACATCGGAATCGACGTCATCGGTTTTGAGCGCACGGCGTCCGACCCCGCTGTCGACCAGGCGCGCGATGGCCTGGTCAGCGGAAACCTTGTCTACAACATCACATCGCGTGGCAATCCCGCCTACGGCGATGACCAATCCTCGGATGGAATCTACGTAGATGGTGGCACGCGGATTCTGATCGAACAGAACGTCGTTCACGATGTAGACTTCGGGATCGAACTGGCCAGCGAACACAAGAATCGTGCAACCAGTTACGTCACGGCGCGGAACAATCTCATCTACCACTGCAATACCGCGGGTGTTTCGATCGGAGGTTATGATCCGGACCGTGGACGCACCGATCATTCCACGGTGGTCAACAATACGCTCTACAACAACGATACGGCGGCAACAGGAGCCGGCGAATTCCAAATGCAATGGAACATGGCCGACAATATCTTTGAAAACAATATTGTCTACGCTGGGCCGCATTGTCTTCTTGTGCGGAACAGATCTCAGGCCGACAAAACACGCCCAGCCAGCATAATTGACCACAACCTGTATTACTGTGCTTCCGGTCCGCAGAAGAGCACGTGGGAAGGGGCTTCCGCCACCGTAACAGGATTCGACAAATACATTGAGTCAACCGAGAATGACCTTCACGCCATTTTTTCGGATCCTCATTTTGTCGATCCTGCGATGAATGACTTTCATCTGGGGTCAGATTCACCTGCGATCGCAGCGGGTGAGAATTCCGGATTGCCTGTCGGAGATCTAGATCTTGACGGTTCAGTTCGAGTCACGAATGGAAAAGTCGATATCGGCTGCTACCAAAAGAAATAGGAGAATCCTATGTCGGGACTTCAACGAATCGTGAGCCTTGGACGCCCATTTCCCTTGAAGCGAGCGAAGAGAAATGACAATGACAACCGAACTCAAATCTTGCGACGATGCTCCATCTCGCCTTTTCATGGTTGATGTCGCGAAACTGAGAAGTCGGATCATTGTTTTAGAGGACGAGAACAGCAACCTGCAACATCCAGTCTGCTACCTGTGAACAAAGAATGGGCGGCGCCATGTTCTCGGTCAACTTTACGCCGCGACGCCTAATTCCGAGTCATGAACAACTTTTTTCTCTCAAGAATCGCCTTGGAGTGGCTGAGATTGACTTCGCAGTAAGAAAAGGTGACCAGTCTCATCTCCGCAAAGACATCGCTTTCTGATTCGCCATTCTGAGGAAAGACGTTGAAAGTGCCGACCTCACAAGAGATCTGTCGGCACAGTTTCTGAGTGATGTTGTACGCAAATCGGGCGCTCGGGTTGTTCACTTAATTGCTCATAGTATTGGAAACCGC
>Ga0302274_10004590_pt1 | contig 11976 bp, 8 predicted proteins | sample III_Bog_N2_1_FD_198755 | JGI IMG/M metagenome (GOLD analysis project Ga0302274, IMG submission 198755) | Peat permafrost microbial communities from Stordalen Mire near Abisko, Sweden - III_Bog_N2_1 | ecosystem: Environmental > Terrestrial > Soil > Wetlands > Peat | place: Sweden: Abisko...
CATAGGAGGCCGTGAACGGACACAGCGCGGAGAGCCAAAGGGTGGAGAGCGCAGCTCCATTTCGCAAGTTGGGAGGGGCGATAAGGCGCACGAAGTCCGCCAGCAGAAGGCAGCCGAGGAGTTCCAATGCGATTTGCACATAGGCCACGGCGTTGTAGTTCTCCATGCCGAAGAGCTGAAAGCAGAGGGCCAGAAACAACGGATAGCCAGGCAAGCGCAGGAGGGTAGTGTGCAGGACGCCGCTGCCGTCGGTGATGGCGTACTGGCCGTGGATGAGGAGGTTTTTTGCCAGGCCGCCGTAGAGCAGGGTGTCGCCTGAGACCTGCGGGATGGCGTGCAGCATCCACAGGCGCAGGGCAAGGCCGGAGGCGAGCGCAAGCGCGGTGGGCCAGATGCGGGGCGCGGAGGCCATTGTTTTGCTTTGGCCGGCCAATTGACTCTTGTGTTTAGCTTTCATAGGATTCGTAGTGTATAGCGTATAGGGTAGACCGTTCCGGCGGATTTGACCCAAGTAGAATTAGACTGACAGGCCATGCCCGATAAACAGATATTTCTCGATCCGCAACGCAAACGCTGGAAGCGGCTCCGCCGCATTTTTGACTTCGCAGCGGTGGGCTCGACGCTGGTTCTGGCGGGGTTCATCTTCAATGTGATGCGCAACCAGCATTTGCCTGAACTGCTGTTGCCGACGCCCAAGCACAACTACAGAGCGCTACCCGATCTCTCGCCGAACCTGCGGGGCGCCAAGGCGCGGCCGGCGCGGCGCAAGACCGATCGCAAGCCGTCTGAAATACCGCTGAACTCGGGTGAAGGGTTGCGCGCCGCGTTCTACGTTGCGTACGACGAAGCCAGCTACTCGTCGTTCAAGGAGCATGTTCACCAGCTCGACATGCTGTTTCCGGAGTGGCTGCACGTGGACGCGCCGCAGCCGACGCTGCTGGCGATCAACAACGACAGCCACCGCGAGTATCCAATAGTTGACGGCGCCACGGTGCATGACCCCGACGACCTGGACAGGATCAAGCGCGTCATTCAGGCGGCCAAGGAAGACACGGAAATCTATCCGCACCTGAACAACTACAACTCGAACACGCTGACCTGGGACGCGGGCATTGGGGACATGCTGAAGGACCAGAACAAGCGGAATGTGCTGCGCGGGCAGATTATGCGGTTTCTTGGCGCCTATCCGGTTTACCGCGGCATTTCGCTGGACTTTGAAAGCCTGGAGGACGATGCGATTCCGGCCTACATGAGCTTTATCGCCGAGCTGAACGCCGATATGCAGGCGCGCGGCCTGCATCTTTACGTGGACACGGTGGTCGCCACCAGCGACGATGAGCTGAAGCAGATAGCCGCCAACTCCTACGGCATTATTTTGATGAACTACGACCAGCACGAGGAGAACAGCGAACCGGGACCGGTGGCGAGCCAGGATTGGTTTATCGGGAATCTGCAACGCGTGCTGAAGATTGTGCCCAAGGATAAGCTGGTTTGCGCGGTGGGCAGTTACGGATACGACTGGACGCTTTCGATTCCCAAGAGGAACAGCCCCAGGCACTCCAAAGCGGAGGTGGTAAATACCGACGACCTTTCCGTGGCCGAGGCCTGGCAGCGAGCCTCCGACGCCGACGCCGATCTGGACCTGGATTACGACTCGCTGAATCCCCACTTTGAGTACATCGACGAGGACAGCAACGAGCGGCACGTGGTGTGGTTTCTGGATGGCGTGACGCTGCTGAACGAACTGCGCGGGGCGCGCGCGCTGGGTCTGCAGACCTTTGCCCTGTGGCGGCTGGGCGAGGAAGACAGCTCGCTGTGGAACGTGTGGGACAAGCCCACCGCCCCCGAATCGCTGCAGGCGCTGGGTCAGGTGCAGCCGGGACACGACGTGGACACGGAGGGCGACGGGGATATTTTGCGCGTGACCGGGTTGCCGCAGCCGGGAAAGCGCACCGTCTCAGTGGATACAGACGAAAAGGACCCGCGCAAGAAGTTGATTGTGGATGAGCACATGGACGTGTATCCGCTGACTTACACCATTGAGCAGTATGGGTACCATCCCAACGAAGTTGCGCTCTCGTTCGACGACGGGCCGGACCCCAAGTGGACTCCAAAAATTCTGGACATATTGAAGCAGAAGAACGCCAAGGGCACGTTCATGCTGATTGGCGCGGAGGCCGCTGAAAATGTCGGGGTGATGAAGCGCATCGTCCGCGAAGGCCATGAGATTGGCAACCACACGTACACGCATCCGGACATAAGCGAAATACCGGCGAGGCGGCTGGACCTTGAGGTGAAGCTGACGGAGCGGCTTTTCGCCAGCAAGCTTGGTATTCAGCCGCTATACTTCCGCCCGCCGTACGACATTGACGAGGAGCCCGATACCGACGACCAGGCAGCGCCGGTGGTGCAAATCCAGAAGGACGGCTACACGATTGTGGGCAACAAGCTGGATACAGACGATTGGAACGAGCATCCGCGCAAATCGGCCGATGAGATTACCAAGTCGATTTTGACGCAGCTTGAGACCATGAAGACCAAGCCGCAGTTCCGCGGCTCCATCATCCTGATGCATGACGGGGGAGGCGACCGGTCGGCAACGGTGGCCGCGCTGCCGGTGCTGATTGACACGCTGCGCGCGCGCGGCTACACGATTGTTCAGGTTTCGGCGCTGATGGGCAAGACCACCGCGGAGGTGATGCCGGGGCTTACATTCTGGCAATACCTGCGCGCGCTGCCCGACTCGATCGCGTTTTCCGGTGCGGCGCTGGTGGTGAAGTTCATTGTGATGGTGTTCTATGTGGGCGACGTGCTGATGTGCGGGCGGCTGATCCTGATCGGCATTTTCGCGGTGATCGACCGGCTGCGCAAGCCCCACAGCGCGGCCTCGCCTGGGTACAATCCGCGGGTCGCCGTGCTGATACCCGCCTACAACGAAGAGACGGTGATTGTGCGGACGATTCGCAGCGTGCTGAACTCGGACTACAAGAACCTGCACATTCTGGTTATCGACGACGGGTCGAGCGACCGGACCGCCGAGGCGGCCCGCGAGGCGTACGCCGACGAGCCGCGGGTTCAGGTGTTGTTGAAGGCCAACGGAGGCAAGGCTGCCGCGTTGAACTACGCGCTTGAGCGCCTTACGGAGGAAGTCTACGTGGGCATCGACGCCGACACGGTGATTGCCGCCGACGCGATTTCAAAGCTGATTCCTCACTTTGAAGACGCCCGCATTGGGGCGATGGCGGGCAACGCGAAGGTGGGCAACCGGGTGAACCTGTGGACGCGCTGGCAGGCTCTGGAATACATCACCAGCCAGAACTTCGAGCGGCGCGCGCTGGACCTTTTCCATGTGGTCACGGTGGTTCCAGGGGCCATTGGCGCATGGCGGACAGCGCCGGTGAAAGCCGCTGGAGGCTATCCGCTGAATACCGTGGCAGAGGACGCCGACCTGACCATGAACCTGCTGGAACAGGGCTACTGGGTCAACTACGAAGACCGCTCGCTGGCATTTACCGAAGCGCCGATCGACGCCAGTGGGCTGATGCGGCAGCGGTTCCGCTGGTCGTTTGGAACGCTGCAGGCGGTGTGGAAGCATCGCGCGGCGTTTATTCGCAACAAGGCCATGGGGCTTTTCGCGCTGCCGAATATTCTCATCTTTCAGATGTTTTTGCCGCTGGTTTCGCCGTTCATCGACCTGATGTTCCTGGCCGGCGTGGCGAACTACTTCCTCGACCGCTACTACCACCCTGAAGCAGCCTCGGCGGCCAGCTTCGAGAAGCTGCTGGTTTACTTCCTCGGGTTCCTGGTGATCGACTTTGTTACATCGTCGGTGGCTTTCTCGCTGGAGCGACGCCATCCGGCGAACAAGGGAGACCGGTGGCTTCTGTTCCACATCTGGCTGCAGCGATTCGCATACCGGCAGGTTTTCTCGGTGGTCCTGTTCAAGACGCTGAAGCGGGCAATCGATGGGAAGCCATTCAACTGGGACAAGATTGAGCGGACGGCGAAGATGAGCAAGGCTACCGAGGCGCTTACGGAGACGACGTAGGGACTGAGCGTTGGACATACGCACGCCGCTTGGTCCAGGGTGAACTAGATTGTGGGAACCAGAATTACGCTTGGCCGGTATGGAAAATGCAGTCGATCGGGATGGAAACTACCGTTTTAAATTCAACCGGCGTCTTGTTCAGCAGATAGGGCTTGTAACGGTACTTGCGCACAGTCGCCAAGGCTAGCGGTCGTAGCATCTTGGGCCCCGAGAGCGTTCGGGTGTGGCTCACGTTCCCGTCCTTATCGATGGTGATTGCGATAACAACCGTTCCCATGACCTTTACGCCGTCTGAATCCTTCTGGCAAGCTGGCGCCTCCTTGTGGATAAGCAGTGTCTCGGCGACCTTGGGACCGAGCTGGACCTGCGCCGAAGAACCCTTCTGAGCCGTGGAAGGGAGATTCTGGGCTTGGAGTTGTGCCTGAGTGGATAGAAGAACGGCAGAGAAGAAGAAAGAGCGCGTCAGATTTCCCATGGCGAAGTGCTGCCTCACAATCCTCTCGATAGAGGTAGCCAAAATGATGATACTCGTCATGAGATTTCGTGTCGTTACGCCCGAATCACCGGCAGTCCGGAAGCAATTTCCATCACCTTAGCGCTTGTGGGGCTTGAACAGGCTGCGGAAAAAGCGGGATTTCGGATGAAATTGGCGGAATGCTTCCCCCAGGGGCTGAAGCCCACATTGATTCTATTGCCATTGCGGCACGACTGAAGTCGTGCCCTTTCAAAGCATCGACTTTATCAGAGATTCCCTGGACAATCAGGCCAGTTGAAACCCATGTAGCCGTTCTGCGGCGTCTTCATCAAAGGTCAAGGTAGCCGAACAACCTCTCCAGGCGCCGAGGGCGCCGATCAATGCGTCTTCGAATGTTCCGAATCCATTTCGGAGCGAAACGACGGCGTAATAGACCTCCTGCTCATTCTGAACCTCGAGTGTGTCAGCCGCTAACAGCATTTCGATATCGTTCGCGATTTCCTGCCGGGAACGCTTGAAAAGACTCTTGAGAACCCACACAACTTCAAGGACGCTCACAAGGCTGACGAAACCCGGTTCTTGTTCGGTCAAGCGCCGTTCGACGATCTCCGTTGCGCGGGGGGATTGCGTTGGATCGTCTTGCGCGAGGTAGCGCAGCAGGACGTTGGTATCGAGACCTATCATTTTCTTCGCCGAAATCTTTCTGTTGCGCCTTCCGCAATCGCCCGATCCATTTCTTCAAGAGATACCGGTTGGGCCGGTTTTGGAATCATGCCCTTGAGTCGAGCAGTCGAAATCTTGGGCAGAATGATCACACCGTCAGGGTGGAAGAAGAACTTGAACCGATCCCCCGATTTTATTTGCAGGCGATCACGAACCGCTTTGGGGATCGTTGCCTGCCCTTTACTACTGAGCGTAGCTTCCATGAGACGACCTTCTCCTTTCTTTACATTCTATCAGAAGTAAAGAGAGGAGATGCGCAGGTGATTCTCGGTACCTGCGTGTTGGTGCCGGTATCGCTCTGCGACACGTTGCTCCGTCTGGCGGAGTGTGGACTTTATGTTCCTCGCTGGCCCCATAAATCCGGTGCAATCCGGTGACTCTTCCGGCACATAATCGGGTGTAATCCGGTATAATTGCAGGCATGCTCAACACCGATACCATTCACATTACGCAGGAACTGCTGGCGCTGTTGTCGGAGATCGACGAGTTCAAAGGCGCCTGGCGTGCCCTGGGGGCGATTGCGCCCGAGCGGTTGAACGCTCTTCGCCGCGTGGCGACTATCGAGAGCATCGGTTCGTCAACCCGCATCGAGGGAAGCAAGTTGAGCGACCGTGAGGTCGAACGCCTGTTGGGCAACTTGGAAATCAGGCGGTTCAGTACCCGCGACGAACAGGAGGTCGCAGGCTACGCCGATGTCATGGAAACGGTTTTCCTGTCCTGGCCGGAGATCCCCATTACGGAAAACCACATCAAGCAGATCCACCGTGACCTGCTCCGTTACAGCGACAAGGATGAGCGTCATCGCGGCGAGTACAAGACCATCCGAAACGATGTCGGCGCCTTCGACTCCGAGGGCAGGATGATCGGAATCGTCTTCGAGACGGCCACGCCGTTCGATACACCGCGGCAAATGACCGATCTGGTCGCCTGGCTGAATGAAGCGCGGGATCTCGGCCGCCCGCATCCTCTGTTGATTGTCGCCGTGTTCATCGTTGTCTTCCTCGCAATCCATCCCTTCCAGGACGGCAACGGGCGCCTGAGCCGCGTTCTGACCACCTTGCTGATGTTGCAGGCGGGCTATGCCTACATGCCGTATTCGTCGCTCGAAAGCGTAATTGAAAACAGCAAGGAGGCCTACTACCTGGGGTTGCGCCAGACGCAAACCACCATCCGAACCGATGCGCCGGACTGGCAGCCATGGCTGCTCTTTTTCATGCGTGCGCTACAGCAGCAAAAACGCCGCCTGGCGGTAAAGATCGAGCGCGAAAAGAACGCGCTCGCGGCGCTGAGTAAACTTTCGGTCAAAATTCTCGACTACGTGCGCGATCAGGGTCGCGTCACGACACGCGACATGGTGCGTGAGTTCGGCGCAAGCCCGAACACACTAAAAGTCACTTTCACATCGTTGGTTGGAAAGGGCCTGTTAGCGCGGCACGGTGCTGGACGGGCCACCTGGTACGGATTGCCATAATCAAAGGAGACGAGTGGAAGTTATATATACAGCTCCCGAAACAATCTCGCATAACCACACCCGGAGAAATCCTGTCTAATGGTTCGCATGGGCAAGAACGACCACGCTGTGACCGAGGCAGTGCTCGCGGGAGATAAGGATGCCTATGGGGCACTGGTGGTGCGCCATAGCGAAAGTCTCTTCCGGGTTGCCTTCCGCATCACCAGAAATGAGGCCGATGCGGACGACGTGGTGCAGGGACCGCGGGTAGACGCGGAAACCGTTGTGGTTTCTGTTTCTGCGGGCAGCGGCGTTCTGGTGATCGCGAATCGAGGTTGAGGTTCCATCTTCGACCCAGGCAATAAACATTGAGAACTGCTTGGCCGCAGAGAATATTTGGCGCAACTGGCGGACTTCCGGGGAGCCTTCGCCCAGCCAGACGCAGCGCATACACGCGCCGCGTCTGTGTCGGAGGCCGTTGCGTTTACGCCGGTGGTGTGAAGGCGGTGTAGGTGTAGCTGGCCGACTGCCACACCCCGTCGATGAGCGAGTACAGCGTTGCGTAGATTGTCTCGCCGTTTGTCGGCAGGCCGGTTACATTGACGGAAGTTGCGGTGGTTGGCCCCGAGCTATAGATGTTCTTTGAGTTTGGGCCCGTGGGGCTGGTCCCAAGGTTGAACCAATACTCGGTGGGGCCGGCGCCAGAGGTCCACGCGAAGGTTACGCTGGGGCCGGAAAGCGTGGTCTCCGGCTGGGGAGTGTTCAACACTGCCGCGGAGGGGCTTCCAGTTTCAGTGAATGAGTATTGGTTGGATTGCCAGGCTCCGTCGATGTAAGAGTAGAGCGTCGCGTAGACCGTCACTCCGTTCGTCGGTATTCCGGATACAGAGGTTGTTAGTGCCGTGGTTGGCCCGGAGCTATAAATATCTTTCGACCCTGCCCCTGTGGGAGAGTCGCCCAGGTTGAGCCAGTAGGATTGCACTCCGCCGCCCGCCGTCCAGGTGAAGTTTGCGGACCCGTTCAACTGGGTTCCGGAGGTTGGCAGGGTAAGAGTCGCCTTCTGGGGTGAGCCGGATTCGGTGAAGGTGTAACTTGCAGATTGCCACGCGCCGGCGATCAGCGAGAAGAGAGTCACGTAGATCGGTTGTCCATAAGCCGGAATGCCGGTGACTGTGGCTGAAGTGGCCGCGGTCTGCCCCGAGTTATAGAGGTTTCTCGATGTAGCCAAGTTGGTTCCGGTGCCGACATAGAGCCAATAAGCCAGAACCCCGCTGCCGGTATTCCAGGTGAAGTTAGTTGTTGTACCGGAGAGCGTGCTGCCGTTCGTGGGCTCGGTGAGCTGTGCCGCCACGGGAGATCCGCCTTCGGTGAAGGTGTAGATCTCAGGCTGCCAGACTCCACCGATCAACGAATAGAGCGTTGCGTAGACCGTTTGCCCGGATGCGCCCAGGTTGTTCACAGTCAAGGTAGTCGTGGAGATTGGGCCCGAGTCATATACATCCTTTGCCTCCACGCCGAAAGACCCGTAGCCGAGGTTAAACCAATAGGCTGTTACTTCGTTGCCGGTTGTCCACGTAAACGTCTGGCTGGTAGCGGATAATCCGCTGCCGTTCTTGGGCGTGAGCAGCATTGCAGGCACCGGCCCTGTCGCTGTACCTGTTACCGGGATCGACTGCTGCGCTCTGGTCACATTCAACGCGTTGTCGGTCAGGGTCACGCCCTCGCTCAGCGGCGAACCCGCATTTTCCGGAGTGAACTGTATGGGAATATCGCACTCGCCGGCTGGGTTGATGCCCGCGGTAGTGCATGCGCTCGCGTCGCCCGCCGGTTCGGAAAAGTCCGCCGGATAGGTGATGGCTGTGAAGCTCAGCGCCTGGTTGCCGATGTTGAATAGCTGTGCCGTCATCGTTCCGTCCGTGGTGTCGGTTGCGCCAACGGCGGTGGAGGTGGGAAAGCTCTGAGCGGGCGGATCGGCGCGGTCGATTTTTGCCACGCGCCCGTTGTTTGAATCGGCCACGTAGAGGTTGCCTGTGCTGTCGATGGCCACACCGTTCGGGGACGAGAATGCTGTGCTCACGGTGCTCTGAGAGCCTGCCGGGGTGACCTCAAAGAGAGAACTGGAACCGGTATCGAGGACGTAGACATCGCCGGCTGCATCCACGGCCACGCCAACCGGAATGCTAAATCCGCTGCCCACAGTGGTCTGAACGCCTCCCGGCGTTACCTTATAGACTTTGTCGACGCCGGATCCCGCATCGGCGACATACACATTGCCAGCCGCGTCAACGGCCAAGCCCGCCGGGAACGTAAATCCGCTGCCCACGGTGGTCTGAACGCCGCCCGGCGTCACTTTGTACACATTGGAGGCATTGGTGACATAGACGTTCCCTGCGCCATCCACTGCCAGGCCGCCGGGACTCGTGAACCCACTGCCTATGGTTGTCCGCGCACCGGCTGGCGTCACCATGTACAAATTCTCCCCATCGGTGACATACACATTGCCTGCGCCGTCCACGGCCCCGCCCTCGGGTTGGCTAAATACGCCGCCGATCGAGGTTCGCGAGCCGCCCGGCGTCACTTTATACACACTCCCGGCTTCGGCATCGACCACGAACACATCGCCTGCGGCGTCGACGGCCAAGGTGCTGGGATAAACGTAATCGCTGCTCCAGGTGGCGGCGGAGGAGGGTCCGAAGCCCACCTGTGGGCCAGTTCCTGTTCCAAAGAGGGGCACAGTCGCCAGCGCATTACCGGAGCCGTCCGCAATCACCACCGCGCCAACACGCAGGCCGGGAGTCATGGGCTTAAAGGACACATTGACTGTGCAGCTGGTTGTTGCGGTATAGGTGGTTGCGGTGCAGGTATCGCCGCCGGCATCGTTGAAATCCAGGCCGGAGATACCGGTGGTAAGCACGGCGATGCTGCCCACCGTGGCGTTGGAGATAGAAAAGTTCAGGGTCTGCGTGGCGCTGGTGGTATTGACGGGCACCTGGCCGAATCCGGCCGAGGTCAACGAGAGCTCAAGATAGCGGTCGTTGTTCTGGTCGGAGATGTAGAGATTGTCGTAGCGGTCGCTGGAGAGCCCGTTCGGGTTACTTAGCGTATATCCATCGAGATCCACCACAGTGGTGTTGCCCAGGGTATCAACCTTCAGAACCTGATCGCCCCCGGTGTCCATCAAGTACAGGTTGTCCGCACTGTCCAGTGCGACGCCCCATGGTTGGGGACTATAGCTTCCCGTGCCGATTGTGGTCACGGTGTTCGACGAACTAACCTCGTACGCGGCGAAGTAAGCGCCGATGTACACGTCGCCGATTGAATCGAAGGCAAATCCCTCCGGATAGTCCGAAACACCCGGAATGATCGTCACGGCGCCGCCGGGGGCGACCATGAGCGCCCTGTTGTTATAGGTGTCGGCTATATAGATATTTCCCAGCGGATCCTCGCCAACACCTTGAGGGTCAATAAGGGTGTATGCGCCGGTGTTGACGACGCTTGCGCCGGTCCCGCCCCCGGTTACTTTGAGAATCCGGTTATTCCCGGAATCCGCGATCAGGACGTTCCCCGAGTTGTCTACCCAGAGGCCGTACGGTTGATCCAGGGTGTAGCCGGGCGTGGCCAGGACGCTCACCGTTCCTGAGGGGCTCAGCACCAGGACCTGCGGGGTTCCCGGGGACCCGAAGTCGATCATGTACACATTTCCGCTCAGGTCCGCCATCGCTGAGACGGCGTAGTTCACGTTGTAGCTGCCGGTGTTCAGCACCTGCATGGAGCCGGTGTAGACAACGCTCGGTGGCGTTCCCGCATTGGCAGTGCCGGTGAGGACGGCCAGCATCGCGGTCAGCAGAACCAGGCAAAGGGGAAGGCGGGACTGCAGCAGCCGCTGTGGGTACAGTGCAGCGAAATTAAAAGGCAACATGGAGACCTCCTTGGACTAGGACAACGTTGAGAAACAAGGGCCTTGCAAACACTCGTACTGGGGCGGAGCATTCATTTCGAAGCATTGCCGCAACGCAGGGAGAGCTGCGAAGAGTACTGTTGAAACTTCAATTGGTGAAGCATATTCGGGGAAACTCCGGTAAGAGGGTGAGGGAGCATTGCGCTGCCTTAGAAGTATGGAGAGCCTTCTCTCCATAAGCGCCTTCTGAGAGCGTTTCAAACTGGTGCCGGAAATGCCGAAAGAGCAGCGGAACGCAATCTGCGGGGGGAAGAATGCAAAACGCAATCGGCGGCGACTGTGAGTGTACCTTCCCGGCAAATCGAATGCCAGCACTTTTTTTTGTATTTCGATGAAAATCAATCTCTCCTAACCGCGCCGGGAAACTTGCTGTCTAATGGATCGCATGGGCAAGAACGACCACGCTGTGATCGAGGCAGTGCTCGCGGGAGACAAGGAGGCCTATGGGGCACTGGTGGTGCGCCATAGCGAGAGTCTCTTCCGGGTTGCCTTCCGCATCACCAGAAATGAGGCCGATGCGGACGACGTGGTGCAGGAAGCGCTGCTGCGCGGATATCAAAAGCTGGCGAGCTTCAGGGCGGAGTCGAATTTTGGCACGTGGATTTATCGGATCGCGGTGCGCTGCGCGCTGGACAAAATTGGCGGCCGCAAGGGGAACGACGCCAGCCGGGTAAGCGATGAGACCAGCCCGGAGCTGCAGGAAGTGCAGGTTGCGGATTGGGCGGCCGGGCCGGACAGGCTTTTGCTGAGCGGCGAGATCGGGGCCATGCAGGAAACGGCAATGCACAGCCTGACAGCAACGGAGCGAACCGCTTTTGTGCTGCGCCACTTGGAGGACTGTTCCACGGGAGAGATTGGAGCCGCGCTGGGCATTGGGCCGAATGCGGCGAAGCAAGCGGTGTTCCGCGCAGTGCAAAAGCTGCGGATCCGGCTTGCGGTATTAAGGGTGAGGACATGAGTCATCTGCGGGAAGAAGAACTGATTGAGTATTTCTACACGAAAGGCGAACCCGGCGCGCCCGGCAGGCGGCACCTTGAAAGCTGCGCGGAATGCGCTGTGGCCTACGCGGCGCTGCAGAGCGATTTGAAAGAGATGGAATTTGCGGAACCGCCGGCTCGCGATGCGGGCTACGGCGAACGGGTGTGGGAGTCGCTGGCGCAGAGGCTGCCGGCGTATGAAGCGCCACGGCGGCATTGGCTCCGCTCGGGATTCTGGATGGGATTGAGCTATGCCGCGGCCTGCGGGCTGCTGGTGTCAGGCGCATTTATTGCGGGCCAGCTATGGGAGCGGAGCCAGACGCACCCGACGACGGCCGCAACGCC
>Ga0302274_10004593_pt1 | contig 11972 bp, 10 predicted proteins | sample III_Bog_N2_1_FD_198755 | JGI IMG/M metagenome (GOLD analysis project Ga0302274, IMG submission 198755) | Peat permafrost microbial communities from Stordalen Mire near Abisko, Sweden - III_Bog_N2_1 | ecosystem: Environmental > Terrestrial > Soil > Wetlands > Peat | place: Sweden: Abisko...
CTTAATTATTAAAGGGGGGTTCCAAGGGGGGGATAGATTTTTGACGGGCGAGGAAACCTTGATTTTGATCCTAGTTCGCGAGATGGATCTTCACTCGGTCGGAGGCGTCTCAAGCGATCCTGGGCTAAGCCAGGGCGTCCTGGCCAGGTATTTGGAGAGGTATAAGGGACGGATTTTTGACAGTCTAATGGCCTGTGGGGTGAGGATGCTCTTAGAGTTGTTTTCTATGAGTTGATATAAGAGTTGTTAGGGCCATGTTAGCCTTACTCTCACAGGGGTTTACAGCCTGTTGTCGGACCACTTTTCACGAATGGTTCGGACCACCTTTCACGGAATTCCCAGATCAGTTTTCACGAGGGTGTAGACCACTTTTCACGAATAAGCGGACCAGTTTTCACGGGCGGTCGGACCACTTTTCACGAATAAGCGGACCAGTTTTCACGGGCGGTCGGACCACTTTTCACGAATGCACTAGCTATTAACATCATAGAAAATTCCAATGACTGTATCACCAAGTTCTTTTGCGCGTTTTTCCTCTATACTGGTAATTATGCCTTGTTTCATTAGCGGCTTGATGGCACGGCTTTTAAAATTTTTCCAAAAAGTCTGTAGTGTCCCGTAATTTCCTCCCCACTTGTCCTTAAGCTGGCTTATTTTAAACCACAACGGACTTTTGTTGGCGAGCATGTACGCATGTACCGCGAGCGCATATTGATTGTTCCCCAGTTGAAATCGTTGATCCATTTTGACCAAGCTGAAATCATCAACTCCGAGAAACTGCCAAAGTGTACGACTTAACTGCAATACATATCTGTCGTGCGTAACTTCTTCGATCAGCCGTGGCGCAAGAGCCTCGGAATAACGATAAGTTTTGTCAATACCATTGACTTTTCCGGGAGCGGTAATTTGCACCTGTGACCCTGTCATGCAATCAATAAATCCTTTGAGCCAGTCGTAATCACGACTGCTTGTGCCTTTTCGCATCGCCTTTAAAAATTCATGACCGGTAAATGCGGCATAAAATTCGCTATCTCTTTTTGCATAACGAATCAGCATCATCCATCCATTCAGATCGATCTGATCTGGCCGGAAGAATCTATATTGCGCGGTGACATCTTGTAAATTCCATACCTGTAGTGGAGACCATTTTTTTGTGAAAAGGCGTTCCGCGCTGGATTGTGGTAAAAAATAATCTGTTTTAGCTGCTAAATTGGGAATGATAGATTTTTGAGGTTGATCGTACAACATCAATTGTTCCATTCGCGTGAAACGATTGACTTGTTTTAGTGATTCTTTTTTATGATCGTTTATTCGCTGTTCTTGCTCTTCTTTTGATAAGCGAAAGAAATCTTTGTCATTTATAATTTCTTTATGCTCTCTTACTCTAGCTTCAATTTCGGCAAGGTGTAAGATTGCTTCATCAACACCTATTTTATTTGCTAAATTGCGGTAGTATTCATGTTTATCTTCTGGAGCATTTTTAAGTTTTCTTTCAAATTCTTTTTCTAAATCCTCTTTGAGCTTATTAACATTATCTATTTCTGAGGTTTCTTTTAACTCCCAAAAAGCAAAAAGTTCCGAAGCATCATACTCATAGGTAACACCATATCTAATTTCGCCATCTTCTTTAGATACCTCAACAATAATTTTACTTTTGTTGTCTTTTACTTTTGCTTCTTTTTTATCCGCACTCCCTTTGTACATGCGGCTGATGTATACCTTGGCCTCAGTCCGGTCTGCCTCATCAAGATTTTCCAAACCGACCGCAAATACCCCTGGGGAAATTTCGACTCGGTTTCCAGTTTGGACCGGATCGGGTTCAGCTGTCTTCACAATGCTCTCCTCGGCTGCTGGTTTCTAATTTTAGCTTTTTAGTAACCACGCTTATTCAAATATTCATCAAGCGCCCGTCGAAAAGCCGTACTTTCGGTGATCTCCTGATCAAAACAAAACTTACGCAGCCTGGCATTTAACGGCTTGTCGATCAAGAGCCCTTTGCGAACGTCGGCGGTTTCAGCTTTTGTCTTATCGTCTTTTTGTGTTTGCGTGTTTTCCCCGCCAGTTACCGGAACTTTCCCGGCAAGCTGCTCAGCCAGACTCGGCTTGTGCCGATTTTTTGCGGCCCCCATTCCCATAATTTATTTCCCCCTCTTGATGATTTCTTTGGCCAGGTCGGCGTAGTCCTCGGCCCCGTGCGAATCTGGCCGGTAGTCGAAAATGTTTTTGAAATGGCTCGGACTCTCGGCAAGCTGCGTATTTTCGCGGATGATCGTCTCAAAAAGGAGTCCGGCATACTCTTTGCGGATTTCCCTCAAAACGTCCCTGGCCAAGGTCTTACGCTTGTCGAATTGAGTCACGATGATGCCCGCGAGTTTCACGCCGGCCTCAAGGTTTTCTTGCACGTCCCGGATCGTCTCTTTGATCAGGGTGAGCCCGGCATAGGCGAAGTATTCGGCCTGCACGGTCACAAGGATTTCGTCCGACGCGACGATGGCATTGAGATTCACGAGGCCAAGGTTGGGCGGGCAGTCAAAAAGGATAAAATCATAATCCGTGATATTTTTGACCGCGCGCTTGAGCAAGGTTTCCCGGCTGGTCTTTTGCGAAAACGCCAGGTCGGCCCGGACAAAATTCAGGTTTGACGGAATCAGGTCAAGCCCTTCCTCGATGCGCTGCACAACGTCGGCCAGTGCCGTGCCGTTCATAAAATCGAAGATCGTTCTTTCGAGCCCCGCCGCCTCCACGCCGAAAGAGTCCGTGAGGTTTGCCTGGGGGTCCAGGTCCACAGCGAGAACGCGTTTGCCGCGCCTAGCCAGGCCGGCGGCGACATTTAAAACCGTTGTGGTTTTGCCAACGCCTCCCTTCTGATTTGCTATCGCTATTTTTCTCACTTTGTAATCACCTCCGCTTATGTCGTTGGCCTACATATATTCCGTGTTTTTTAAATATGCAAGATTTAAAAACACTAAATTTAGTGTTTTTGTTTTTTTCTTTTCGCCCTCCCCTCTCTTATCCGAGAGTGACCCCGCCTAGTACCTCCCGGTGTTACCCTCTCCCACGGAAGTTAACATATTGTCCCTTATGCCCGGTAATGATTGCTGTTTTTTCGGTGACTTGGACTTCCCGCCTCTCACTTGGCCGGGGTCGGCAAGGCGGATCGGGGGCTTTTTGTCACGACCTGGGCACGTCGAGAGGGATTCGTGACACGGCCGGGATATTTGGCCTTCGCCTCATTTCCCGGCCGTTCGGCTACCCGAATAGATCGGCGTGACTGCCGAGAGCAACAAGCGTGGTCGAACTCTTGGTACGGATGTAAAGCAACAGCAAGTCGGGCCGAATATGGCACTCGCGTACACCTTTCCAATTGCCCACAAGTTCATGGTCTTTGCATCGCGCCGGGAGTGGTTTTCCCTCCGCGATGCAGTTTACGATTTCTTCTATTTCGCCGTCTTCACCGCGCCTTTTTGCCTTCTTAAATGCGGTTTTGTACTCTCCATGTTGTGCGATACGCATGATTTGTCCTTGTAGCTATCAAACATTTCTTGAGGAGAGTCGAAATATTGGAGATTTTTTCCTGCAAGTGCATCCTCAATAGCCTTTTTTGTCCTTGCGTTCGGTATCTTTACCTCAAATGGCAAGCCTTTATGTAACACAACCTGCTTAAAAAAGATATTGATAGCCGAACTCATAGAGAGTCCTAAAGAATCAAAGATACCCTCTGCCTCATTTTTCAACCCGGATTCCATCCTCGACCGAACAAGTACATCTTTTCCTGCTGCTTCTGATACATCTTGGGTGTTCATAATTACTCACTTTAATTTTGAAATCATTCCTAATTGCGGGATACGGGGAAAAATCGCCCTTCTTCGCACCTCCTCAAACCTTGTTGAGCTACATTGTGGGCATGGCGTGGCTCTTTGTCAAGTGCTTTTCCTTGGGGGCTGGGGGCGTCTGCCCCCAGTACAGGCCCGGCGTTTCGCCGGTCTTGGCGGCATCCGCCCCTTTCATGGCCGGTTTTGATCCCCACGTTTGGCCGATCCCGGCCGGAGTTCCGTCGGCCACGGCCTGGCCGCGTCCGACTTGTGCGGATCACCGTCCGCCATTCTTCTTTTTAGGGGGGGCGCGGGGGGGATTTAAGGAAACGCGCCCGCGTTAGATTTCTTTTTCTTTTCTCTTCTTGGTTAGAAAAGAGGTTAAGAGGGAAGGGAAGCTAACAGTACCAAGGGATTGCGGGCGAGTTTCGCGCCCTTAGCACACCGAAAGCGCGCCCTTAGCACACCACTCGGGGGAAAGCGCGTTGATAGTTCACCGGAGCGCGCCCTTAGCACACCGAAAAAGAGGGAAAGCGCGCCCTTAGCACACCGGGGGCGCGTCGTTAGCACACCGGAGAAAGCGCGTTGATATTTCACCGGAGCGCGCCGTTAGCACACCCAAAAAAAAAGGGGCCTAAGCCCCCTTTTTTTGTGGTTTATCTATCTTATCCAACTGACAATTTCCCTGTGTTCTTCGTCCTTGTAGAGCTTCCAAGCCTTCAAGGGGTCGTCTCAGAAAAGGGAAAATAAAGCACGCTAAGCCGGTTGCATCGACCGTAACGGCCTGAACTTACCCGCGCCGATTTTGGCGCTACTGCACCACAGGTAATCGCCGGTCAGGTTGATGTGCTCCCAGCCCAGCGGCGACAGGTAATGCAATAGGTCGTCATTGATCGTCAGACCGTGGCCGCGCAAGGCGTTCACCGCCCGTTCCAAATAGACCGTGTTCCACAGCACGATGGCGGCCGTCACCAGGTTGAGGCCGCTGGCCCGGTAGCGCTGCTGCTCGAAGCCGCGGTCGCGAATTTCTCCCAGGCGGTTGAAGAAGACCGCCCTGGCCATCGCGTTGCGGGCTTCGCCCTTGTTCAGCCCGGCATGCACTCGGCGGCGTAGTTCCACGCTTTGCAACCAATCCAGGATGAACAGGGTTCGCTCGATGCGGCCCAACTCGCGGAGCGCCACGGCTATGCCGTTCTGGCGCGGGTAGCTGCCGAGCTTGCGCAGCATAAGGGATGCTGTCACCGTGCCTTGTCTGATCGAAGTGGCCAGCCGCAAGATTTCGTCCCAATGGGCGCGGATGTGCTTGATGTTGAGCGTGCCGCCGATCATGGGTTTCAGCGCGTCATAGGCGGCGGTGCCCTTCGTAATGTAGAGCTTGGTGTCGCCCAGGTCTCGGATGCGCGGCGCGAAGCGGAAGCCCAGCAGGTGCATGAGGGCGAAGACGTGATCGGTGAAGCCCGCCGTGTCGGTGTAGTGCTCCTCGATGCGCAGGTCGGATTCGTGGTACAGTAGACCGTCAAGCACGTAGGTAGAGTCGCGCACGCCGACGTTAACGACCTTGGCGTGGAACGGCGTGTACTGGTCGGAGATATGGGTGTAGAATGTCCGCCCTGGGCTGCTGCCATATTTCGGGTTGATGTGGCCTGTGCTCTCGGCCCTGCTCCCGGTTCGGAAATTCTGGCCGTCCGATGATGATGTGGTGCCGTCGCCCCAATGCTCGGCGAAGGGATGCCGGAACTGGGCATTGACCAACTCGGCCAGCGCCGTCGAGTAAGTTTCGTCGCGGATGTGCCAGGCTTGTAGCCAAGCCAGCTTGGCGTAGGTTGTGCCGGGGCAGGACTCGGCCATCTTGGTCAGGCCCAGGTTGATCGCGTCGGCCAGGATAGTTGTCAACAGCAGGTTCTTGTCCTTAGCTAGGTTGCCAGATTTCAGGTGGGTGAAGTGGCGGGTGAAGCCCGTCCACGCGTCCACCTCCAGCAGCAGTTCGGTGATCTTGACGTGCGGCAGGATCATCGCCGTATGGTCGAGCAGGGCCTGCGCAGTGTCGGGCACCGCCGCATCGAGCGGCGTGATCTTCAAGCCCGACTCGGTGATGATGGCATCCGGAAGGTCGTTGGCCAGCGCCATGCGGTTGACCGTGGCGAGTTGCGTTTCCAGCAGCGTCAGCCGGTCGTGCAGGTACTGGTCGCAGTCGGTGGTCACGGTCAGCGGCAATTCGCTGGCCTGCTTGAGGCTGGCGAACTTCTCCGGTGGCACCAGGTAATCCTCGAAGTCCTTAAACTGGCGCGAACCCTGCACCCATATGTCGCCGGAACGCAGCGCGTTTTTCAACTCCGACAGTGCGCACAGCTCGTAGTAACGCCGGTCTATGCCGGCATCGGTCTTCACCAGCTTCTGCCATCGCGGCTTGATGAAATCGGTCGGAGCATCGACGGGCAACTTGCGGGCGTTGTTGGTGTTCATGCCGCACAGCACCTCGATGGCGGCGAGCACGTCCTTGGCTGCGGGCGCAGCCCGCAGCTTGAGCACGGCGAGGAATTCAGGCGCGTAGCGGCGTAGTGTGGCGTAGCTCTCACCAATGCGGTGCAGGAAATCGAAGTCCTCGGGCTGCGCGAGCTTCTGTGCCTCGGTGACGCTCTCGGCGAAGGCGTCCCAGGGCATGACAGCCTCGATGGCGGCGAAGGGATCGCCGCCGTTTTGCTTGGCTTCGATCAGCGCCTGGCCGATGCGGCCGAACAGGCGTACCTTGGCATTGATTGTCTTGCCGGCTGCCTGGAATTGCTGCTGATGCTTGTTCTTGGCGGCGTTGAACAGCTTGCCGAAAATGCGGTCGTGCAGGTCGATGATCTCGTCGGTGACGGTGGCCATGCCCTCGATGGCTAGCGCCACCAGGGTGGCGTAACGGCGTTGCGGCTCGAACTTGGCCAGGTCGGCGGGCGTCATCTGCCCGCCCTCGCGGGCGATCTTGAGCAGCCGATTCTGGTGAACCAGTCGCTCGATGCCCGGAGGCAGGCCGAACGCCTGCCAGGCTTTGAGGCGCTCGATGTGTTCGAGCATGTGCCGGGAGTTCGGCTTGGCCGGCGACTGGCGCAGCCAGGCGAGCCAAGTCGTCTTGCCGTTGTCGCGGCGCTTGAGCAGTTCATCGAGGCGACGGCGATGCGCGTCCGATAGCGGTTCGGCCAAGGCTTCGTAGATGCGCCGGTTGGCACGGGTGATCGCCTCGGCGCTGGCACGCTCGACTGCGTTGAGGGCAGGCAAAATGATCGACTGCCGCCGCAGATGCTCGATCAAGACGCTGGCCAGCACGATGCCCTTGTCGGTCTGCATGGCCAACTCGGTGAGCAACTGGACGGCCTCCCGGTAGTGGCTCATGGTGAATGGCTGGAAGCCGAATACCGTTTGCAGCTCGACCAGGTGCTCGCGCCGGGTCTGTTCCCGCTGCCCATACTCCTCCCAGCTTTCGACGCCGACCTTGAGTTGGTCCGCAACCAGTTTCAGCAAGGGCGGGAATGGTGGCTCATCGGCGCCAAGGATGACGCCGGGAAAGCGCAAGTAGCAGAGCTGCACGGAGAAGCCCAAGCGGTTTGCCGGGCCTCGCCGCTGCCGGATGATAGAAAGGTCGCTTTCGCTGAACGTGTAGTGACAGATCAACTCGTCCTTGGTGTCAGGCAACGCCAACAGGCTTTCGCGCTCGGCGGCGGACAGGAGCGAACGGCGGGGCATGCGGTTTCCTTCTTCTTGAAAACGTAGGTCTACGAGAAGCACGTCGTGCCATCCGGGCGAAACACGGAATCAGAACGTTTCCATTCTCGAAAATAGTTCTTGATTCCTTATTATCAATTCGGTCGTCTAACGATGAGTTTCGAGAACAGAAGTGCCCAAATATGCTCAGCGGCTACGCGCGCGTCTCCACGCAGGACCAGAATCTGGATCTCCAGATCAAGGCGCTCAAGGAAGCAGGTTGCGAGCAGATCTTCGACGACAAGCTCAGCGGCAGCCGCGCCGACCGGCCGGGGCTCGACAAGGCCCAGGAGATAATGCGGGACGGCGACACCCTCGTGGTCTGGAAGCTGGACAGGCTCGGCCGCAGCGTCAAGCACCTGGTCGACCTGGTCTGCAAGCTGAACGATAAGGGCGTCCAGTTCAAAAGCTTGACCGACTCGATCGACACGGGTTCCCCGTCTGGACGTTTCTTTTTCCACATGATGGCCAGCCTGGCCGAGATCAAGCGCGAGCTGACAATCGAGCGCACCCGGGCAGGCCTGGAGGCCGCCCGCCTGCTCGGCCGCGTCGGCGGACGCCGGCGGCTGATGACCGACAGCAAGGTCGAGTCGGCCAAGAAATTGCTGGCGAGCGGCGTGCCGCCCAGGGATGTGGCGAAAAACCTTGGGGTGTCGGTGCCGACGCTGTATCGTTGGATTCCGGGCGCCGCCAACCTTTGATCAGGAAGAGGACGGCGGGCAAGATTGATTAGCATGGACGGCCGCCGCCGCCCTAACCGTCTTCATATTGATGAACATGCGCAATGACTGTGATGGAAGATCGACAAAACCAATCTTTCGGTAAAACCCTGCTGTTTCTTCGTCATGGGCATCCAATACGATAAAGTGTCCGCCGATCTGATCCGCCACTTTGATGCATCTTTTAAAAACATCCGCCAAGAGGAATGTTCCAAGCCCTTTTTTTTGACAGGACTTGTCCACGCCAACCATCAAAAGATAGATTGAGGGAATTGTGGGCCATTTAGGCAATTTCTTGTAAAGCTCGGGAGGAAGTGCCGATACATCAAGACTATGTGGGCAAAGTCCGTAATATCCCAATACATCTGTAGATGCATCGGTTATCGCCACATAAACTTTTACAAAATCATCCTTCGCATGTGAAGAAGCGGAACTCTTAAGATAGTTGTCGATACGAGTTATGCCACATGAAAAAGCCGCCCGACCGTGTGTACTGTCAAGCGGCTTGATAACTATTTGAGCAAGGAAATCTTTATCAACCATGTGCGGCGCAAACTTCTTTGTGAAGAGCAAAAATAGAGACAAGCTCCTGGGTCGGCTCCTCGTTTTCAAATGCCCGCATGAAGGCTTCCGCATCCTCCGGTTGCAAAGCAGTCACCTGCAACTTTGCGATGGTTTCCCTTGCGCCCATGACGGCTTGCGTGACCACGAATTCAGACGTACCCACGCCCTGGAGCCTGGCAGCCTGCTCAACAAGGCCCTTCGCCTCGGGAGGGAGGCGCTGCTCCATACGTACACGCTTCGTGGATTCGCACTCGTAAGATTGGAAAGCCAGCATAATTCCTCCGGCAGGCTCGAATGACACGCTCACAAGACATATGTACGGCATTTGCCGGACATGTCAAGCGAAAAAAAATAATCTGACCACTTATAAGCAAATTTGGAGCCAAGCAGGACGACCTGAGTGAGGGGGTCGATTTGTTGCCGAAGTGGGCCCAGCCGCTGATGAAAAAGATCCTGGAACCTGTTCGAAAAGCGCCCAAAAGGAAGGTCCACGCATGTTGAATTCCAAGCACCTTTCCATAGCCGCCCTGATCGATACCCGGGCGCGCGAGCTGGACCTCGCCGGCGCCAACGAAGTGGAGATATTCATGGGGATGCAGGATCTGATGCCAGGCTTCAAGCATCTCATGGACACCGCTCATGCCACTACCGGCGGCCCATGTCGGCGGGCCTTGGCGGGGATACCACCAGGTGGTAGAGATATCCGGCCATGAACGACGCGAAAAAACCATCCCCGGCCAAGGGGCTCCGAGTGATCGAAGTGCTTGGCTTCGAGAAGAAAACTGAGCTGGCCCTGCCGTTGCTCCTGGCGCCGGTCGCTGCCGGCTTTCCCTCGCCGGCGGACGACTACATAGACCGAAAGCTGGATCTCAACGAGCACCTGATCGAGCATCCGGCGGCCACCTTTTTCGTGCGCGTCTCCGGCGATTCCATGACCGGCGCGGGCATCCATTCCGGCGACACTCTGATCGTCGACAGGGCGATTGAGCCCGTGCATGGCAAGATCATCGTCGCCATCGTGGACGGCGAGCTTACGGTCAAGCGCCTCCACCGCAAGGGCGGGGTGCTACGACTCATGCCCGAGAGCCCCGGCTTCAAGCCGGTCGACGTCGCCCCGGAAAGCGACTTCGAGGTCTGGGGCGTCGTCACCTTCGTCATCCACAAGGTCTGATCCCATGGCCGCGATGTTTGCCCTTGCCGACTGCAACAATTTCTATGCCTCCTGCGAGCGCGTCTTCGATCCGCGCCTGCGGGGCCGCCCGGTGGTGGTCCTCTCCAACAACGACGGTTGCGTCGTCGCGCGTTCGGCCGAGGCCAAGGCGCTGGGCATCCCGATGGGCGAGCCCGCCTTCAAATGCAAGGCGATCTTCGCCGCCCACAAGGTGGCCGTCTTTTCCTCGAACTATGCCTTGTACGGCGACATGTCCCGGAGGGTGATGCAGACCCTGTCACGGTTTTCCCCGGACATGGAGATCTATTCCATCGACGAGGCGTTCCTGCGCCTGGATGGGCTTACAGAGGCCCCGGAGGCGCTTGCAAGGCGCGCAAAGGAAGAAGTGGTCCGCTGGACCGGCATACCGGTTTCCATCGGCCTGGGCACCACCAAGACCCTGGCCAAGGTCGCCAACCGCAGAGCGAAGAAAGACCCGGTCAGCGGCGGAGTGGTCGACTTGACCGCCGGGGCGGACGTCGAGGCCGCATTGGCGGCCACGCCCACTGGCGACATCTGGGGCGTGGGACCGCGCTACGCCAAGATGCTGGCCGGGCTGGGCGTGGCCACGGCGCTCGATTTCATCCGCCTGCCGCGCGAGCTGGTGCAGAAGCGCATGACCGTGGCCGGGCTGCATACCTGGCTGGAACTTCGGGGTATCCCCTGCTTCGGCCTGGAGGAGACGCCGCCGCCCAAGAAGACCATCATCAACTCGCGCTCGTTCGGCCGCCGGGTTACAGAGCTTGCCGACCTAGAAGAGTCGCTGGCCTACCATGTCGTCCGGGCGGCGGAGAAGCTGCGGGTGCAGGGTTCAGTGTGCTCGCGGCTCATGGTCTTCATCCAGACCGGCCGCTTCGTGGAAGGAACGCCCAGCTACTCCAACGCGGCAGAGGGCGGCCTGGACGTGCCCACGGCCAACCCGGCGAAGCTGATCCGGCTGGCGCACGGCCTGGTGGAAACGATCTTCAGGTCCGGCCTGGATTACAAGAAATGCGGGGTTATGCTCTCCGGCATCGAGCAGGCCGGGACTCGGCGCCTAACCTTCTTCGAGGCCCCGGCCGAGTCCTCGGTCAAGGAGAAGTCGCTGCTCCTGGCTGTGGACGCGATCAACGCCAAGTGGGGCCGGCGCACCGTCGATGTCGCCGCCTGCGGCACTGCCAAGCCCTGGGCGATGCGCCAGGAGTCGCGTTCGCCTCGCAGCACGACGGTCTGGGAAGAGATCGCCGTGGTGCGGGCATGAAGGGGTCCACTCACGAAAAGGAAAAAATCTTACGCTAAGCCAAATGGCCCCTGGTGACACGACTGTTGGGCGCGGCCTAGCCGCCGCACCAAACGGAAATTTATGCACGATAAGACACTACTGCCCATTTTGCCCATTTTTTGGCCTTAGCGTGCTTTAAAATCCGTTTTCTGAAGGGACCCCCGTTCGCGTCGTCCTGGCCTAAGCCTGGGCCAAGGGCCGGGGTATTTTCTGGTTTTCCCTCCCCTCCCCGCGCATGGTTGTCGATCCCCGAAGTGAACTACCCCGCAGCAAGCTGCGGAGCATCAAAGGCTAAGACCTCAGAACAAGTGCTAGACTAATCGAAGCAAGCTTCGAGGAATTGACCCGCAGTGATTAAAAGTTGAGACTTGCCCGGCCTGGCCGGCGCGGATTTTGCTCTTTTTGTTTTTGGCGGCTGTTTTCTTCGTAGCGAGGTATTGTACGGCGTGTCCTACGGCCACGGTGTTTTGCTCACCACGGGTTTCGATCAACGCCCATTAATTCTTAAATCTTACTGCCTTTGGTTTGGGAAAATCTTTGATCCTGGGTATGGGGGACGGCGAAGCCGTCCATCCCATCCGCTACTCTTGTATAAGGGGAGCGCGAGGGGGGATGATTTTTTGACGGCCGTGGGAGCCTTGATTTCGAGTCGAGTTCGCGGGGTG
>Ga0302274_10004594_pt1 | contig 11971 bp, 14 predicted proteins | sample III_Bog_N2_1_FD_198755 | JGI IMG/M metagenome (GOLD analysis project Ga0302274, IMG submission 198755) | Peat permafrost microbial communities from Stordalen Mire near Abisko, Sweden - III_Bog_N2_1 | ecosystem: Environmental > Terrestrial > Soil > Wetlands > Peat | place: Sweden: Abisko...
TCCCGTCATAGCCACTCCCTCGTTCGGTTGTGGCTTTACTGAATCACATTCTGATTCCCATGGGAATCCCAGATTCACTCAGACCGGGGATTGGTATTAGAAACATGCCCGTCTTTCAAAAAACATTTGCAAGCTCACATTTGTTTTATGCAGATTGGTATTTTACGTGTTCGGAAAACCCCCGCAACGCTTTAAAAACCGCTGTTATTAGCTTCAAATCAGGCAAGATTCATTGGAGGCACAAGAACTACAATCACTTAAATTGCAGGCCCGTTCGTGTTCTTGCCTGTCTTGATCAGCTTAAACTCTGAAATATAATTTATAAAAAACCCTATTTTTAGCACATCCAATCAATAACTGAGATGGACCCAAGAAAGGAATATTCATTTTCCAGCTGCATGCCCTACAGCGGAAGATCGAGCTCCTTTATCAACTCAAGCTCAAGAACAGAATGAGCACAAGGACACAGCATCAGTCTCAGGCTTGCAGATATTGCAATGACAGCCTGAGTAAACCTTCTATTTTCGAATACCCACTCTGTGGTTTAAGCTCTGGTTGGGTTAATGATTTAGTCAATTTGAATGCAGCTAAAATGTCCTGCGCGCCCTCTCTAAGCCTCACTGTTTTTGTTGTAACGCAACGTTCGTTCTCTAACAATATTAATTCTACTTCTGTTTGGGCTCCATCAAAAGTAGGCGTATCGAGAGCAGTAACGGAACGACAAATTATATGGGCAACGGCGCCTTCTACGTAATGTATTCTACGATGACTCCCATCAACATTTGTACCACTTACCGTCACATAAGGAGGAGAATCCATTCGCTCCGTAAATAAAACTTGGCCCACTCTTTGTGTCTTGGTTCCTGTTTCGGTCATAAATACCTCCCCCTAAAATATTTTTGAATAACATTCAAAAATAAAAACCTCTCTAATACTTGTTCTTTTAATACCAATAAATTTCCTCTGCTCTTTCACACACAATCTTATTAGCCTCGTTAGGCGCCGTAATATATCAACCTTAATTGGTCACACTTCAGAGCTACACTTTCTAACAAAGTTTTTTACATGACAGCGGCATAAACACGTTTCAAAAATGATATAGCCCCAGTCACCATATATTCTTATGTCACTCCAACTTAATTACATCTGCCTCAACTGCGCTTTGAAATTTTAACATTGCTTGATCATGCACATCCTTAGCAATCATAGCAAACTGAAGGGCAATTCACCACTCTGAGTTGTTGGTAAAATATACAAATTCTTATCAACTGTGAATGAGGAACACATCGCATTACCGGAAACATAAGAGTTTTCAAATAATTCAGACTCTCTACACGTAAACACAATTTTAGCTGCCTTGAGACCTGACACTCGATCGGCTAAAACCTCTTGCAACTCTAAATCACAATACGGGCTTGACGTTAGTCGCCAGAGGCTTGTCATAAAGAATTCCTATCTATTCTTTTATTCCTAACGAAACGAAAGCTTTCTCTCTTTGCGAATTTTAGCAAATCTTTTTTCTAAGGGACGTTTTATTACTTTCTCCGGCAGCCCCATCCTCTTAGCTAATTCCTGCAAGGCTTCTGAAAGTGTTATAAGATCATTGCGATAGGATAATCGAGATAAACTCGTGCCATAAGTCCTAAACGATGCCCTATGCGACAACAGTACATTTTCGATCGCACCTTGCATTTCCAGAGGACTCACGCCCTGCCTCCCCCCACCAACGACGGCAGCTCGCGTTACTTCTAAGCCCATGGAAACGGTGCTCAGTACGCGTTTAGCTTCTATGCTGCCACTATCTTCAGAACCATCAAAAAAACGGCGCGCTTTACACAACGATTCAGCCGTTCTAATCGTCGCTTGCACATAGTCCAGAAACTCCTTGGATCCCAAGACAAACTGATGGGCAGCCACCTGCCATTCTTCCAACATCAGACGGCGCGCTTCAAACGGATCCACAGCTATTCTCTTCATAAAATATTCCTTATAAAATTAATATAAATATAGGGTGCAATGCGGTTATTATAGAAGAATGATTATTCGATAGGACAGGGCAATTATATAAGGTCCTCCAGAAAACAAACAATAGATATTCCTATGTAATTTAAAACTGTTTTTGGGAGAGGACAACTCTTAACAAACAGAAGTCATCGGGCGTCTATTAACCATATTTCCTGCTTTCTTTTTAAGCTGCCTGGCGTATATTTAAAAAATAATTTTTATTATAAAAATATATTGAAACAATAGGTCAATTTTATAATGAGAAAATAAAATGCTTCTTCCTCGAACACACAGCATTCAATCCTCAGCTTCATCTGTTAAATTTAGAAGAGCCGGGGCGTTGGTTTGTGGTTATATTGCCTTTGAATTCGGACTTTATTTCACAGCCACTCACTTCGTGGATGCAAGTCTCAGCATAGCGACTGTCAGCGGCGTTGCAGGATACAGCCTCATACCAAAAAATGCGAGAAATCCGAATTCTCACAAGGCATATACAAAAACTGAGCGCGTTGTTATTGGTGCATCGCTTGGCGCTTGTTCTATTCCTCTCGCCTTCGGTACGTTGGGTGTCATGTGTGGATTTCTGGGCGGTATTAGCGTGCATCGACTGGTAAGCATGAGCACTTATGTTGGTCATAAACTTCATCATCTTTATGTTAAAATGTGCCCTACATTCCCCAGTCCACGATCAAGACATACAGCCCCACCTCCCGCTCCTTAAGCCTCGTTTCACAGGAACCTTAGGTTTTAAATGGGAGAGGATAAGTATTTTCTTTAAAAGCGATTCAATGCTATGACATTGATTATCGTACGTGCTCCGTGAACCATTTTACCCCTAACAAACATAGCCATTATGACCATAACTCTTTATCAAGGCGATATTCCTGTCCATCTTACCTTTGGCGACTGCGTTGCTGTTGACACAGAATCCATGGGACTCAAATGGGAACGCGATCGACTTTGTGTTGTACAACTATCGTCCGGTGATGGAAATGCCCATCTCGTACAATTGGCCGACGGCCAATATGAGGCCCCTAATCTTAAAAAGCTGATGACCGATTCCAAAGTCACAAAGCTTTTCCATTTTGCGCGCGCAGACCTTGCAGCGATCAAACGTTATCTCGGCGTTATGCCAGCCCCTATTTACTGCACGAAAATTGCCTCCGTCTTGGTGCGAACCTTTACAGATCGTCACAGTCTCAAAGATTTAACACGTGATCTGATCGGGGTTGATCTCTCCAAAGAACAACAAACCTCAGATTGGGGCGCTGCAAAACTCACCCAAGATCAATTAACCTATGCCGCCTCGGATGTGCTTTATCTTCATAAACTGAAGGACAAGCTTGATGACATGCTGAAGCGTGAAGGGCGGACGTCTTTAGCACGTCAAGCCATGGATGCCGTCTTGGTGCGTGCAGAGCTTGATCTTGCGGGATGGCATGATATTGACGTCTTTTCACATAAACCCATACGAAAAGCCGATTGATTGTCTCATCAACCTTTCATTGAGTAGCGATGAAATTTCTATATTCTCATCGCGAAAGGCGTTAAAGTAGCGCCATGACTGAACAAGATGAAGCCCCTCCCATCGCAGATCGCGACAATCGTACGCTGAGCTTTATTCAGCCGCGCGAGACAGCACGCGTCGTCAAAGCACGGAGCGCCCGGCACAGTTATGCGGTGACTTGGTTGCGACGAGCGCTCCCCTTACTTGCAATGTTTTTACTCATCAGCCTTATTCTTTGGCCCATCTTCAGACCAGATAAGATCAAATCGATCATCGTCAAAAACATCCCTGATCTTGTCATTGATAATCTTTATTTTACGGGCCTCGATTCAAAAAATCAGCCCTATTCTCTGCGTTCCGCCAAAGCAACACGTCCTTCGGGATTACCCAATATATATGATCTTGATAAACCTGAAGGGGAGATTACCTTAACCAATGGCACCTGGGTCTCTGGTAAAGCGGTCCTTGGTCGTTATAACCAGGATACGCGTCAATTATGGCTAGGGGGAGATGTCGAGATTTTTCAAGACAAGGGTTACCAATTTACCACTGAAGAGACCCAAGTTAATCTTAATGAAAACTACGCCTGGGGAGAAAAACCCGTGTTAATCCAGGGCGATTTTGGTATTATACGCGGGCAAGGCTTTCGTTTGCTGGATTCAGGACATGTTATGATCATTAAAGGCCCAGCACACGCAACCCTGTATTTGCGTAGCACCGCAAGCTCTGATAAACCGGCAGTATCGAAACAATAAGGATAAGCAGTATGGGCGGCTATTTGCGCCTCTTTGGGGTGGCCTTTTTCTTCAGTTTAACACCTCTTGCAAAGGCGCAAGAGATGCCGGCTGCCAATTCCTCAAAAGCGCAAGCCCCTAAACAAGTCGAAATCACAGCTGATCAAAGTTTGGAATGGTATCAAGATCAACAAATCTATGTGGCCCGCGGTAACGCGAAAGCCATCCGGGGAGATATGGTGGTTGATGCCGATATGCTCACCGCACATGAGCGCGATAAGCCTAAAACAGTAAAAGGTGGAAAACCTACACCAACGCTCCCCAAAACCAAACAAAATGAAAATGGCACCGGCGATATTGATACCATGACCGCCGATGGTCATGTCCGCATCACCGATCCGCGGCAACGCGTCACGGGCGATCATGCCGTTTATGACCTTGATAAACATGTTATTGTTGTCACGGGCACAAATCTTAAATACGAAACCGAAAAAGAAGTCGTTACTGCGCGTGACTCCATGGAATATTGGGAAGAAAAAAAAGTCGCCGTAGCCCGTGGCAACGCGATTGGAGATGAAGGGGATCGTCATGTTGAAGGTGACGTTTTGACATCCGAATTTCGTGATCAGCCGAACGGATCCTCGGCTCTATGGAAAATGACTGCCGCCGGCCATGTGACGATTATTACGAAGGGGGATGTATCCCGAGGCGATAATGCCGTTTATGATGTCAGCCGCAATATTGCCATCATCACAGGTCATGTCCGCATCACACGTGCCGATGGAACACAATTAACAGGCGATGTTGGTGAAGTTGATTTTGCAACCAATCAAAGCCGATTAATGAATGATGGACAACATCGTGTAAGAGCTCTTCTTGCGTCGAAGACGACAAGTAAAAGTTCCAGCGCAACGCCAATAGTCCCTTCTTCATCAGATGCAGGAATGACGCCATGAGTTTTAACACGAGCGGCAAAATTATTCCCTTTAATGGTGAAGATAATAAAACGCCAACCCCCATGATGTTACCTGATAAAGGGTTGGTTGCAGCGCACCTCGGCAAACAATACAATAAACGTCCAGTCGTCCATGACGTCAGTCTTTCCCTTCAACGGGGCGAAGTGGTCGGGTTACTTGGACCCAATGGCGCCGGTAAAACAACATGTTTTTATCTTGTTACCGGCCTTGTGAAACCCGATATTGGCAATATTCATCTCGATGGCTTGGATGTAACGGGATTTCCTATGTATCGGCGTGCACGGCTGGGCCTTGGTTATCTTCCCCAAGAATCGTCAATATTTCGAGGGCTCAATGTTGAAGATAATATTCGGGCTGTTCTTGAAGTTGTGGAACCAGATTATGATACGCGCGAAGTCATGCTCAATGAATTGCTCGCTGAATTTGGCATTACCCATTTGAGGCGTGCGCCATCGATGGCCTTATCGGGGGGTGAGCGGCGACGTCTTGAAATCGCACGTGCCCTGGCTTCTCAACCTCATTTTGTGCTTCTTGATGAACCTTTTGCCGGCATTGATCCAATTGCGCTCGGCGATATTCGTGATCTTGTCGTCCATTTACGAGAACGCGGCATTGGCGTTCTCATTACCGACCATAACGTACGCGCAACCCTTGAAATCGTTGATCGTGCCTATATTATCCACGATGGGCGCGTCTTAATGGAAGGCCTTCCGCAAGAAATCGTCGATCACGCCGATGTCCGGCGTGTTTATCTGGGCGATGAATTTAAGATGTAATCTGAATGAGTTAGTGCCAACTTAAAGCGTTAAGCATAAAAATCCTTTTTAGTTTCAGGGGTTATCCTATAAATTGATCCTCGGATCGACTCAGTATAGTTGGGAAGTATTAACAAGGTGCCGGAGTGAAACATCACAGATGATTAAACAGTTTCTTTTATCGAAGTCAGGTGAACGCGCTACCATCAGTATTCTGAATCCCGATCGACTCCCCGAAGTTCTTAACCTCCTTGAAGAAACTCGTGCGGCCTTGCCGGAAGCACAAAAAATGTTTCTGTTACCACAACCCGCCTCCTATTTTGAAAAACTTTTAGCACACCAGGATGGCGTTCTTCTTGGGGTAAGCAGCAAAGGCCAATTGGTCGCGCAGATGGCCGTCATGGGCCCTCTGTCTTTGGTTGACGTTATTGACCAACAAAAACTCACCCGCAATGAAGTCTATTTTCACCATGCAGCCGAAGCCGATGAGGTTGTCTTAGCTAAAAGCATGACGGTGCATCCGGATTGGCGCGGCAACGAATTGTCACAATTTTTACTCGAATCAATGCTGGATTTACCTTTTGTACGAACCTCTGATCACGTCTTTGCGCAAATTTCAGCGGATAATGTACGTAGCTGGGAAATCTTTCTACGCCATGGCTTTGGCATTGTTGCCGCCGCGATTGACCCTGTTGACCACAAGCCACGCTTTGTCGTGCAAAAACCTATTCGCGGCTTTGCTCTCCATCCTCAACACAGTGCCGATGATATTGATGCCCACACTGATTTTGCGGCCATTATGCGCCTAACCCAACAAGAAGCTCTTGTCGGAATGCTTGACGAAGGTGGCGAAGCCTTTAAACTTGCCTTTTACGCAAGTATAAATTCAGCAGCCGCTTGGTATGATAAAGCCGCAAATACCAATCTCGTCGGATAGGAGTTCTTCCCCGTGACGTCTTCACAATCTTCAGTCACAACGCATACGCATGGGCGCGGCAAAGTTTACAACTCCATCACAGAAACCATCGGTGATACGCCCCTGGTACGATTAAACATACTCACGCGTGACGCGGGCTCGGTTGCGACGGTTTACGCAAAACTTGAATTTTTTAATCCTCTTGCTTCTGTGAAAGATCGCCTGGCTCTCGGTATGATCGAAGCCGCCGAAGCGTCCGGCGCCCTTGTCAAAGGAAGCGTCCTTGTGGAACCCACATCAGGCAATACAGGTATTGCGCTTGCTTTTATCGCTGCCACGCGCGGTTATCGTCTCATCTTAACGATGCCCGAAAGCTTCTCGTTGGAACGACGCAAAATGTTAAAACTCCTAGGCGCTGAGCTTGAGCTCACCCCCGCCAGCCAGGGCATGAAAGGCGCGATCGCACGTGCTGAAGAAATCGTTGCCTCAACACCAAACGCGCTCTTGCTCCAACAGTTTAAAAATCCAGCTAATCCAACCATCCACCGTCAAACCACAGCCGAAGAAATCTGGAATGACCTCAAAGGGAATATTGATGTTTTTGTCGCCGGCGTTGGGACGGGGGGCACTATTCAGGGTGTGGGGACCGTTCTTAAGCAACGCAATCCAGCCGTTAAAATTATCGCCGTCGAACCCAGCAATAGTCCAGTCCTCTCGGGCGGCACACATAGTCCTCATAAAATCCAGGGCATCGGCGCCGGTTTTGTTCCCGATGTCCTTGATAAAACGCTTCTTGATGAAGTGATAACGATCAGCAATGAAGAAGCTATGACAACGGCACGTTCTTTAGCTCTCAAAGAAGGTATTCCTGGCGGCATTTCGTCGGGAGCAACTGTGGCAGCCGCACTCAAAGTGGCCGCCCGGCCGGATATGAAGGGTAAAAATATTGTTGTGATCGTGGCGTCTTTTGCCGAGCGCTATTTATCGACGGATCTCTTCAACGAATTATCTTAAATCGGTACTCTCATCATAAAAACGCGGGGTATTTTGGAATCATCCTCAAGGATGACTAGGCTATTTTTGCCTATCGCGGGTCTCATTAACACCCACCTCTTGTAGTCATGCAATTTTAGTGCCAAATTAATACTTTAGCAATAATACTTTAACTTTCTCCTTCTAGATTGTCTACATGACACTCACACAACAACTCGATACGCGCCAAACGCAAACTCTGGTTATGACGCCCCAATTGCAGCAGGCGATTAAACTGCTCCAAATGTCAAACCAGGAGCTAAGTGAATTTGTTGCTCAAGAAATTGAACAAAATCCACTTCTCGAACGTGGTGATGAGGCAAGCGACCCCACATCGGAACTCATCGATAATGACAGCGAGCATGATCCAGAATCACAAATAACGGGCACATCCTCCGCTGATCCCGAGCCCCTCTCCGGCGAAACCCAGCAACCTGATTCGCCCCTTGAAGATCCAACATGGGACAACGAAGGCTTAGGTACTCCGGACACATATGCCGATTCACCCCGCAACTCCTTTAATGATGATGAGTTCTCGGTTGTTCAGAATGTCGCCGAACGCCCAAGCCTGCGCGCCCATCTTCTCAGTCAAATACAAATTGATTTTACCAACCCCATGGATCGTCTTATCGCGGCAGCTCTGATCGAACTTTTAGATGAGACTGGTTATCTTCCTGCTGATCTTGATCTGGTACGAACCCAACTCGGTGCAACGCCTGAGCATTTTGAAAGTATTATCAAGAATCTCCAACGTTTTGATCCCCCCGGCATTTTTGCACGTTCGCTTCAAGAATGTTTGGCCATCCAACTGCGTGAGAAAAATCGCCTAGATCCCGCGATGGAGATATTGCTGCAACATTTAGATCTTCTTGCCAAACGTGAGCGCTCAGCCCTTATGCGGCTCTGCAGCGTCGACGGGGAAGATCTCGCGGGTATGATTGACGAAATCAAATTGCTCAATCCAAAACCGGCCCAAACATTTAATGCTGATGTCGCCCAAACAATCGTACCCGATGTACTCCTCCGTCCTCAGCCAGGAGGGGGATGGCATGTCGAACTCAATAACGAAACCCTCCCCAAAGTTCTGGCCAATGAACACTATTACGCCAAGGTTCAAGGCGCCGCTCGCACAAAAATAGATAAAGAATACCTAAGTGAACGCTGGCAGCATGCCAACTGGCTCGTGAAAGCGCTTAATCAACGTGCGACAACTATTCTGAAAGTCGCGAGTGAAATTGTCCGCCAGCAAGATAAATTCTTCATTCATGGCGTGCAGCATTTACGTCCGCTTATTTTGCGTGATATTGCGGTTGCCGTTGAAATGCATGAATCAACCGTCAGCCGCGTAACACAACATAAATACATCACAACGCCTCGCGGGCTCTTTGAACTCAAATATTTTTTTACAACTGCGCTCACCCGCAGCGATGGCTTGGAGAACGTCTCCTCCGAAGCCGTACGCCAACGCATACAAACGCTGATTGAGACCGAACAACCCCCTGAAATTCTGTCGGATGACCGTCTGGCCGAGCTTCTCCACCAGGAAGGCATTGAAGTGGCTCGACGCACGGTAGCTAAATACCGCGAAGCTCTGCGTATACCTTCTTCCGCCCAAAGACGACGCCAAAAACAGGATCGCAGCTAACCCCTTGTAATATATAAACAGCAATTGCAAACTTGACTCTTCGGACAAGATATTTCTATCTTGCAGCCCATTTCTGGGTTAAGGTTAACCCTCTACTCAGAAACGGTCGATAGAATATGACTGTTGACCATTGGATGTGACGGTTTGGTCCTTCCGGATATGAGTTTTGAATACGGTGTAGATCCTAAAATCAACCGAACAACATTAGCGGGTTTAAAATGCAACTTTCTGTAAAAGGCAAGCAAATCGACGTCGGCGACGCTTTACGCAATCATGTTGAAGCGCAATTGAAAGAAATTACGAGCAAATATTTTAGTGAAACCCTTGATGCCCAGGTAACGTTTTCTCGGGAGGCCCATCTTTTTCGTGCGGATATAACGGTTCACGCAGGTCGAGGTATTCTTTTACAAGCGAACGCAAATGCCGATGAACCCTATCCCGCTTTTGATCAAGCCGCCAGTCGTATTGCTCAACGTCTACGCCGTTACAAAAACAAGATTAAACACCATAATCATGAGAGTGTTCGTCAAGAGGAAGCTCTTATGGCAAACGCGTTTGTTCTGCATGGCGAAGATCATGACCGCGAAGAAAAAGCCAATGATAATCCTGTCGTTGTCGCTGAAATGACAACACCTATTGAAACATTAACAGTCAGCGAAGCCGTAATGCGCCTTGATCTCGGCGATCTTCCCGCGTTGATGTTCCGCAATCGTGCCAATAACGGTATGAATATGATTTACCGTCGTGCCGATGGCCATATTGGTTGGGTCGACCCCATTCATGGCCTGATATTGACCCCCCCCCAACAGGCTAAAGCCTAAGAAATCATATAGAACCCATGGCGCGAGATATTATTATGCGGGATTTACTATCACCCCAAGCTGTTGCGGCGCCCTTGCAAGCAACAACAAAGAAGGAAGTCCTTCAAGAAATGGGCCGTCTGGCGGCCGATATTATAGGGCAAGACCCTATGGAGATCTTTAATGTCTTATGGGAGCGCGAAAGGTTAGGAACAACCGGCGTTGGACATGGTATAGCTATACCCCACGGGCGTCTTGAGAAGTTAGACCATGTGCAAGGGTTTTTTGCCCGCCTCGAACAACCGATTGCTTTTGAATCGATCGATGATCGTCCGGTTGATCTTGTTTTTCTTCTGTTAGCCCCTGAATCGGCAGGCGCCGATCATCTTCATGCCTTGGCAACGGTTTCTCGTCTTCTGCGTGACCAAAAATTGTGCAAACAATTGCGTGCCGCCAAAGACGCCGCCGCCATATTCCATCTTCTGACAGAAACACAGGATATCAAAGTCGCCTAGTTGAGGGGATAAAATCTCTTAATGAACACTGGCAGGATTCATATCGTGTTGGCGCACCGTGGCAAAGGCAAGCTCGCGCTCGGAGACCACCGTTAAAGGGGTCCCATCCGCGGCATGAATAGCATGAAGCCTCTGACCATCAACCATAACTGATTTAATATAGGCTATATCCTCAAGCCCAAAACTACCGAGATCTTGTGTCGATAGGGTTTTTTTAAGTAGCTCGAGTTTGCTGAGCATTGACTTCTCCAAAAAAATTCTTAAAAATTTATATCCTAAGTTTAAATCTAAATTGGATAAACAATCCTTAATCTCGACAACGAAACATTGTCGGCAATTAGCTAAAAAGCTATGGATATTTGAGGGTAGTATTTTGTATCTCGGGGGAGCCCATGTCAGATACGTCGTCAGATAGAACAACAGTATCAGCCCTTCCCTTATCAAAGACTGCTTCATCTCATTTTACCCCGGGTTCAGAAGCACATAAGCAAGCTTTTTGTGCTGTTCTTGTTGATACTTTTAATCCCTATAAGCCCTCCGTGTTGGCATGGCCCACCTTATCCGAAGACGCCAAAAGTCGATTAGTTAATCTACCCTTTTGGGACGTGGCCGTCGTTACAGAAGGGTATGCCTCATCACGCATGCAGGCCATGGCCGATACCCTTCAAGACCCCTTGATCAAAGAAGCCGTAGCTTTAAATGCCTTTGAAGAAGGGCGTCACAAATTGGTTTTACGTAATATGCTCAATTTCTATGACATTCCACTTAAGCCCGAGACGCCCTACCGCAACTCACAGCGCCCCCAATGGAATTTCTTATGCACGGGATACGGGGAGTGTTTTGATAGTTTTTTTGCGTTTGGTCTTTTTAAACTCGCGAAAGATTCGGGCTATTTTCCACCTGAACTCGTCGATGTTTTTGAACCCATTGTTCAAGAAGAAGCCCGTCATATTATGTTCTTTGTTAATTGGGTCGCCTACACGGCTGCAAACAAAACATGGTTTTTACGCATATGGTTTCATCTCTGCTGTCTTGCAGCCCTCAGCATGGCCGCCATCGACCGCTTATCGCTGACAAAAGCAGCAG
>Ga0302274_10004596_pt1 | contig 11970 bp, 8 predicted proteins | sample III_Bog_N2_1_FD_198755 | JGI IMG/M metagenome (GOLD analysis project Ga0302274, IMG submission 198755) | Peat permafrost microbial communities from Stordalen Mire near Abisko, Sweden - III_Bog_N2_1 | ecosystem: Environmental > Terrestrial > Soil > Wetlands > Peat | place: Sweden: Abisko...
TGATTTTTATCTTTCATCTTTTGATATTGATGAATTGCTTCGATTGTTTGGGTAATGTTTTGCCATATTTATTTGACTCTTATCGTAAATAACTTATAATAATATGAGAGTATATCTAATTATTTTACTGTTACTTCTATTCATTGGTAGTTAAAGTCGTAGAAGATCAATAGGCAGAGGCCGATCCTAAAGTATACGTAAAATTGGCAAAGGAATATCATCTCTTATAAAATAGATTAGCAATGATCAAAATTAATAACAAGCTGGCAAAATATATCCTGAAAAATAAAAAGACAGGCCTGGGCATATCTTTAAAGGTTATGAGAAAAACTAAGAAATTTCATGGCCTCTCACAATTTTACTAACTTTCTTAGGAGTTGCAGGGATTATATACTATATCATTTCAAAAAGTAAAAATCATGAAAACAATACTAATTGGGAGAGGATACGCTAAAAGCATTATGATAGATAAAAAAATTATGCGGCTCTGCAAGCAATTAACTAGCATGGAGTTCACCCAGATCGAGCAAATGGAAACATCTATCGCATTCGCCTATGATAAATATGCTTGTATTCAACATTTCTTTATATAAATTGTCACAAATTCTTTCAGTTTAGAATTTACCATTATGAATGATTATTTTCCAATATTTGGAAGAGGATATTTATGCATTATATAGAAAATAGTTAATCGTATAATATCTAAGGATTTTAATGTTTCATATTTTAATCATTTTTAGAGTGTTTTTGTGGAATTTTTAGAAAAATTTAAGTCCTCTTTTTCCTCGCTTTTATTTTATTTATTTTCATCTTTTTTCTCTTATTTCTTCTCCTCTTTCTTGTCTTCTTTCTTGTCTTCCTTCTTGTCTTCCTTCTTGTCTTCTTTCTTGTCTTCCTTCTTATTCTATTTCTTGTCCTATTTCTTTTCCTCTGCTTTTGATTATTCACGACCTTCATTTGTTTCTTATTTCTTCTTCTTGTCGTCCTTTCCTTCTTCTTCTTTTTTAACTTCCTTTTAAAGTAAATGTTTATCTACTTTAATTTCTTCTTTCTTCAATTCTTCTTTTATGATGCTATCTTCTCCCTTTCCAGTTTCTTTTCGCTTCTTATTTTTTTATTCTATCTTTTTATCTGACGATTAACTTTTTTTTTTATCATCCTTCTTATTTTTTTTTTATAAATTTTGTTTTAAATTTTATTTCTATTATTTTGCTTCATCATTTTTATTTAAATCGGTTTTATTTTTTTTATTTTCTTATTTTACTAATTTTATTTCAACTTCTTCTTTTATTGTTTTTTTATCCTTTTTTTTAGGCTCAATTTATTTAACTTTGATTTTATTAATTTTCTGATTTTTAATATCTTTTTGATTTGTTTACTTTTTCTCAATTGATTTTTTATCTTTGTTTTATCCTTTTTGGATATTTGATTTTAATTCATTTACTGGGCTGTTTTCTCCTTTTTTCTAATTTTTATTGTTCTTTTTTAATTAATCCTTTGCACTTCTTTTCTCAGTGTCTTTCTCCAACCTATTTTCTTTGGATTTTAATTCTTTTTCCTTTTCCTTTTTTTAAGAGGAAGTATTTAACTTTGTTTCTGATTTAATTGATTTTTGTAATTCTTATTTGGGCTATTTCTTTTTGGCTAACTCCTCTTTATCTAATAATTTATCTTTCTTATCATTCTTTTTGCTTTTGTCAAGCTTATTTGATTTCTATGTTTTTTCATCTGTATTTTTAGTCTTTTTTTATGTATTTAATTTAGTATTTTAGCTCTTTCTCTTAGTTTTCTCAACCAAATTGATTGAGCTAACTTTTTTCGATTATTTGATATTCTTTTTTGATTATTTTTTAGATTTGCTTTCCTCCACAATAAGCTTCGGTTTATTCTCTTACTTTTTAGATTTTTGATCTGATTAAGCTTTTCCTTTATTTTTATCTATCTTAGTTAATTTATTAACCTTTGTATCTCTAATCGAATTCTTTTTAATCTAAACTTAGTCACTAGCAGATCTTTTATCAATTTTAGCTTTATTTATTTTTTATTTTAGTTTTCCCTTTCCGGCATCGATACTTTTGGAAGATTTTTTGGACTTTTAATCAACAGGTTATGTTATTAACTTTTCTGATTTTTTGTTAATATCTTTTGACTCTACTTTTTATCTTTTTTTCTCTTCGGATGATTTCTTTAAATGCGTATATTTTTATTTATCATTCAATTTCTTTGGCTCTCCTTTGCTTTTTTAATGCTTTTTCTAAGGAACTATTTTATTCTTCTGATCTTTTTTGCTTTTTAACGATGGTTTCTTTTATTTATTTGATGATCTTAATTAATCAGTATTTACGCTTTTTTTCCAGTTTATTAATCTTCAATCTATTCATAGACCAAACCAGGAAGTTGGCATGTCCTTTTATGAGAAAAGAAGAAATGAACTTCATTTGCAGATTCCGGAACTGCACAAGCTTCATAATGAAAATAGCCCAGTAATACAATTGTGATGATGGCTGTCAAAACAACGAAGATTTTTCTCATTACCGTTTGTATCTTAATAAAAAATAATTAATTGCCTTTGCAACAAAATTAAAAATGATAAAATGTATTTAAACTATATAAATTAGAATTAGTTAGAATGACCTTTATTGTTATTTAGACATATTAGAGTAAAATAAATCAAGAATGCATTATCAAATTTAATTTTACCAAACTTTGAATAAAAATTATTTATCTATCAGGACTAATGATTGAGTTTTTTGAGAAAGAGGAAATTAATATTTGAAATTGTAATGGTTATATCAAAGGCAAATATATAAAATCCTAATAAAATTAACAAAACTGAAATAGTTCCAATGAAAAGATAAAATAATTATTTAAATGGTTCATCCAACCACAAAAAGAAAGAAGAAATTAATAGCCCAGAAGGTTTATATCAGACTCCCAGATCACATTCATCAAAATGTTATGACAATTTATAGCAAACCAAAAGTATGTTCTATTCCACCTTTTCTAATCATGCTTAGGAATGTTTATGCAAATAATGCTTGTGCGGCCGCCATCTATGCAAAATTAATTCTCCTTCGCCCTCTCTCTCTTTATCAACGACCTATAAATAGCATTATCCACCCAGAAAACCATCAAAATATCGAAATAATCCCCAAAGACCCTTTTCTGCTCGATAAAGTAATAATCCTCTGTTAACATTCAGTTCCACTTATCGTGATCATTATAATTAACTCAATCCTGATGAATTGACTAGACCAAAACCCAAAGACTTGCTCGGTTGTGGTGGTCCAGCCATGGAATTGAGCATGTATAATCAATAATTTCCAGGACATAGAGGAAAAAATCAATATATTCCAGTTAATCCTTAGCTTTTTAGAGGAGGATTGCCTTTTTCAGGATCTACAACTTACTCAAAGCAATACGGAAGATCGAATGGCCGAAGTTCTGATAAAGCAAAACCTCCTGATCAATTTAGCATGGGAGGCTCTTGGCTGGGGGAAAGCACATACCGCGATCAATATAAAAATCCTAGCTACCATGGAAGTCCTAATAAATCAAAAAAATAATAAGATAAAAATGCAAAAAGTAAAGGAGATTAAATCCCCAACAAATTGAAAAATCCATCTTCTCATTTCAGTACGTCTATTTATATTTAGAGACCACTTATCACAGTGATTTTAAATAGAAAGATTTACCGATTTGCCCAGCCGCATCTATAATTGAGAATGAAAGTCAAAGATTAACAAAGAGTAATTTTAAGTAAAATTCTAATTTTAAGTTAATAGATGGAAATTTTGCTTCTTTGGCCAAAAATGGTTCATTTTTTGGTTGATATAAATAATAAATTCTTAAATTATATTAAATATATGCTAATCATTACGGTCTCAAGAAATGGCTAAAAATTAAGTTATTATGTTTTCACAATTCTTAAATAGTACCATAAGTTGAGTTCTTTCTTCTTCCTTATTTTATCTTCTTTTTAAAGCATAAATCTTTAACTTTTGAAATTATTTTGATAATAGTTTTGATTTTTCTTGAAGACTGAGGCTTTTTTTCGTTTAATTATTTAAGAATGTGTCGAGTAATTAAACTAGTTTTTCTTATGTTTTCCCCTTTATTCTTGTAGTAATCAACTCTTTTAAACTTTTATAGGTATTATTTAACAGCACTATATTTTTTGGATCCTCATTAAGCGCAGGAACATCTTTCTTGAGAGTAGTCTATGAAATAATTTGCTTTGATTTGGTATTTTGCCCTGATTAATTGATTAAGCTGATTGTTTTTTGCAATTCCTGAGCTCCCTTCTCGTTCTGTAGCATTTTGCGATCTTCCTCTAGTGAAAGTATTTTATTCTTAAGGACATCAATCTATTTGATTTGTTTTTTAAGCATTAAGTTTTCTGCGATTAATGATTTTTATCCTTTTGGCTCAGGAGCTCCTTATTTAGGATACATTTCTTGAATTGTCCTTTGTAATTATCCATTTCTCTATCTCATAATTGCAATTTCCTCTATTAGCCTTCGATTTTATTCTTTTGTTTCTTCAAGAGTAAGTGCAATTTCGTTGCCTTTAGATTCAATATTAAATTTTTCTTCTTAGAGGAGCTCTAATTCTTAAGTTAAAGAACTCATTTTTTGTTTCAAGGCAATAAACTAACTCTCAAGAGTTAGTAAGCGATTTTTTTAAGTGGATAAAGATGATATTTACTCGTCCTTTAATTTTATTAATTCAGACACTTAAGATTTATTTTAAGTGGTGTCACCTTTGCTCCTAAATTTAAGAGAGTTGAGTTAAATCGATTTGATCTTGAGTGCGCGTTCTAAATTTTGAATTTTAGCATTTTAAATCTTGGCTAGATGTAATTATCCTTCTAATCTAGTGACCTAATTTATTTTGACCTTCAGTTATTACTTATGACTAACAATGTCAAACAATAGTTTATCATTTTGCAAAATTTAATAACTTTGCTTAAGCTCGCTAATTTAATTATTATACTTGTTCGCATCTTACTTTGATAATTCTTCTTTTAGACTTAGTTAATTTTAGAGATCAGTGTATTTTATTGTTAACTCATCGTATTTGGACTGAATTTCGGTGACAATCAATTTGTTGTATTCCTCGGACTATTTATATTGATGACAGATTTGTTATAATTATGCTAATTTACCTTAAGACATTTTTATTTGTGCGTTTAACTCTGATTATTTTGAAAACAAATCACTTTATAACCGTGCAATCTTACTCTCGCATTCCAGTATGACTAGTCCGTAAGTATTCTTCGTGTTTTCAAGGGTAGTTATTTAATTTCTAAGGTTTTCTATCAATTGCTGCTATTATATTATCTTTTCTTAGTAGATTAAAACCATCTAAGCATTCTTTTATTATAATCTTTTTGTCATTTAATCTTTTTCAGCTGTATGATTTTAAAACCAAGTTATTTTATTGTTTTTTTAATTAATTAGTGAGTTTAGGGAAGCGATTTCATTGGCAGTATTTTTGTCTGATTGATCAATTACAGCTTCCAAAGATTGATAACTTTATGTCTTCGATGATATGAGAACGTTTAATTCACTAATTTTCGTTTAATGCTATTTCAACAGTTACACATTTAAAGAATCCTTAATTTATTGTTCAACTAATAACTATTCGATTCGCTTAAATTATGTCTCCAACACTGTAATGGTTAATTTAAATCGTTCTTCTCGTTGATAGTAGCTGCCAAGTTGATTATTTAATTCTTCATTACGTTCAATTTGATGAGTTAAACTCTCCTGCAAGCGTCCTATCATATGTTATCTATCACTCAACTACTTTTCAAAAATGTTCATTCTTTCATATCCGACCTATGCATAATGTTTAACTTGACTCACTTCGTCTGTTAGTTCCATTATCTTTTGATTTAAATTTTGTTATCTGATACTGGCCTCGTCATTCTCTCGCATTTTTTATTCATTGGTTGAAATGAGTAATTACTCTAATAAATTATATTTTTAATTTAACTCAGCGTGTGCTGACTAAAGATTTTTATTAACCTCAACTTGATTATTATGCTAATGAGTTATATTTTGATGCTAACTCACTAAATGCTCATACTAAGCACCAAGAGTATTAAACCTTTCGTTGAGGGCAATCAATTATTATTATAGCATGACATTCTTTGATTGGATATTTTATTTGGCTAAAGTCTATTAATCGAGTAAGGATTTGTATCTTTTAGTCTCTTCTTCCCATCTTTTTATTTATTAACTCAATTTGCTAGCCTATAATGCCTTTTAGTTAGTACTAAAATTTATTTTTCCAATTATCTACCTTTTTCTTCTAATATAATTAAGGTCTCTTCTATTTATTTGATTCTCTCGGATTTTTGTTTGGATTCAGTATCCAAAACATTTTGTTCTATCAACCAAGCTTACTTTTACTTAGAATATTAACTCACTTTACTTTGAAGATTTTCAATTTCCTGTTTGAACTTAGCATTTTATTGCTGCAGTATATCAATTTGACTAAATTGTTCGCTTTTTATAATTTATTGCCTGTTTATCTATTATGTGAGTAAGTTATTTTCAGCCTGAAGGGTCTCTATTTGTAATGAATATGAATGCTCTTTTACCTATCCATCTTGACTAAATCTTAACAATGTTCCTTCTAGATCATATTTTTCTTTTTAAAGGTGAAAGCATTTGCTTTGATATTCTTCCAACTGCCTTGCAAATTATTGTAATCTAGAATTTAACTCCGATTTGGCTCCTTAACTTTCTTGAACGAGTTTTTGGACTCCTGTGAGTTATCTTTGAACTCCTGTGAGTTCTTTGATTTCTTTTTAAGCAGAGTTTAATTGAATTGCTAACTTATTATTGATATCCCTAACTTATGACAGTTTCAGAGATACAGAGCTCGTTTATTGTTTGATAGTGACTGCCTAATCTCGTAATCTTGCAATTTATCCTTTCAATGAATTGGCTTAATGAGTAGCCTTATCAAGTGATCCTTGCTTTTGTCTTGACTATAATCTTAATAACTCCATTTCCTTTTTCTGTCTTTCAATTTAAAATCTATACTTTTACTATTCATGATGTTTCTTCTCAATCTACAATTTTAATTTTTATATCTATGATTTTTGTCTTGACACTTCCTATGACATCTTATTTTCAGAAGCACGGGATTACTCATTTTGAGCGGAAGGTCCTATTATCTTGGAAGAGTTTATTGGATGCAATTCTTTTGAGGAAGGAGTGAGTTTAATCTCAGTCAGGATTTCATTTTGCTTATGAGGGAGGATTATTTCCTGCTTTTATTTTGGCAAAGATTTATATTGAACGTTTTGATTTATTGGCCTAATTTGGTTATTATTTTTTTATTGAAAAATTGGCTGCTTTACATCTTTTATTGAAGCATTATCCTTTTAAGGAATTGGCTCTTTTACGGATATTGGGGTTTATCTGTTTGAGGAAGTTTAAATCATTTACAAAGACTGCCTTTGATTTGAACTCACGGTTTCTGCATGCTTGTTGCTCAGCGGCGTAAAATCATGACTGAATTGGCTCAAATCTCTACTTTTATCTTTGGTTGCTGAAATTCCGCTTATTCTATTGGACGTATTGAGCTAAATGACATCTCCACATGATTTTTCAATTTATGAAACAGAGATATCTGTTTATATCTTTTCCACTACTTTGAATGAAAGTAGCAAAGATGCATTGACTGAACAAAATTGCAATGCAAATTCAGTGGGTAGTGAATACAGTCCTTTATTGAGTATGTTTGCTAGATCTATCGTGATTCTTCCCACTAACTTTGGTTGATCAGGTCTATTTTTTGATACAAGATTTAATTGAACCAATGTTTATTTCTTTGCAAATGAATGCTTGCTTTTATCGTGTACCATTTGAGTTTTCATTAGCAAATTTTCGTTGAATTATGTTTTGCCTGCCTCAGGGCTATGTTTTGATGTTTAGAGATTAACTTTTTGATCATTAGTTTTCCACTGAACTGAGAAAAGACTCGGAAAGCGAACTGCAGATGTTGCAGATAGAACATTGAGCTCAATGCCAATTGAAAAGACAGAAAGTTCTGCGTTATGAGTGTGCATTGATGGTGTGATTTAAAATGATAAATATTATTGATATAACAATAAGATTCAGTATTAGTTCGTTTCTTAATAAATTTTTATTATTTATCCTAATATTTTATTTCAATTATTGGATAAATAACATTAATATATAAATTAAATGAATTTAAGAAAATTATCTCATATAGTCATTTTATAATGGGCCATTTTATTGGGCTTTAAAAATCAAATTAAAAATATAGCTGTGATTTATCATATTGATGTAAACGGTTCACTAAATAATTTGGCTAAATTCAATCCAATGTAGGGTCTTTCAAAAGCATTGATCTTTTGTTTTCCATCCATAATACCATATGAAAAATAGATCCATTCATTTGCCAAATCATAAACAACAGCCTGCAGATTTCCACTGTTCAATCCTGGTAAGATATATGAAATAGTATTTTAGATAGTGATGCTAGTATGATATTTTGCTAACATTTCGTGAAGACGTAAATGAAATGGAGGACAAAGCCAATCCATACCATAATAGACCACATTTTATAGAGCCGGATGCCAAGTGTCATTCTTTGGCTGGGGATGCGTATCGTTTACAACATTCAGAACACTGTGACTGTATTGAAATCCTCGAAAAGAGTTGATGTTACCATCTCCAACTCCTAAGATCAAGTTACACGTTCTCTTTGTGGATTTTAAGCGAGCTATTGATTCATTCAAATTTTTATCCCATTGCAAAATATCCCGTAATACAAAAGTAAAAGGATTTCCAAAACGACTTTCCTTTCCGAAAGTATCATCATTGAAATAAACACCGATTTAACTAACTCCTAATTTATGAGAATTAACTCCTGAAACAACCCCAACCCACCCATAGAAGCCTACATTGAGCCAGGAATAGCCAAATTTAGGTTTGCTTGGATGATAAACAGTAATTAAAGGATACTTTCTAAAGGGTCCATCTAGATCCTATATTATATTTTTTAATACCCAATCCAATGCTCTCAACTGTATCGCTTTTCCATCAGCAGTGGCCTTTCCCCAAGCTCCAAACATGGAGCAGGTTCCTTTGGTTAGTTCACCGATCATATGAATTCTTCTAATAATCTTTAAAGATACTCCACTGGCCTCGGAAATGCCTCTCATCTCTTAGTAATATTTTCTATTTGTAAAAGGCTTAGTAATTTGATACGTAAGATCCAAAGCTGCAGAAACAAAGAGCTCTGTTGTTGGCTTTTTCAAAAAATTTGGTATCTTTTTAGGCATAACGTCTTCAAATTAATCTTTGATATACTGCCATACTTCTGCCATCATTAATGTAAGTTCATCCTTTAAGAGATATCCATGAGCAAATCCCATTTGATACATATCCCCATAGACATGTAACATTTTCATTTTGGTTGAACCCTCACCAATTTCATATAATTTTCCATGGCTATGCGATTTGATGAATTTAGGCTCACCCTTCCAAATTTAGTGGAGATTTGTGGAATAAGGACCGGGGTCGCCATGGCACTAGGCATTCATGACAATCACAATTATTGCTGCAAATAGAGCAATTTTAAAGAGCATGATAAATAGGATTTTATATAAAACTGACTACAAAATATAAGCTGATTCTTAACTTTTGTTGAATATACAAATAGGGTAATTGACTAAAAGCACTATCGCTTAATAATAACATCATTTTTAGTGATCAGTTATTGTATTCGCTTAGGATTTTTTTCCAATAACTACATAGTTGCCTCCTTGCTCAGTTTACTAAAACTCGCCACGCCAATTTACGTCAAATTGGCGCCGAGCAGTCACTTGAATCCCTTAAGCAAGCAATATTTCTTGAAGTCTGTTTGGATTGATGAATTTTTAGTAGCTATGAGTCCCTTTTGGAACCACTCCTGTTATATATTAAGCAAACGCAATATGCGTCAACCATGTCATTGGATTTTTAGCAATTGTGGAAAGCATGACTAAACCTCCATTTTTAGTTGCTTGAGACAGGCTTTAAACAAAATTTTCGGGATTATCCACATGCTATATAACATCCATGGAGGCTACTATATCAAACTATATTCCCTTTTGGTTTGATAAATACTATTACAAAGAGCTATTAATATACTGAAGATTAGGAAATTATTCTTGTTGTATTTGTCTATGTTCAGTCGCTTCCTTGAAGGAAGTTGAGTTGGGATCCAGTCCGATAACTTCAGCTCCCAATCTTGCTAAACTTTTACTTAAGAATCCAGCCCCACATCCAACATCTAAAATTTTCATATTTTTCAGTGGTTGGAAGTGATCAACGTGTTTTTATTTGATGAGATACTATTTTAAAAACATAACCCGATGATAGTTGTACAGATAGAGGATACTCATGGGTCCGCTGGGATGCCACCACTAGCTCATCTGATCAAACTGCTTCATCTAATTTTTGTTGACGGTTGAAAATTTTCTTAAAAGATTGATTCTTTTCATGATATAATTTGTAATTATAAAGAAAAAGAAAATATGAATAAGGCTTGGCTGTAAATGATATTGCTTATTTTCAATTGATTAGTGATAGATCAATAAATACATTTTATTTAACTGTTATTTTTAAATGATTTAACTTACTGCTGTGAAATCTATACAGATCAACTGAATTGCCAATTCGGTCCAAAGTCAAGTTTTTATAAGTATATCCCTGTTCCATATCCTATGTACCCCAAATCTGTAAAACTTCTGTCAATCAATCGAATGTCTCCCTGCTTTTCATTTTAGTAAAGATCTTCTTATTCAGCATTATCGTTATCCTCAAACTCTGCATCCTCATTTTATGATTCGTATTGATAAAATTCATCCCTCTCCTCAGTTATATCATATCTTTAAATCCTTATCTTTTCATGAGTTATATGATCTCTAGATTAAGGCAGACTTACAAAAGATACTATTCAGGGCAAGGTTAATATAGCCACTTATGACTCAATAATTATCTCGCCGTCGTGCGCTTTTAGGGATAGCAATTTAACATTGGATTCATAAAATCTTGAAAGAATTAAGCTTGCTCATCCTTGAATCGATATCTAAGTAAAGCAATAATTTACTTGGCAATCATCACATCCTTCAAAGTCCAGTTCTGCAGTTTTGGGATTCTCGCAAGAGATCCACCTTTTGTTATATACTTTCTGGCTTTTTCTCCTCTCATGGACATTTTTTTTGGGAATCGGCCCATTAATTCCATAATTTGAGCAAGATGATCATCATTTTTACCGAACTGATCATTAGTATCCTTCTTGGGGTTAAATAAAAGTTCTCCTGTCAAGAGTTCAAATGTCATGCAAGCCAAGGACCACATATCAGCGGAAAGGTTGTACTTTGATCCCAATAGAACTTCAGGACTTCTGTATTGTCTTGTTTGAATTTCAGTAGCGAAATGATGATGTTCCCAACAAGCATTTCCTAAATCTGCTATTTTAACTTTAAACCCCTCTGTCAATCCTCCTTCAACATTATCAAACGATATTTTATGTTTATGATTTCCAAATAGTTACTGAACTGCCTTCTTAGGCTTGGGTTTCATCTTTCTCTATTTTATTAATTTACTTTTTTGCTCTAGTTTTTCTTTGTTGTGGTTTGAGATGGTTTCCAATTATTTTTATCGGTCCTCCTCCAGCTTTTTAATTTTCTTTTTCAAGGTTTTTTTACAATTTCTGGAAATGTTCTCACTATTAATTTTTTAATTCAATTATGCAATTTTTTAATCATAGATTGTGAGTCCACCCTCATCTTTAACTTATTAATTATCTTCTTCGTCCTATGAGTCAGAACTATCCTCAATTTACAAAGGATATTACTGCATTGGGCCTAATCCAAAATGTTAACAGTAATAATTCAATCTATCATGACAGTCACTTTGATTTGACAATTGCTCA
>Ga0302274_10004601_pt1 | contig 11959 bp, 10 predicted proteins | sample III_Bog_N2_1_FD_198755 | JGI IMG/M metagenome (GOLD analysis project Ga0302274, IMG submission 198755) | Peat permafrost microbial communities from Stordalen Mire near Abisko, Sweden - III_Bog_N2_1 | ecosystem: Environmental > Terrestrial > Soil > Wetlands > Peat | place: Sweden: Abisko...
GAAGGCGTAACGTTGCGTTGTGGTAGCCGGTTGACAGCGGAGAGTGAGCAATCTGCCAATCTCAGGGCTTCGCTTGGACTCTGACGTCGGACTGTGCGGGCTGCGGCCGAAACGCGATGAGTGGCAGGAGTCTGACCAGCTGCCGGCGATCATCGTCGCTGTCTTGATAATGCCATCCGAGCAGCCAACTCAGTCCACTTCGAATAATCGGCGCGAGGAACCAATTGCGGTGTTCATACCCTTTGATCACTGTCATTGCTTCTTCTTCACCGAGAAAACGGTGCGATGCGACGAAATGCTTTGAACCCACCGTCACTTCTTCGCCGGGCTTTGCCTCGATATTGCGAACCCAGTCAGAATTAGGACCGAATCCATTTACCACCACAACCTCGGGACCTTCTTTACGATAATCGACCACTTCCAGGACGGTCTGACGCTGCAGCCCAGTGCGTCGCCCCGTGTGAGTCAAGAGCAAGCAACGTTTTCCGAGCAGCCAACCTAGTCGCCAGCGGTAAAGGTAAACGGGGGCCCGAAAAAAGTACCACATGATGCTCTTGCGCTTTACCGTCTGCATATCCAGCCTCTCCACCTTGTAATATCCGAAGCTTCAGATCGAGAAGATGACCAAAGGCACCAACGTCCTCTACGCCTCAAATCTTTGTCACTTTCATTCGAACAAACCGGACCATCGCGATTCCTCAATAAAACAATGGGCCTATCACCTGCATCGCTGTGCCGCATCGACCTGATAACACCCCTAGGATGCCGTTTCGTTCCGCTGGGCTTGATGTCTGTTTCGCAACCGCCGCAGAGCTTGATCGCATCATAGGTAGGGTATGAAAACATCAAGGGTCAAGAAGCGATCGCCGACTCGTAGAAACGCTAACTCGTTGCTCACAGCGCTGGTATGGGGCTCCGCAGGGGGACTTGGGGGCGTCTGTGCGATGGATCGCTTCACAAGTCTGGCCATGCATCGTAAATCTGAACCCAAACGATCTCTGCCTTACAGCCTGCAGGAGTGGGATGCTACGACGAGGATCGCGGACCTGACGGCTTGCTGGATGACTGGACGTAAGCTCCGGCAGAAAGAAATGAAAACGGGAGCAGCGATCGTCCACCATACAACTGGCGTCACGGCGGGAGCTCTCTACGGAGCACTGGTCTATCGATCGACCGCCATCGCGCAATCAAGAATCGTTTCGGCCTTGGCTGGCATTGGGTTTGGGGTGGGGCTCTGGTATGTAGGAGATGAGTGGCTTTTACCTGCGCTCGGCGTGCTGAAAAGAGGTGACTACACTACAGGTATGCGGGCTGTGGCGCTATTGGCGCACGCAGCATACGGTGCAGCCACCGCTCTCCTCTATCGTAAATTGACGGCAACTTCCGCAGAAGCTGAATGCGGATCTTGAACCGCAGCTTTCTCACGCTGCTCGGCGATAGATTCGTTCCGATCTACTCGTTCTGACGTGGTCAATCTTTCGTGTTCGCGATGCGAAGTAATAGCTGCCGGCTGCGATGAGGCCGCCTATCGCGGCGGCGATCCAGCGTCGGTTTAGCGAAGACACAAGCTCATAACTTTTTGCGTGGGCTCTGTTGCTGAACGTTCCTCGAGCCCCATGATCGCCCGGTACCGGCGACCAAAGATTGTTTGGCCGACTAGGATCTTCCGGTTCATTGGTCTGTTGCGACTTGAAGCCGGTACGGCCCAGATAGTGGTCCAGAATACCAGGCGCAATCTTGTTCCCGATAATCGCGGCTACAGTCGGAGCACCGACGTAGACTTCCCGGCGATGATTGTGTGCAGCCCAGTAAACGGCATGCGCGCCTACCTCTGGTTCAAAGATCGGCGGGACTGGTTGGGATTTGTGCTTGAGGCGGCTCTTGACCCATCCGAATTGGGGCGTATTCAATGCGGGCATTTGTACCATGGTGATACGAACGTTGCTGTGATCGTGAATAAGTTCGCAGCGGAGCGAGTCGGTAAATCCCGCGATCGCGTGTTTTGCGGCGCAGTATGCAGATTGCAGGGGAATACTCCGATAGGCGAGCGCCGAACCGACCTGCACAATGGTCCCAGCGTCGCGCGTCGACATACGCTTCAAGGCACAGAGCGTTCCGTAAACAACGCCGAGATAGGTCACCTCGGTGACGCGTTTATATTCTTTCGGCTCCATTTCCCTGACTGGAGAGAAGACCGAGGCCATTGCGTTATTCACCCATATATCGATAGGACCAAACTCCCGCTCAACCGCCGCGGCCGCCTGTTCCACGGCATCGGGGTCAGCTACGTCGGTCGGCAAGACCAAAGCCCTGCCACCGCTCGCTTCAATCTCCTGCTTAGCAGCCTCAAGACCGTCGATACCCCTTGCCAGCAAGCCAACGCTTGCTCCATGGCTTCCGAAATGTCGAGCGATTGCGCGACCTAATCCGGCAGAAGCGCCTGTAACCACCACAACTTCGTTTTTCATCAGTCATCCTCCTGCTTTTGAGTTTTTCGAATTGAGATCGAAAACGGGATAGGTTGCAGGGGAATGTCCGGACTGGAAGGTGACAATGGATTCGAGCCCGATTCCTACCTGCATGACAGTGCTCTCTCGTTTGCCCTTTGATGCGGTTTATTAGCCGGTTCGTTCGTCATGCCTTCGTGGGTTTTTCTAGCTCGCGCAAGCGTAGCGAGGTGCCTGCCTGCAGGCTCATTGCAGCGTTGATGAGACCGACATGAGAAAAGGCCTGGGGAAAGTTCCCCACTAATCCATGCTTTGCGTCGTACTCTTCCGACAGCAGCCCCACGTCATTACAAATTGAGAGCAGGTGCTCGAAAAAACTCTTGGCTTCCTCGTGTCGGCCTTGCAGCAGATAAACGTCAATCAACCAGAAATTGCATGCCAGAAACGCTCCCTCTCCTGCCGGTAGACCGTCCTTGACTTTTTTCGTGTCGTAACGCAGCAGCAAACCATCGCGCATTAAATGCCTTTCAATGGCGCGTATGGTTCCAGCAACCCGCTCATCCTCAACCGGCAGAAAACCCACGATCGGCATCAATAGAAGACTTGCGTCGAGATGTGTACTTCCGTAACTCTGGGTAAAGCTGTTCATCCTCCGATTAAAACCTTTCTTGCAGACTTCCGCGTGAATTCTGCTGCGCACCTTCCGCCAACGATCGACCGGGCCTGTTATGCCGAACTCCTCGACCAACCGGATTCCCCGATCAAAGGCCACCCACGCCATCACCTTCGAGTGCGTAAATTGATGTGGGCCGCTGCGGAACTCCCATAATCCTTCATCTGGCGACCCCCAGAGTTTGTCCAGATGTTCGAGTAGGGGAGCTTCAATCGCCGCGCCGCTCTTGTCCTGGTTCGGGTACATACCGTAGTGACGGGAACGGTAAATGGAATCCAGCATCTCTCCGTAGGTGTCGAGTTGGAGTTGAGAAGACGCTTTGTTGCCAATGTGTACCGGCGTCGATCTCGCGTAGCCTGGAAGCCAGTCCGCTTGCCACTCAGTGTGCTCGCGTTTTCCGCTGATGCCGTACATGATTTTCAGTTGACTGGGATCTCCCATGATCGAGCGGTTCAACCAACCTAGCCAAGCTCGGGCCTCCTCTTCGAAGCCGCATTCCAGCAGGCCCTGCAAGCTGAATGTCGTGTCCCGCAGCCAGCAATAGCGATAGTCCCAATTTCGAATGCCTCCGATTTTCTCCGGAAGCGACGCTGTAGGCGCAGCCACGAATCCGCCAGAAGGAGCATAGGTGAGCGCCTTTAACGTAATTAGAGACCGCTCCACCTGCTCTCGATAGGGGCCGCGATATCGATTGCGCGTAGTCCATCGCTTCCAGAAGCGGGCAGTTTCTTCTAATGCACGTTCAGCTTGGACGGGTTTCGGAGGTTTGTCGGAATAAGAATTGCTGTATTGCAGTGTGAAGTAATAACTCCTGCCAGCGCGCAATGACCAATCTGCGGCCAAGGTTTCTTCTTCACAGCGCAAACGAACATCCGTGCGCAGGGTGAGACGGTGCGGCCCTGAAATTATGTTCCAAGCACCTTTTCCTTGCGCCGTTATTCTCGGGTCTACAGCCCCGTAGTCGAAGCGCGGCGAAAACAGGGTCGACATCCCACTACGGCCCTTAATTCCGCGAACGACCCGGACTAAGCAGGAATGTTTCTCGCGGATGGTCATGAAATCGGTGACGGACGCAACCGCGCCTGTGGATTCGCTATAGGTTGTCTCCACGATCAAAGTGCCAGGAAGGTACCGCCGTGCAATCTTTCCGGTTGTGGTTCTAGAGATTGACCAGAATCCATGCGCACGACCTCCCAGCAGTCGTGCGAAGCAAGCTTCCGAATCAAAGTCAGGCCAGCAAAGCCAATTCAGTGAACCGCAATCGCTGATCAAGGCAGCGGTGTGGAGGTCGCCGACCAGAGCATAGCCGTCGATTCTTGCGGTCTCGTTCAAAGCTGCTTTTTCGGGCAATGACGCCAAATGCGCAATTACGATGGTCCCCGACCAAGAAAGGTTGTTGCTCAAGCATTTCCGCAGGCGACGCAGAATTAAGACCGGGAGTTCATTTAGGGTTCGCAGCTACACAAAAAAATCGGTTGCCTTGCAAACCTCTTTAGGTTTGCCAGAATCATAGCAACGGAGATCGACGCAGTTCGCTTGAAATGGCTTTCATCTTCAAAAAGCTAACGGGGAGTATTTGGTGGGGATCGCCGTCTTCTCATTCTCCGCGCTCAGTAATTCTTTTTTCTAACCGCAAGGCTCCCGCTCAGAATCTTGCCTCCGATTCCTGATGTGATTGATAGCGAAAGAAAAGACCGAGTCATGGAGGTTTTAGCCCAGTCGCACCTGGACGCGATCATTTGCAGTTCACCGAGCGCGGTGCTGCTTTTGACCGGATATTGGCCGGTAATCGGAGCAAGTGTCGTCGTCTTCACCGCCGACGGTGAGGTCCACGTGGCCCTTCCCGCGGACGAAGTCGATCTTGCAGGGCGAACTTCGGGTGCCTCATTCATTCCTTATCAGCCGTCAACCTTGGCAGCCCTGACCTCTCCGATCGAAGCGCTCGCGAATCCGTTGCGGCTACTGTTGACGAAGCTGGAGCTTGGCAAAGCGGCAATCGGCATCGAGGTCGATGAAGGAATGCAACCTTTCAGCTACGCCTCCTGCGTACATTTTCGTTCGTCCCTCGCAGATCTTCTCCAGCGATTGGCTCCGGAGGCGCATTACGAGAGTTGCGACGCTGCTCTCGAACAGATGGAGGCCCGCAAGACTGCCAAAGAATTGGAGGCTATGAGGCGGGCGTCCGACATCGCGGCAGCGGGATTTGAACACGCGGCCGAGGCCATACAAGTGGGAAGACGGGAAGCTGAGGTCGCGGCTGCCGTGCAAGCTGCTTTCCAGGCCTCAACAAAAACTCAGGGGGTAGAACGCAGCTACGGCTTCTTCTTTTGCATGTCTGGACCCAACTCTGCGACAGCCTCGGCAGCCTATGCCCGCACGCGACAACGCCAAATCGAAGTTGCGGATCTGGTGATGATTCACGCCAACACATGCGCTGACGGCTATTGGACGGACATCACACGCACTTATATCGCCGGCGCAGCGCCGAGCGATCGACAAGCTGCGATGCGTTCCGCGATTTTTGAAGCAAGAAAAGCGGCTTTGGACGCCATTCGTCCGGGTGTCCCGGCTTGTGATGTGGACCGTGCCGCACGGGATGTCATGCAAGCGCATGGTTTTGGGGATGCTTTCAAGCATTCCACCGGGCATGGGGTAGGTTTTGCGGCAGCAAATGCCAATGCCCTCCCACGAATCCATCCGCACTCTCCCGATGTTCTCGAGGTGGGAATGACTTTCAACGTAGAACCGGCCGCCTACTTCGACGGCTATGGTGGCATGCGGCACTGTGATGTGGTGGCTGTGACTTCCGAAAGCGCGACGGTATTCACGGAATTTTGAGGCTGATTGTGTTCGATACGGGGACGACCAAAATCACGGGTGGCAGCGTACAAGTCTTCAGGGTGCCGACCGATGCGCCCGAAGCGGACGGCACCTACGCGTGGGACAGCACGACCATGGTTCTGGTGCGCCTGGAAGCGGGAGGGATGACCGGTTTCGGATACACGTATGCGGATGACTCTACGGCGAAGCTAGCGCACACGTTGTTGCAGAAAGTCGTTGCCGGCCGCGATGTCTTCTCGCACGCAGCGATCCTGCAGGATATCTACCGTCACGTTCGTAATCTCGGAGAAACCGGCGTCACCAGGATGGCGGCCGCCGCCATCGACAACGCGATTTGGGACCTGCGCGCGCGCCTCCTCGATCTACCCCTGGTGAAATTATTTGGAATGGTGCGCGACGAAATTCCCGTGTATGGAAGCGGCGGCTTTACCTCATACAACGACACCCAGTTGCGAGATCAACTTGGCGATTGGGCGCAACAGGGGTTCTCCATGGTGAAGATGAAAGTGGGAAGCAATCCGGAAGACGATCCCCGGCGGGTCGAGGTGGCACGCAGCGCTATCGGCGATCAATGCGAACTCTTCGTTGATGCCAATGGGGCGTATACGGTCACACAGGCCCTTCGTCTCGCGCACAGCTTCGCCGAGCAAAAAGTGCGATGGCTGGAAGAGCCAGTCAGTTCCGACAATCTCGCCGGGCTCAGCGAAGTGCGTGTGCGTGCGCCCATCGGGATGGACGTTGCAGCCGGGGAGTATGGCTACACTGCCTGGTATTTCCGCAGGATGATCGATGCTGGAGCAGTGACAATCTTGCAGGCGGATGCAACCCGCTGCGGAGGAATGAGCGGCTTTCTGGATGTGGCCGCTCTTTGCTGGGCCTCGAATATCCCCATCTCATCGCATTGCGGGCCGAGTATGCACTTGCATGTCTGCTGCGCTGTGCCGCGAGCCATTCACATGGAGTTTTTCCACGATCATGCCCGCATCGAAAGGATGTTTTTTGATGGCTTCTGCGAGCCGCAAAACGGACTTATGAAACCGGACTTGACCCGTGCAGGGAACGGTCTCGAATTAAAGGAAAAAGATGCAGCAGTTTATCGAATCTGATTCGGAAGGCAGAAAAGTCGGCTGAAAAAAGACACCGGTGATTGTCGCGAATTACGAAAGGGATGGTTTATGGCGAAGCAGGTTTCCGATCTTATTGTTGAACGTTTGATCGAATGGGGAGTGGATACGATCTTCGGCTTCCCCGGGGATGGAGTCGATGGTTTCTTCGAGGCGCTCCGGACGCATAAAGACAAGTTGAGATTCATCCAGGTGCGGCACGAGGAGGCTGCGGCATTTGCGGCCGTAGGTTACGCGAAATATACGGGACGCATCGGGGTTTGCTGCGCGACCTCTGGTCCGGGCGGCGTGCATCTTCTGAATGGCCTCTATGACGCCAAATGCGATCTGCAGCCCGTGCTTGCGATTACCGGGCACACTTTCCACGATCTGATTGGCATGGATTATCAGCAAGACGTCGATCTCGACAAGCTCTATATGGACGTCTCCGTCTTCAATGAGCGAATCATGGGACCAGCGCATGCCGTGAATGTAGTCGACATGGCGGTGCGCACCGCCTACGCTCGCCACGGTGTTTCCCACATCTGCATTCCCAAAGATATCCAGGAGTGGGAAGTCTCCGATAAGCACCGCAGCAACGCCAATGTGGCGCACCACAGCGGCGATTGGAGCGTGCCTTCGACGGCCAGACCAGCCGACTCGCTCTTGCAGCAAGCCGCCGACATCATTAACGCGGGATCGAAAGTCACAATCTTTGTTGGACGTGGCGCGCTCGCTTGCCGGGAAGAAGTTACACAGCTCGCGACAATCGTAGGTGGGCCTGTAGTAAAAGCGCTGCTAGGAAAGGCGGTCTTGCCTGACCGCAGCCCTTACACCACCGGCGGCATCGGCCTGCTTGGTACCGCTCCCTCTGTCGACGCCATGAATGATTGCGACACTTTGATCATGATTGGCACGAGCTACCCCTACATGGAGTTCTTGCCCAAGCCGGGTAAAGCGAAATGTGTGCAGATCGAAATCGATCCCAGCCGCGTCGGACTTCGGCACCAAGTAGACGTAGGTTTGGTCGGTGACGCAAAGACGATTCTCAGCGCACTGCTGCCTCTGCTGCAGCGGAAGAAGCATGACTTCCTCGAAAAGGCTCAGGCTCACATGAAGGACTGGAACGAGCTCATGGAACAGCGCGGCACACGCAAAGACATGCCCATGAAGCCTCAGGTGGTCACCCACACTCTTAATAAACTGCTCAACAATGACGCTATCGTTTCTTCGGATAGCGGGACCATCGCGACCTGGACTGCGCGCTACGTAGAGATTCGAGACAACATGCAGTTCTCACTTTCAGGCTCGCTTGCGACGATGGCTAATGGTCTTCCCTACAGCATCGGCGCGGCCATTGCTTATCCCGGACGGCAAGTGGTTTGCGTGGTCGGCGATGGCGGCTTAACCATGCTCATGGGCGAGATTGCCACGCTCGTGAAGTACGACCTGCAAGTAACCGTGATTGTGATCAAGAACAATGTGCTGGGACAAATCAAATGGGAACAAATGATTCTCGAGGGAAATCCCGAATACGGTGTTGAACTGCAGCCGATTGACTTTGCCAAAGTAGCGGAAGCTTGCGGGGCTCGAGGGTTCACCATCGAGCATCCCGAAGAGGCCGAATCAATTCTTCGCGAAGCCCTCAGCCACAAAGGGCCTTCCGTGGTCCAGGCGGTAGTCGATGCGAATGAGCCCCCGATGCCAGGCAAAGCGACGACGGAACAGGCACTGCATTTCGCTAAATCGCTCTTGCGGGGACAGAAAGACGCGATGAAGATTCTTAAGACGATCGCTTTGGACGAAGTACGCGAGGTTGTTTAGCGCGATGGCGAACCCCTCCCGACGACCGTTGATCCGGGCTCGCAAAGACCTGGAAATGGCTGCGAATCGAATCAGAGAGGGACGATTCCAACGAAGCCTTTCTCTTTTGACTGCCGGAACCAGCATTGCCAGTGGTCTTGAAGTCGCCTACGAACATTATCGGGGCAGCTACAGTCGGCGCGTGATGTACACGCCCGTGTTCATGAGTATCTTGCTGGCGATCGCGGGCATCGCCGGTTTCTTCAGCGGGCGCGCGGCCAGAACCATACTTCGATGGATTTCGGCCCTAACGCTCATGGATGCCGCAGTGGGGTTTTACTTCCACCTGCGCGGTATCCAGCGCAAGCCCGGTGGCTGGCGTCTTCCCCTGACCAACATGATTATGGGACCGCCGGTTTTTGCCCCACTGCTATTTGGTACCAGCGCCTACCTCGGACTCGTCGCTTCTTTCCTTCAACGGGAAGAAGCTTCGCGCGACGCACGATCAGGACGAGACAGCTTGCTCGTCCGACTCTTGCCCGCGAAGGAAAGCCGGGAGTTGCTTTCGGCGGAACAGGATATTCGCGAGGGCCGCTTTCAGCGGCAGGTGGCCATCGTGACCGGCGTGAGCGCCCTGCTCAGTGGCTTCGAGGCCTTCTATTCGCACTACAAAAATAACTTTCGCTACGCCGCACAGTGGACGCCCATTATTCTTGCACCCGCTCTCGCGGCCGCCGCGTTTGCTTCAGTAAAAAGCCCTCGGCTGGCAAGAACGGCGCTGCCGGCGCTGTCTGTGTTGGCTTCGGCGGACGCCGCTGTCGGTTTTTACTATCACGGACGTGGGGTGCTTCGCCGGTCGGGCGCTAGCAAGCATCTTCTCTACAACATCATGTACGGGCCGCCGATCTTCGCCCCGCTGTTATTTGGCGCGGCGGGAATGCTCGGTCTCCTGGCCAGTCTGCTGCGGAGGAAGCACGCGTGAAGCAAACCCCAAAACAAATGGCCGCCAATATCGATTCCGCTTCGCTGCCTCGCGATCTCAAGGGAGTTCCGCTTCAGCCTCGCGATGCCCCAGGCTACTATCCCCGCTTCAGTACACTCTCCCAAAGCGCGTTCTGGGATGATGCGACTCGCCAAGTCGTCGTCCATCGCGTAGATTCGATACCTTCCCGCCAGTTTTTTTTGGCGGAAGAATGGGATTTCTGGACGGTTGTCTTTGCTCACCTGATTCCGCAGACCGACCGAACCCCTGACCACCAGATTCCTCTCGTCGCTCCGCTTGACCATCGGCTGTTCATCAATCAGACCGTCGGCTACCGGTTCGAGAACATGCCGCAGGATCGTGAAGCTTACCGCATGGGGCTTGAGGCTATTAATAAGGAGGCTGAACAGCGCTACGGTGCCGGTTTTCTCGCCTTGTCTTACCCGCTGCAGGAGATGGTGCTTAAAGCAATTCACGACGGTCAGCCGGAAGCCGCCGCGGATATTTGGCACACCATGTCTGTGCACCGCTTTTGGCAGTTGATCATGGGCGATGCGATCGACGCATACTACGCGCACCCCTGGGCATGGGATGAAATTGGATTTGGAGGCCCCGCTTATCCCCGTGCCTATACCCGACTCGAACGCGGCGAGCCGGAACCTTGGGAGGTAGAGGAGGAGCGCTACGACTGGCTCGCGCCCGAGGGCACCGTGTCCGATGAAGTCCGGTCGGCCGCGCATCACCACACCGAGGCGGACCAGCATAAATCGTGAAGAGATGATGAACCGCAAAGAGCCAATCTTGGGACCATTTGCGCCGCCGCGCAACGGCAAGCACATGCTGGGCTCTTTGCAGTACTTGCATGCGCCGATGCGGAAGTTCGATGAAAAACATGAAGTCGACTACGTCATTGTCGGCGTCGGAGCTGCAGGCGGCGTTCTTCTGCAACGGCTGGCACGTGCCGGCTTTAGTGTCGTAGGCATTGAAGCTGGCCCCTTCTGGAATACCGAGCGTGACTGGGTGAGCGACGAAGCCGGGTCGCACAAGCTTTACTGGGAAGATCCGCGCGTCACCGGCGGCTCCGATCCGTTGGCCTTGGGCGCGAATAATTGCGGCAAAGGTGTGGGCGGAGGCTCGGTTCACTGGGCTGCTTTTACTCCCCGGCTGCATCCTTCAGACTTCGAGGTCTATTCCCGCGACGGTGTTGGCATCGACTGGCCCATTACATATCAGGATATCCTTCCGTATTACGAGCAACTGGAATTGGAAATGCCCGTCGCAGGCCCTGCCTATTATCCTTGGGGACATCCGCATGGATATGCCTATGGCCCTCATCCCATGGGTGGCGTCGGGAACGCGCTGATTCGCGGTTGTTCCGCGCTCAACATTCCGGTGTCGATTGGCGGCCCGGTTGCCATTCTCTCCGGTTCTCATGGGGACCGGCCGCACTGCATCTATCGCGGATTTTGCATTCAAGGCTGCAAGGTCGGGGCGAAGGCCAGCACGCTGATCACCCATGTTCCCGACGCTCTGAATAAGGGCGCGGAGATTCGCGACCGATGCATGGCATCGCGAGTCGAGTTGGGCAACGATCGGCGCGTTACCGGGATACATTACTTCGATAACGATGGTGCGGCGCATTTCCAGAAATCAAGAGCAGTGATTGTTTGTGGTTATGCCATCGAGACGCCGAGATTATTGTTGAACTCCGCTTGCCCGGGCTTCGAAAAGGGCCTCGCCAACTCCAGCGGCACGGTCGGACGCTATTTGATGGCGCAGGCAGGCAACGTTGTCCTCGGCCGTTTTGAACAGCCCGTGCGAATGTATAAGGCTCCGCCCGCGCACGCCCTGACGGAGGAATTTTACGAGACTGATCCAGGGCGCGATTTCGCCCGCGGATTTGCCATTCAAACCGTCGGCCCTCTACCCATCGCTTTCGGTAAGCAGATGCTCGCGGCGAAGAAAGCGTGGGGCTGGGGCTTGCGTCGCGAAATGATGGATTACAACCATTGGGCTGCGTTCGGTCTTCTCGGCGAAATTCTTCCTTGGGCTGACAATCGCGTCACCCTCGCGAGAGAAAAAGATCGCTTCGGTCTGCCGGTCGCTCACA